>Ga0326597_10006318_pt1 | contig 16261 bp, 15 predicted proteins | sample RVTome_12_FD_203789 | JGI IMG/M metagenome (GOLD analysis project Ga0326597, IMG submission 203789) | Soil microbial communities from uranium-contaminated site in the Upper Colorado River Basin, Wyoming, United States - RVT100D185 | ecosystem: Environmental > Terrestrial > Soil > Contaminated >...
CTCATAAGCCTGCCGCCAACCACCCATGGAAACAAAGAGGTTGCCTCAAGACAACAGTGAAGCAAAAAGAACCTGGTATGACATTTTAAAATACTTGAAACTATGACATTTTAACTTCCTGTTGACAGGTTCAATTTAGCCTTGCCTAAAAGGCTTTTTTTTGATAAAATAATTAAATAGTTTAATCAATCAATATGGCTAAAATTAAAAAAAGCACAGCAAAACCCGGCAGTGGCCTGGCGGCCAAAAGCCAATACACGGCCAAAGAAATTACAGTTTTAAAAGGTCTTGACCCGGTCAGGAAAAGACCGGGGATGTATATTGGCACGACCGGCGAGGCCGGCCTCCATCATTTAATCTGGGAAGTGGTTGACAACGCCATTGACGAGGCCATTGCCGGCTATTGTACTGACATCACTGTCAGATTATTACCCGACAACAAGGTTGAAATTTCTGACAACGGCCGGGGCATTCCGGTGGACACGCATAAAGAAACTAAAAAGTCAGCTTTGGAAACTGTTTTAACCACCCTTCACGCCGGCGGTAAATTTGGCGCCGGCGGCTACAAAGTTTCCGGCGGTCTGCATGGTGTTGGTGTTTCGGTCGTTAACGCTTTGTCAGCCTGGGTGAAAGCTGAAGTCAGGCGGGACGGCCAGATTTGGGTTCAGGAATACAAGAGAGGCAAACCAGTCGCTAAAGTTAAACCAGTCGGCAAAACCAAACAGACCGGCACGACTATTACCTTTGATCCCGATCCTGATGTTTTCCCTGAAATAAAATGGAACTGGAATTTAATTTTAAACCGGTTACGGCAATACGCTTATCTGACCAAAAAAATTAAAATCATTATTTTTGATCAGCGGGAAAAAGGTCAGGGAAAAGATTACACTTTTTATTTTGAAGGCGGCATTGCCACTTATGTCCGTTACCTCAACACCAATAAAGAAATCAAGCATCCAACCATTTTTTATATTGAAAAAGAACTGGATGAAATTCAGGTGGAAATTGCTTTGCAATACACTGATGATTATCAGGAAACAGTTTACACTTTTGCCAATAACATTTTAAACCCCGGGGGCGGCACCCATTTAGTTGGCTTTAAAACAGCTTTAACCAGGACTCTCAACAACTTTGCCCGGGCCAAAAATTACCTCAAAGAAAAAGATGACAATTTAACCGGTGAAGATGTCCGGGAAGGTCTGACGGCCATTGTCAGCGTCAAAATCAAAGAACCTCAGTTTGAAGGCCAGACTAAAGACAAGCTGGGCAACCCGGAAGTCCGGACAATTGTTGATTCGGTTTTTTCCGAAGCCTTTGCTTATTTTCTGGAAGAAAACCCCGGCAACTCTGAAAAAATTATTGAAAAATGTATTATCGCTTCCCGGGCCAGAGCGGCCGCCAAATCAGCCCGGGAAACAATTTTAAGAAAAGGCGTCCTGGAAGGCCTGGCTTTGCCCGGCAAGCTGGCTGATTGTTCCTCCAAAGAACCCGGGGAATGCGAACTCTATATTGTAGAGGGCGATTCAGCCGGCGGCTCAGCCAAACAAGGCCGGGACCGGGAATTTCAGGCTATCCTGCCGATGTGGGGTAAAATGATCAACGTTGAAAAAACCCGGCTGGATAAAATTCTAACTTCTGACAAAATCAAACCATTAATTATCGCCCTGGGAACCAATATCGGTGAACAATTTGAACTGGACAAATTAAGATACGACCGGATTATTATTATGGCTGACGCTGATGTTGACGGCTCCCATATCCGGACATTGCTCTTAACTTTATTTTACCGTTATTTTAAACCATTGATTGAGCAGGGGCATATTTACATTGCCCAGCCGCCGCTTTACAAAATCCAAAAAGGCGCTGAAGCTCACTACGCTTATACTGACGAAGAGAAAGAAAAAATCCTGGCTGACATGGCGGCGGCGGCCAAAACCAAACCGGCCAAAAAATCGGCCCAAACCAAAACAGACGAAACTCCAACCGAAGGAGAGGCGGGCGAGGGCGTTGAAGTGATTGAAGGTTTAGGTCGGGTTAATATTCAGCGCTATAAAGGTTTGGGAGAAATGAATCCCGGTCAGCTCTGGGAAACCACGATGGATCCCAACAGCCGGATTATGAAAAAAATTACCATTGAAGACGCCCAGCGGGCCGACCAAATTTTTGAAATTTTAATGGGCTCGGAAGTCGCTCCCCGGAAACGTTTCATTCAGACACGGGCGAAAGAGGTGGAGAATCTGGATATCTAATTTGGTAGTTGGTGGTTGGTACCCGGCAGATGCCGGGTTTTTTTATTTTTGTGAAATCCAAAACTCGAATTTCAAAATTTTTGACATTTAACAATCATCTGGTTACCATATACTAAACCGTTCCTTAACAACCTAACTCACAGGGGGTGTCATGATAATTGGTGGCGTCAAGTTCCATCCTGCAATTAACGCCTCCGGCGCCAGAGGATTTGATGGAACCGGCTACTGGTTTCATTCCATCCTCAAGCCGTTTGGCCTCAACTATGACGAGTCAACTTTTGTCGCCAAAACAACCACGCTTAAACCCCGCCAGGGGAACATGAGATCGACTACCTGGTTTCCTGACTGTATTATGGTTAAACTCTTGAAGGGTATAACCCTCAATGCAGTAGGGCTAACCGGCCCTGGAGCTGAAGCCCTTTTTGAACTAGCCGGCTGGCAGGAGAGAACTAAACCGTTCTTCCTGTCGTTTATGTCAGTCGCCAGCAACCAAGACGGCCGGCTGGCTGAATTGGAAAACTTTGTTCAGTTGTTGGCCAAAGAACTGTCGGCGTTCCAGACCCGAATTGGTTTGAAAATAAACTTTTCCTGTCCCAATGTCGGCCTCAACCCCTCCAAACTGATTGGCGAAGTCAGCCAGGCCATGGACATTTGCCGCCAGCTGAACATTCCAATAGTCCCCAAGTTCAACGCTCTCCTGCCGTTTGAAATTGGGGTGGAAATCTCCAAAGACCCGGCCTGCTCCGGACTCTGCGTTTCTAACACTATTCCCTGGAACAGCACAAATCGAATCAACTGGCAGCGCCTCTTTGGCGTAAATGACTCGCCACTGGCTAAGTATGGCGGGGGCGGTCTGGGCGGCGCTCCGCTCCTGCCCCTGGTTCTTGATTGGATCAGATCAGCCCGCAGACACGGTTTAACCAAACCAATCATTGGCGGCGGCGGCATCCTGTCAAAAAAAGACGCCAAAGCAATGGTTCTAACCGGCGCCAGCGGCATTTCTCTGGGATCAATTTCCCTGCTCCGACCCTGGCGGATCGCCGGGATCATTCGTTATGTCAACAAACTCTATCGGAGGCTGGAAAATGAAAATAAAGATTGCTCCGCCCTTTGACACTCATGTTCATTTCCGGCAAAAAGCCATGCTGACCGTGGTTGCTCCTCTGTCAGCCGTACACTTCGGCCGGGTGATCGTTGAACCTAATACCACCCCGGTCATCGGACCGGTCAATGTCGAAGCCTACAAAAAAAGAATTGAAAGCCACGCTCCCGGCGTAGATGTCCTGATGACGATCTATCTTCAGCCAACAACCACGCCGGCTGACATCCAAAAAGCCCATGAACTCGGTATCAGGATTGCCAAGCTTTATCCTGAAGGAGTAACGACCGGTTCGGAAAGCGGCGTCAGCAACATCAGCGATCTGTTCGATGTTTTTGCTGAAATGGAAAAGTTAGGATGGGTCCTTCAGCTCCACGGAGAAACTCCAGGCATCTTCTGTCTGGACCGGGAAGCCAATTTTGCTGAACATACCCTGAAAATGCTGGTCAATCATTTTCCCCGCCTGCGGCTGACAATGGAGCATCTGTCATCCAAAGCGGCCGGAGAAATTGTCGTCAGCCTGCCTGACACTGTGGTTGCTTCAGTCACGGTCCATCATCTGCTGATCACTTTGGATGATGTCATTGGCGACAAAATCAACCCTCATCTCTTCTGCAAGCCAGTCGCCAAACGGTCGGAAGACCGCGACTGGCTGATTGCAACTGTCATGAGCGGCCATTCCAAGTTATTTCTTGGAACAGATTCGGCTCCTCATCTGCGGGAAAGAAAAGAATGCGCTGAAGGCTGCGCTGGGATTTTTACCGGACCTGTTGCCATGCCGCTGCTGGCAGGCCTGTTCGATAAATATGGCGAACTTGACCAACTGGAAGATTTTACTTCCGGCAGAGCCAACAGGTTTTACCGTCAGAAGAAGGTTGAAGGTCAGATTGACCTGGTTGAAATCCCCTGGATCGTGCCTCAAGACTACAACGGCGTCGTGCCGTTCAGGGCAGGCCAAGAACTTAACTGGCAGGTCAGACGAATCTAAAAACACCATAAGACTATTTCGGAGGGAGATAGTCTTTTTTTATTAAAATGAAAAGCTGACCCCACGAATGGCGCCAGCTTCTTATTGTTCCTCTTCCTTTTTCTTGCTGATCAGCTCCAGCAAATTCAGAAAATCCCTGACATCTTTCAGCGGCAAAGGCTTAGTCTGGCCAGCGGCATCTATGACAAAACCGGTATTATTGGGAAAAACAAAAATCATTTCATCTCTCTCACCCCACAATACGACAACTCTTTCCCGCCTGATGACATCAGCCCAGGCTTGCTTTTTCTTTTCAGAGACCGGGTCAAAAAAATTTTTTATCCGATTTTTGACGGAACACCTCCTTAGGTACGGTTGCCTCCTGAAAAACAGTATATAATCGCGGCTGAAATAAGTCAAAATTATCCCTCTTGATTTTTTAAAACAAATAGTCTATACTATAAAAAACATTAATCACGGCCCGCAGGCTGTTTTTAAATAGCCTGAAAACAGACACTAGGCAACAGGCACAAGGCACCAGGGTTGGAAAATTTTTTTTCTATTGCCTGCTCCCTTTTGCCTCGCCTTGTGCCTTATGCCTCGTGCCTATTGCCTTAGTTAAAAATATGCCCAAACTAAAAAGCTTAGTATTAGACAATCGACTATCACGCTATATTATTGAATCAAAGCGTGAACTAAAAAAAGTCGTCTGGCCGACCAGAAAAGAAACAATGAACCACACCTTTATCGTGATTGTCATCAGCCTGGGGGTGGCTATCTTTCTGGGCGCCCTGGATTTCGTCTTTTCTTTTGGAATTGAACGCTTGCTTTTACTTAGGTAATTAAGCTAAAATATATGCCAAAACAAACAACACTATACGGCCGACGCTGGTATGTCATCCATACCTACTCGGGCTATGAAGAAAATGTCAAACGGAACATGGAGCAAAGGATTGAAAGCATGGACATGGAAGACAAAATTTTCCAGGTTTTAATTCCGACTGAAAAGAAAATTAAAATTAAAGGCGGCAAAAGAAAAATTGTCACTGAAAAGCTTTTTCCCGGCTATGTTCTGGTTCAGATGATTGTCACTGATGATTCCTGGTATGTCGTCCGGAACACTCCCAATGTCACCGGCTTTGTCGGCACCGGCACCACCCCCACTCCGATCTCTGATGAAGAAATCAAAGGGCTGCAAAAGAGAATGGGCGTTGAAGAGCCAACCTACAAGATTGACGTCACTGTCGGCTCACCGGTTAAAATCGTTGACGGACCGTTTAAAAACTTTGAAGGCAAAATTGCTGAAATTGACGAATCCCGGGGTAAAGTCAAAGTACTGGTTTCAATGTTCGGCCGGGAAACTCCGGTGGAACTTGATTTCCTTCAGGTCCAAAAAATCTAAATTCTAAATATTATCCTAATCAACTAATCTTATGCCAATCAGCAAATTGCAAATATTCGCAATTCGGAGATTAGCATAAAATTCGCAAATTAGCATAACATAATCTTATGGCTAAGAAAGTCAAAACAATCATCAAACTCCAGATTCCCGGCGGTCAGGCTAATCCGGCTCCGCCGGTTGGTCCGGCTTTGGGCCAGCACGGCCTCAACATCAGCGAATTCTGCCAAAAATTCAATGAGGCCACTAAAGACAAAATGGGCCAGCTGACGCCGGTGGAAATTACTGTTTATGAAGACCGGACTTATGATTTCAAGCTAAAAACTCCGCCGGCGGCTGAACTTTTGAAACAAGCCGCCAAAATCAAAAAAGGTTCCGGCAAACCGCTCCAGGAAAAAGTCGGTTCGGTCACCCGGGATCAGCTGAAAGAAATCGCTGAAAAGAAAATGGTTGACCTGAACGCCAATGACATTGAATCAGCCATGAAAATCATTGAAGGCACCGCCCGTCAAATGGGCCTGACTATTAAATAACCCTATGCCAAGATCAAAAAGATATCAACAGGCAGTCTCGCTAATTGATAAAGACAAAGCCTATCCAGTTGAAGAAGCGATGGATTTAGTCAAAAAAATCTCAACTACACGGTTTGACGCCGGCATTGAGGTTCATTTTAAACTGGGAATTGATCCCAAAAAGGGGGAACAGCAGGTCCGCGGGACCGCTTCCCTGCCCCACGGCACCGGCAAAGTTACCCGGGTGGCCGCCTTTGTCATGCCGGACAAGCAGGCTGAAGCCAAAGAAGCCGGGGCTGATCTGGTCGGCGGTCAGGACCTGATTGATGAAATTAAAAAAACAGGCAAAATTGATTTTGACGTGGCCGTCGCCAGCCCGGAAATCATGAAAGACATGGCTCAAATCGCCAAAATCCTTGGCCCCAAAGGCCTGATGCCTTCTCCTAAAAATGAAACTGTCACGCCTAATGTTAAAAAAATTATTGCTGAACTTAAAAAAGGGAAAATCGCTTTTAAAAGCGATGACACCGGCAATGTCCACGTGCTGATCGGCCGGGTTTCTTTTGACGACAAACAGTTGCTGGAAAATTTCCAGGCGCTGGCTGAAGCTTTACTCAAAGCCAAACCAGCCGCCACCAAAGGCGAGTACGTTAAAGCAGTTTCCATCAATGCCACGATGGGACCGGGAATTAGGGTGCAATTAAAGTAATCAGCAACACATACATAAATCCGAAATCCAAAATTCGAAATACTAAATAAATTATAATGACCAAAATGCAAAATTCTAAACAGTTTTGTATTTTGAATTTTAAAAATCGCTTAAAACAATCAAAAAAATAAAAACTATGTCCTTAGGCGTCTACCCTTCACAACTTATCAGACAAATGATTGACAGCGGCTGGATTGCTAACGCCGCCAAAGAAAATATCCAGCCCTCAACTTTGGATTTATCAATTTCTGATGAGGTTTATAAAATGAAGGGTATTTTCATGCCCAGAAAGGGCGAAACTATCGCTAACATCATCAAAGAAGGATCGCTCTATCCGGCTGATCTGGATAAACCCCTGGAATGCCACGGGGTTTATTTAATTCGCCTGCGGGAACAACTGAATTTACCGCCCTACGTTTACGCTTATTCCAATAATAAAAGCTCATCCGGCCGGATCAATTTGCAGGCTCGGCTGATTTCTGAAGGCGTTCCCCAGTTTGAAAAAATTCCCGGCGGTTACCGGGGCGATTTATGGATTATTGTTTCACCCCAGTCATTTCCGGTCAAATTAAGAAAAGGAGATAAAGTCAACCAGATTAGATTTTTTAATTCCGACACCCGGCTGTCAAAAAAAGATTATTCCGCCCTGTATGATCAGCACTGGCTTCTTTGTGACAAGAACGGCCAGCCAATAATCAAAGAAAAAGTTGATTTTGAAAACGATGGCGGCGTAACTTTAACAATCAATCTCCATCTTGATATTATCGGCTACAAATGCATGCCCTCCAGCTCCAAAGTTTTGGACTTTAATTTTTATCAACATGATCCCAATGATTTTTTTGAACCAATCCACCAGCCCAAAAATGGCCACATAATTTTAAGACGAGGCGAGTTTTATTTACTGTCCACCAATGAATTTCTAAGAGTGCCGCCTGATTTTTCAGTGGAAATGGTCGCTTATGACCCGTCAAAAGGTGAATTCCGGTCTCACTATGCCGGCTTTTTTGACCCCGGTTTTGGCTTTGGACCTGACGGATCAGCCAAAGGCACCCCGGCCGTTCTGGAAGTTCTTCCGCAGGACAATGATTTTGTTTTGCGGCACGGCCAGCCAATCTGCAAAATGGTTTATGAACGACTGATCGCCCTGCCGGATGTTATCTATGGCAGCGACCAGGCTGGTTCTCATTATCACGACCAGCGCGGACCGGAGTTATCCAAACATTTTAAAAAAATTGCTACTGATAAAAATGAAAATAACGATTCAAAGAATTGATAAATCTTTGCCTTTGCCCAAATTTCAAACACCGGGCGCGGTCGCTTTTGATATTTATTCCAGGATTGACTATCAAATCCCGCCGAATGAATTTGCCCTGTTGCCGACTAATCTGATTGTTAAAGTGCCAGCAGGCTATTTTATGCTGATCACCCACCGCTCCTCCACTCCCCGGAAGCTGGGCCTTATCTCCCCCGGCATCGGCGTTATTGACCAGGACTACTGCGGTCCTGAAGATGAAATTATGTTTCAGGTTTATAATTTAAAAACTGAACCGGTTAAAATAGAAAAGGGTCAGCGGATCGGCCAGGCTTTGCTGGTTAAAATTACGACTGATGTTGACTGGGACGAAGTTGAAATTATTGAAAAAGCAAACCGGGGCGGGTTTGGAAGCACGGGATAGGCAAAGTCAAAAGTACTAAGTAAAAAATAAAAAATTAGGTATCGCTTCCCCAGTCCATTGCCTGGCTTCGCGATAATTTTAAAAAACTTTTACTTTTTGACTTGTACTTTTGACTTCTTACTTTTTACTTTTAACTTAAATACTATGTCTAAATACTCTCTTGAAGATCTGGAACTTCTTAAAAAGTATGTTACCAACCCCGAGGGCGATATTTTTTGCGTTCAGAATTTAACCGGCCTGACCGGCGCGGTTTACGCCCGCTACAGCCGGGCCAAAGGCAGTTTTAAAGACACCCTGCTCAAAGAATTCATTAAAGAAGGCCAGGTTGATATCAATAAAGCCGAGGAGCTGATCCAAAGAGTTTTGGTCGCGTATGGCGACGACTCCGTCGGCGAGCTGGAAGGCGCTCACCTGTCTTTTGAAAATATTTCAATGCTGGCCACCAAAGAATTTGAAGAACGGCGAATTGGCGGCTCACCGATTGAGCAGTCCACCCGCTATGTTTTTTATGATGAAGTTGATGAGCACGGCAACTACCGCTATTATTTTGATCCTAAAATTAAAAATTCTCCTCACGACCAGGCCTATAAGGAAACCATGGATTTTATTTTTAAAACCTACTGTGATTTGATTGAACCGATGAAAGAATTTTATTCCAAACTTAAACCGGTTGAAGAGGCTGAATATGACATTAATGGCGACGGTCAGAAAGAAAAAATTAAAGATCTGACAAATGAAAAAGACATTAAATCTTTTAAAAGAACTTACGGCTTTGATGTCAGAACCAAAGCCTGCGACACTTTAAGAAACATCCTGCCGATTGCCACCAAAACCAATGTCGGCCTGTTTGGCAACGGCCGGTTTTATCAGAATATTTTAATTCACCTCTACAGCTCGCCTTACGGCGAAACCCAGGATATGGCCCGACAAGCCCATCAGGAACTTAACAAACTAATACCCCAGTATGTCAAACGGGCCAAAAAAAATGATTATCTGGTTGCCAATCATCAAAATACGCGAACTTTGGCGACTGAACTTTTCAAAGATATTCAGCCGGAAACCGATGAAGCTGTCGTTCTGCTGGACAAAGGAGAAGACACTCTGGCTAATCTGATTAATCAGAAAATTCAATCGGGCCACAAACTAACTGAAAATGATCTAAGACAAATGAACCAGGCCGAACAGGATAATTTTACGGTAGCCTCCATGCTCTACCCCTATCTCGGCCACCCTTTCAGGCAAATTAGGAAAAAAGTCAGAGAACTGCCTGACGAGACCAAACAAAAAATTATTAAAACTTATGTTGGTCAAAGGGGTCATCGCCGTAATAAACCATCCCGGGCGTTTGAAATGGAATACAGTTATATTTTTGATCTGGTGACTGACTGGGGAACTTATAAAGATTTAATGCGCCACCGGATGAACAGCCAGCTCCGCCAGCAATTCACTCCAAAACTCGGCTTTACCATGCCCCAAGATTTGATTGAGGCTGGTTACGATCATTTGGCTCAAAAATGCGTTGACCGGGCGATTGAACTTTATGATCTTTTAGTTAAGGATTTCACGGCTGAAGCCTCCTATGCCACGCTCCACGGCTGTAAAACCCGCTGGCTGCTCGGCATGAACTGCCGGGAAGCTTTTCATTTGTTGGAATTAAGATCAACTCCCCAGGGCCACCCGCTCTACCGGCAAGCCGCCCAGAAAATGCACCAGTTAATCAGCGACCGCTGCCAGTGGCGGGGCGAGATTATGGAGTTCGTCGATCACAATGATTATTTCTGGTCGCGGGCTGATTCAGAAGCCAGGCAAAGGGTTAAGGAAAAGGAATTGGATGAGAAATATAAATCTTAAAAATTTCTAAATCATAATATCGAAATTCTAAATAAATCCGAAATTTAGATATTTACTAACAAAGATATTAGCATTTACAAAATGTCCCTCATAAGAACTCAATTAGAAATAATTTCCCTCCTGGACTCACCCCTGGCTCCTTACGCCGTTCAAAATAGTCAGAGCCAGGGAAGAGAATTCTCGGAACCAGCTGACCGGCGGCTCCCTTTCCAGCGGGACAAAGACCGGATTATTCATTCCAAAGCTTTCCGCCGGTTGAAACTCAAAACCCAGGTTTTTGTCAGCGGCCGCGGCGATCATTTCCGCGATCGTTTAACTCACAGCCTGGAAGTCAGCCAAATCAGCCGGGGGCTGGCCCGCTCTCTGGGACTGAATGAAGACCTGACTGAAGCCGTCGCTCTGGCTCATGATCTGGGACATACTCCGTTCGGCCACGCGGGCGAGGAAGCTTTGAATGAAATGATGGCCCAGTTTGGCCGGCAATTTAAACACAATCAGCAATCAAAACGAATCGTCGAAAAGCTGGAAAAAAAATATCCCGACTTTGAAGGACTTAATTTGACCTGGGAGGTCAGAAACGGCCTGATGAAACATGACACCCCCTGGGAAAAAGGAACGTCACTCCCCCACACTTTTCATCTGGAAGCCCAGATCGCCAATGTGGCTGATGAAATCGCTTATATTGGGCATGATATTGATGATGGCATCAGAGCTGGTATAATTAAGATAGCTGACTTTAAAAAAACCAATTTTGGCCAGGAAATCAGATCAAAGGTTAAACAGCGCTATCCTAATCCGGACCTTTCTCCAAAAATATTGATTCAACAAATCCAGCGACTGACAGTTAATAGTTTAGTGGATGACATTTTAAAAACAGCCGGGTTAAATCTTGAAAAATTTAAAATCCAGTCTTTAAGTGATGTTTTAAATCTTAGTCAGCCGTTAATTGCTTTTAGCCCCGGCCAAACTGAAAAAAACAAGGAAATCCATAACTTTTTACACAAAAATTTTTACCAGCATCCCCAGGTAATTGAAGCCCAGACCAAAGGCCAGGAAATTATCAAAAAACTCTTTAACTATTATCTTAATCAGCCGGAACAACTGCCGGCAGGCTATCAAAAACACATAAATAACCCGGAGCCGGTTGAAATAATCATTAAAGACTATGTCGCCGGCATGACTGATAATTTTGCCAGACAGCTTTATGAAAAAATCTAAAATCTTAAATGACTTTTTTTACAATCACACCAGCCGTTTAAAAATGGTCAAACGCTGGGGCGGCTTTCCCGAACAAAATTTTCCGGAAAATGTTCTGGAGCATACTTTTAAAACCGCCTTGCTGGCGGAAATCATGATTGCTTTAGAAGAAAAACACGGCCAAAATAAATTTGATAAGTTTTTAATTTTATCAGGCGCGGTCAATCATGATTTGGGCGAAGGGACCGTCGGCGATATCGCCTGGCCGATTAAACAGGACAAAGAACTCCGGGAAAAACTGGAGAATATTGAAAAAAATGAATTTTTAAAAAACATCAGCGGCCTGCCAGGCGAAGCAATTGAACATTTTGAAAAATCATACAATGTCCAGCTTAGCCCGGGCACTTTTGAAGCGACTTTTTTTGAAGCAATTGAACGGCTGGGTTATGTTGAGCACGCCATTGCTGAATACCACTCCGGCAAACATGATTTTAAAAAAGTGATTGAAAGTCAGCACCAGCCAATCCTGAATTTAATGAAAGAGGTCGCCAGCCTGAAAATTCTCTATGAACAATATTTTCTAGAAGATGTGGAGAAAATCTTAAATGAATAATATGAACGGCAAACTTATAGTAATTGAAGGAGCTGACGGCTCCGGCAAAACCACCCAATTTAATCAGCTAAAAAATCATTTAGAGGCTGAAAACATTAAAGTTGAAACAACTCATTTCCCAAGGCACGAAACGCCTTTTTTTGGAATAATGGTTGATCAGTATCTTGACGGTGAATTTGGCGATCCAACTAAACTCAACCCAAAACTAGCTTCTTTACTCTACGCCATGGATCGCTGGGAAGCCAGGCCGCGAATTGAACACTGGCTTGAAAAAGGCCTGGTTTTGCTTGATCGTTATACAACTTCCAACCAGGGACATCAGTTAAGCAAATTAAATGATGATAATGAAGCGGGCGATCAATTTTTAGACTGGCTGGATGAATTGGAATATAATGTCTTAAAGATCCCCAAACCGGACTTAGTTATTTTTCTTGACGTTCCGGTTAAATTTATTAAGGAACTTTTGGCTAAAAGAGGCGGCCAGCCTGATCTGCACGAAAAAAATTTAAGTTATTTAGAAGCGACCCAAAAAGCCTATCGTTATGTGGCTGAAAAATATGATTATTGGCGCCGGATTGACTGCGTTGAAAATAATAAATTACTGCCGATTGAAACGATTCATAACAAAATCTGGAAAATAATCAAAGCAATGCTTTGAGCCAATAGCCAACAGTCAGCAGCCAACAGGGAGTAAAAAGTCTGTTGACTGTTCAATTGTTGACTGTTGACTAAAAAAATATGCAATACGAACCAATCATTGGTCTGGAAATCCACGTCCAGTTAAAAACCAAATCAAAAATGTTCTGCGGCTGCGACAACACCGGTGAAAACCAGCCGCCCAACACGACCATTTGTCCGATTTGTCTGGGCCATCCGGGAACTTTACCGGTCATTAATAAACAGGCGGTTGACTGGTCGGTCATGGCCGCTTTGGCCATTAACTGTCAGATTCCCCAAATCTCCAAGTTTGACCGAAAAAATTATTTTTATCCCGACCTGCCCAAAGGCTATCAAATATCACAATTTGATCTGCCAATCGGTTTGGAAGGTTTTCTGGAAATTGAGATTGATGGTCAGCTTAAAAAAATCGGCCTGCGCCGCCTCCATCTGGAAGAAGACGCCGCGAAACTAATCCATGGTAAAAACGAATCTTTGGTTGATTTTAACCGATCCGGCACTCCTCTGATGGAAATTGTTACTAAGCCCGATATCCGCTCTCCCCGGGAAGCCAAAATATTTCTGCGGGAGCTAAGAAAAATAACGCGCTACCTGGAAGTCTCGGAAGCTGACATGGAAAAGGGCCATCTGCGCTGCGACGCCAACATTTCTCTCCGGCCGCTGGAAGTAGACGATGAATTTTATCCCAAGACTGAAATTAAAAACATCAATTCTTTCCGGGCGGTGGAGCGGGCCCTGGAATATGAATTTCAAAGGCAAACCAGGCTCTGGGATGAAAAAAATCCTCCCCGGCAGCAGTCAACCCGCGGCTGGAATGACGATAAACAAATTACTGAAGAACAGCGTCTCAAGGAAGAATCAGCCGACTACCGCTATTTTCCGGAACCAGACCTGCCGCCTTTGAGATTTGAGGCGGATTCAATTCAATTGATTTCCACCAGTCTGCCTGAATTACCGGCCGCCAAAAAGAAAAGGTTTATTGAAATGTACGGGTTTACCGCGGATGACGCCCAGATATTGACTGATGAAAAAGAACTGGCTCATTTTACTGAACAAGTCATTTCCGAACTAAAAGAATGGCTGTCCACTCTGGAAAAATCTGAAAAACTAGACCAGGAAAAAGTCTGGCCCCGCCGACAAAGACGGGGCTGGCAAAAAAACAAAAAAGAACTGGTCAAATTAACGGCCGGCTGGCTGATTTCCAAACTGTTTAAACTGCTTAATGAAAATAATCTGTCAATTAAACAATCAAAAGTTACCCCGGAAAATTTTGCTGAATTGATTTCAATCATCTATCAGGGCAAAATTAACAGTACTGTCGCCCAGCAGGTTTTGGAAGAAATGTTTGCCAAAGGCTCTGATCCATCGCAAATTATTGAGGAAAAAGGACTGGAGCAGGTCAGCGACGAAAGCCAGCTGGAAAAAATTGTTAATCATGTCATTGCTAATAATCCGGATGAGCTGGCCAAATATAAAGCCGGCAAAACCGCCCTTTTTCAGTTCTTTGTCGGCCAGGTGATGAAGGAAACTAAGGGGAAGGCTAATCCTGAAGTCGTAGCTAAGTTACTCAAAAAGAAGTTAATCTAGATTCAAGATTTCAGCCTCCGGCTGACAACTTATCCGCCAGAGGCGGATCAGCCTCAGGCTGACAACTTAAATCTAAATTCATATGTCACTCAAACAACAAATCCAAAATAATTTAACCGCCGCTCAAAAAGCAAAAAACGAGCTGCTGGTTTCAACTTTACGGCTTTTAACAGCAACTATTAAAAATGCCGAGATTGACAAACGGGCCAAAAAACCCTCTTTCGCTTCCCCCTTCGCTAAAGCTACGGCGGATAAAAAAGCTACAGTGGATAAAAAAGCTGCGGAGGGCAAGCCCAATGAGCCCGAATTAACTGATGACGAAATTATTACTGTCATCAACAAAGAAGTCAAACAAAGAAAAGACTCAATCGCCGAATATGAAAAAGGCGGCCGGGCTGATCTGGCTGACAAAGAAAAACAGGAGCTGGAAATTTTACAAAAATATCTACCCGAACAACTTTCAGAGGATCAGGCGCGGGAGATAGTCAAAAAAGTCATTGCTGACGCCAAGGCCGGCCCCGAAGATTTTGGCAAAATCATGAGCCAGGTGATGGCCCAGGTCAAAGGCCGGGCTGACGGCAATTTAGTTTCAAAAATTCTCAAAGAGGAGCTGGCTTCTTAAAATCTAATATCTAATAATATAAATTCGAAATCCTAATTTATATAAATCCGAAATCCTAATATCTAAATCCGAAACAAATTAGAAATCATAATTTTACAATTTTTTAAACAAGAGTTTGAAACATTGGAAAATTCTTATTTCGATATTGTCCCGACTTTGTCGAGGATCCTCGATCCGCTAAAATTTTACCGAAGGTAAAATTAAGCGGATCGGGATTTAAAATTTAGAAATTCTGATTTCAAATTTATAACTTTAATCCTTTAAAAAATTACCTATTAAGACTCCCGCTTCTTTTCGCGTCTCAACCCATTTAATCCTTTTATCTTTCCTAAACCAAGTCATTTGCCGCCGGACATAACCATGAGTCCGGTATTTTATTTTTTGAAGAGCTTCTTCCAGACTAAGCTGCTTCCTTAAATACTGGCCGATTTCGGAATAGCCAATGCCGCTCATCGCCGGCAAGTCCCGGCTGTATTGCTTTGATAGCTTTTCAACTTCCTTGACCAGGCCCGCTTTAACCATCTGGTCAACCCGCCGGTCAATTTTTTGATATAATTTCTGCCGATCAATTTTCGGGCCGATAAGCAAAAAATCAAACAACGGCTGGCCTCTCTGATAAAAACCGCTGAAAGGTTCTTTGGTTTTCAGACAAACTTCCAAAGCCCTGATCACCCGCCGGGGATTTTTTGGATCAACTATATCTTTGGCCAGCGGATCCAGTTTTAACAATTTAATATAGAGTGACCGCGAACCTTTGGTCCGCAATTCATTTTCCATTTTTTTACGCAGGCGCTTGTCAGGCGCCACTTTGGGAATTGATAAATTATCAACGACCGCCTGAATATATAAACCTGTCCCGCCAACCAAAAAAAGCAGTTTATTTTTTTGATGAATCTCTTTAATGGCCAGCAAGGCTCTTTTTTTATAATCAGCCAGGCTGAAATCCTGATCTGGCCTGACAATATCCAAAAGATAATGTTTGACGCCGGCCATTTCCGCTTTGGTAATTTTACCGGTGCCAATGTCCATCTCCTGATAAATCTGGCGGGAATCAGCCGAGACAATTTCTCCTTTGAATTTTTTAGCCAGCTTAACCGCCAGC
>Ga0326597_10006319_pt1 | contig 16259 bp, 15 predicted proteins | sample RVTome_12_FD_203789 | JGI IMG/M metagenome (GOLD analysis project Ga0326597, IMG submission 203789) | Soil microbial communities from uranium-contaminated site in the Upper Colorado River Basin, Wyoming, United States - RVT100D185 | ecosystem: Environmental > Terrestrial > Soil > Contaminated >...
CCGTGCCCGCAACGATCATCAGGTCGGCCTGGCGGGGCGAGGCGGGTAGCGGGATGATTCCGAAGCGCATGAAGTCGTAGCGGGGGCCGGAGGCGGCCATCAGCTCGATGGCGCAGCAAGCCAGGCCGAATTGGAACATCCACAGCGAGTACCTGCGGCCCCAATTGAGGAGCCACGAGAGCGGTTTCGGCGTCTCGAAGCGGTCTAGGACTCCCAACGCAGGACTCCCTTGCGGATGGCGTACACGAGCCCGGCCAGCAGGATCACCAGGAAGATCACCATCTCCACGAGGGCGAAGGTGCCGAGCGACTCGAGGCGGATCGCCCACGGGAAGATGAATACGGCCTCGACGTCGAAGATCAGGAACAGCAGGGCGAAGATGTAGTAGCGGACATGGGTCTGGCTGAATCCGGTGCCCACCGGGTCGATGCCGCACTCGTAGGTCTGCCGCTTGGTGGCCGACGGGTTCTTGGGCCTGAGCAGCGCGCTCGCGCCCAAAGCTACGGCGACGAGCAGGATGCCGACCCCTGCGAAGACGGCCACCGTGATGTAGTCCTGGAAGTACCGCGTCACGATTCCTCAGGGGTCGCTGTCGTGCCTGCGGGAGTATAGGAAGTGGCGCGCGGGCCTTCGAAAGTGATCAGCCGTCGCCCGTCATCTGCGCGTCCTCCCCCGGCCTCCGGGGGAGGTGCCGAAGCGAAGCGAGGCGGAGGGGGCGGCGGAGACAGCGGGCGCGCTCGACACGAAAAGCGTCTTCTCTATGAACCGATGCCCAGACTCGCCCGCAGAGTCAGCCGCCCCCCTCGTCCTCCCCCGCCCTTGCGGGGGAGATGCCACCGCCGTACCCGGTGGTGACGGAGGAGGCATGAGGTCCCCCCGGAAGCCGGGGGAAGACGCCGTCAAGAGAAGCGTCTCCTCCACTCTTCACGGGCAACCGGCAACGGGCAACGGGAAACGGGTTCTGGCCAATCGCCAATCGCCACTTACGCATCGCCCCCGAGCGCAACGAGACCCTCCGGTACTCTCCCGGACCGTGAGATCCCCCGACTACTCCGGCGGCAACCTCCTCAATCTCGTCGCCGAGATCGAGGGGCGGCTGGGCGGGGACCCCCCGCACCCCGGGCTGTCGCCCGCCCTCGGGGACGCCGTCCCCGACGCCGCCTCCTACGTCCTCGTGCTGTTCGACGGCCTCGGCGACCACCAGTTGGACCATCCCGCGGCCGGATCGCTGCGCGCTCACCGCGCTGGCGCGCTCGACTCACCTTTTCCGGCCACCACCACCGTGAGCCTGGCGACGATCTCCACCGGACTCAGCCCGGCCGAGCACGGGCTGCTCGGGTACCAGCTTTGGCTGCCGGGGCTCGCCGCCATCGCCAACACGATCAAGTGGACGACCCTCTGGGGGGAGCCGCTCGACATCGACACCGGCCGCTTCCTCCCCGCACGCAACCTGTGGGAGCGGCTCCGGGCCGCCGGGATCGAGCCGATCACCATCCAGCCATGGAACTTCGAGCAGTCGCCGATGTCTCGAATGCTGTACCGCGGAGCCCGCTTCGAGCCCTGGGCCGACGAGGACGATGCGGTGGAGGCGGCAGTCACGCTCGCCGGCGAACCGGGCCGGCTGGTCTTCCTCTACGTACCGCATGTCGACTTCGCCGCACACGTGGGCGGACAGCACGACGAGGGGTATCACGAGGCGATGGCGATCGTCGACCGGCTCTGGAACCGGCTGACACGACGGCTCCCCTCCGGCGCCGCGGCCATCGGCACCGCCGACCACGGCCATGTCGACATCGCCCTCGACCGCCAGGTGGAGCTGCCGCGCGCCGGCCAGGACGACTTCATCCTCTACGGCGACATCCGCGCCATGCTCGTCAAAGGCGACGGAGCCTCACTGGCCGAGGGTCTGCCTGCCACCTGGGTGCCAAGGCCGCAGATGGAGCACTGGTGGGGCCCCGGCGAGCGGCACCCCGAGTTCGATGCCAGGGCGCCCGACGGGGTGCTGGTCGCCGACGATGGCTACGCCATCCTCCACCGCCACAGCGACGACAGCCTGATCGGCCAACACGGAGCACCGACGGACGCCGAGTTGCGGGTTCCCTTGCTGGTGGCGAGCGGTACGCGCTAAGAAGGAATCAAGAGTCAAGAGTCAAGAGTCAAGACTGTCTTGGCTCTTGATTCTTGGTTCTTGTCTCCCGTCTTCCGCGGGTCGATCGTCGCCCCCACGACCAGTCCCGCCGCGAGAAGTACCAGGTTCTTGATCACGAACTCTCCCTCGACGGTCAACCTCAGCGGGTTGCCATCCTGGAAGGCAACCTCCGGAAGCGTCACGAAGACGAGGGCCGTGCCCACCATCTGGGCTACGAAGGCGAGGAGCACCCAGCGCAGCAGCCAGCCGCCGACGAGACCGATCCCGATGAGGATCTCGGCGACACCGAGGGCCGGCACGAACCAGTCGGGGTCGACCCAGTACACGGTCGACGCCACCAGGTCGAAGACCGGGGTGACGCCAAAGACCTTGAGCGCCCCGAACCAGACGAACACCAATCCGAGCGACACCCGCAGCACCGGGAGGCTCCAGCGGCGCAGCCAGGGTATGAGGATGGAGTCGATACGGGCGATGAGGGATCTCATGAACGCGAGTATGGACGCCCCCTGAAAGAAACCGCAGTTCCGCCTCCCGCCACCCGCCTCCCCGCGCCCCGCCTTCCGCCTTCCGCCTTCCGCCTTCCGCAAGAGGCGGCGGACCGCCCGCTGTCTCCGCCACCCCCTCCGCCTCGCTTCGCTTCGGCACCTCCCCCGGAGTACCGGGGGAGGACGTCGTAAAGGTCGCCACCCGTCGCCCGTCGCCCGTCGCCCGTCGCCCGCAAGAGTGTCTCGCTGTCCCGACGTGCCGACGCGGTTTCGCCCTTCGCCTTTCGCCCATCGCGACCCAAGCGCGAGCAAGGCTCTGTCGAACTGCGAATTGCGAATTCAGAAAGCCAGCCTCATCACTTTGTAATGGTCGGCTTTGACATCATCGTGAGGCTTCCTAGATTCCCTCGACATGCCGCGACTGAGAGTCACACTCGCCCTGCTCGTCGCCCTTGCCCTGGTGGGCTCCGCCTGTGGAGACGACGACGGCAGCGCCACCCTCACCATCTACTCCGGGCGGAGCGAGGACCTCGTCGCCTCGTTGATCGACCAGTTCGAGGCTGAGACCGGCATCGCCGTCGAGGTGCGCTACGCCTCGAGCACCGACCTGGCGGCCACCCTGCGCGAGGAGGGCTCCAACAGCCCCGCCGACGTGTTCTTCGCCCAGGACCCAGCCTCCCTGGGCGCGGTCGCCGAATCCGGCCTGTTCCGGGCGCTTCCCGCCGACCTGCTCGCCCTGGTCCCGGCACAGTTCTCGGACCGCGAGGGCCGCTGGATCGGGGTCAGCGGACGCTCCCGCGTCGTCGTCTACGACTCGAACCGGGTGTCCCCCGAGGACCTGCCCGTCTCGGTCGACGGCTTCACCGACCCTGCGTGGCGGGGTCGGATTGCCATCGCCCCCTCCAACGGGTCGTTCCTGGCCTTCGTCGCCGCGATGATCCTCGAGCGCGGAGAGGACGCCACCCGCGATTGGCTGGAGGGGATCGCCGCCAATGCCCCGCAGACGTTCTCGGGCAACTCCCCCATCGTGGCCGCCGCCAACGACGGGACGGTCGAGGTGGGCCTGGTCAACCACTACTACCTGCTGCAGCTCCGCGCCGAGCTGGGGGAGGTCACCGCCGCCAACCACTTCCTCACGTCGGCCGGGCCTGGCTCCCTGGTGATGCCCGCCGGCGTCGGGATCCTCGCCACCGCCGACAACGGCGAGGAGGCCGAACGGTTCGTAGAGTTCCTGCTCTCCCGCACCGCCCAGGAGTATTTCGTGACCGAGACCTTCGAGTACCCCGTGATCACGGGGATCTCCCCGGACCCGAGCCTGCCTCCGCTGTCGTCGCTGACCCAGCCCGACATCGACCTCTCCGACCTGGCGGCGGCCCTCGACCGCGCCACCGATCTCGTCGCCGAGGCCGGTCTGCTGTGACCTCGGCGCCGACGCCCGCGCCGGTCGAGACGCCGCTCGCCCCTCCCCTGCCGGGAACCCGGCGCCCCCGTCCCCGGACGCGGGCGCCGGTCTGGTTGTGGCTGCCGGTGATGATCGCCCTGGTGCCGACCGTGGTGCCGTTCGGGTTCCTCATCGGCCGGGTCGCCACCGAGGGGACCGCGGCGGCACGGGTCGTCCTGTCGGCCAACACCGCCCGGCTGGTGTGGAACACGTCGCTGCTGATCACCCTCGTCGTGGCCGCCACCGCAGCTATCGGCGTCGCCGCTGCCTGGATCACCGAGCGCACCGATCTGCCGGGACGCCGGCTGTGGCGGGTCGTCGTCGCCCTGCCCCTGGTGATCCCCTCCTATGTGATCGCCATGGCACTCCTCTCCGCAACCGGGCCGCGCGGGCTCGTGAGCGACTGGTTCGGCTTCACCATCCCCTCGCTGGTGGGCCTCCCCGGCGCCTGGGTGGCGCTCACGATCGCCACCTACCCCTTCGTCTACCTGACCACCGCCACCGCGCTGCGCAAGATGGACCCGGCGCACGAGGAGGCGGCCCGCGGCCTCGGCGCCACCCAGTGGCGGGTGTTCCGCACCATCGTCGTGCCCCAACTCCGGCCCTCCCTGGGCGCCGGGCTGCTTCTGGTCGCCCTCTACACCCTCTCCGACTTCGGGGCGGTGTCCCTGGTCCGCTTCGACTCCTTCACCAGGGTGGTGTACGCCCAGTACGCCGGTCGCCTCGACCGCACCCCCGCCGCCGTGCTCGCCGTTCTTCTCGTCCTGATCGCTCTGGTCATCGTTTGGACGGAGCGGGCCACCCGGGGCCGTGCGGCCTACCACTGGCGCCCGGTGTCACGACCGGCGCGCATCGCCCGACTCGACGGAGGCGGCCGGGTGGCCGTCACGGCCTGCCTCCTGCTGTTGGCCCTCGTCTCGCTCGGACTCCCCATCGGCGCACTCGTCGGGTGGCTGGGTCGGGGCAGCGGCGCAGGGCGGCCATTCCCCTGGGGAGCCGTGGGAGGGTCCGTCGCCGGGTCTCTCCTCGCCGCCGGCCTGGTGGCGGTGCTCGCCCTGCCGACCGCCGTGCTGGTGACGCGCCATGCATCCCGGGCGACGGCGTGGGCCGAACGCGCCGCCTACACCGTGTTCGCCCTGCCCCACATCACGGTGGGCCTGGCCGTGGTGTTCTTCTCCGCCCGCTACCTGGGCGGCTGGTACCAGAGCCTCACCGTGCTGGTGCTGGTCTACGGCTCGATCTTCTTCGCCCAGGCCCTGGGATCGGCGCGGTCGTCGCTCCTCCAGGTGAGCCCGTCGGTGGAGGAGGCGTCGCGCAGCCTGGGAGCAGGGCCCATCCGCACGATGCTCCGGGTGACGGCGCCGATGGTGCGCCGCGGGCTCGTCGCCGGGAGCCTGCTGGTGTTCCTCACGACGATGAAGGAACTGCCGGTGACCCTGCTCCTCCGGCCCACCGGGTTCGACACCCTGGCCGTGAACATCTGGTCGGCGGCCGACACACTGCTCTATTCGCGGGCGGCAGCCCCGGCGTTACTGTTGATCGCGGTCTCCGCCATCCCGATGTACCTGCTGGCCACGAGAGAACGATGACCGACGCCATCACTTGCCACAGCCTGTCGAAGTCCTACTCGGGGGTCGTCGCCCTCGACGACTTCTCGCTCAGCGCGCCCGAGGGACAGGTTCTCGGTCTCGTCGGGCCCTCCGGGTCGGGCAAGACCACGGCGCTGCGGCTCATCGCCGGGTTCGAGCGGCCCGACCGCGGGTCGGTGGCGATCGTCGGCGAGACGGTGGTCGACAACAACACCTTCGTGCCCCCGGAGCGACGCCGGGTCGGCATGGTGTTCCAGGACTTCGCCCTGTTCCCCCACATGTCGCTGGGCGACAACGTGGCCTATGGGCTCCCCAAGAGTGCCGAACGGAAGCGCCGGGTCGCCGAGGTGCTGGAGATGGTGGGTCTGTCGGGCATGGAGAGGCGGATGCCCCACGAGCTGTCCGGCGGCGAGCAGCAGCGGGTCGCCCTGGCCCGGGCGCTGGCGCCGTCGCCGGCGGTGGTGCTCCTCGACGAGCCCTTCTCCAACCTCGACGCCCCCCAGCGGGAGCGGGTGCGGCGCGAGGTGCGCGGCATCCTCGTCGAGGCCCGGGCCACCGCCCTCTTCGTCACCCACGACCAGGAGGAGGCGCTGGCGGTGAGCGACGTCATGGCGGTGATGCGCGACGGCACCGTGCTCCAGACCGCGACCCCCCATGATCTGTATCGGAAGCCCGCCGACCGGTGGGTGGCGCGTTTCCTGGGCGAGGGGGAGTTCCTCGCGGGAACCGTGGCCGGAGGCGTGGTCGACACCGAGTTGGGGCGCTTCCCCGTCAACACCCATCTGTCAGGGCCGGTCGAGGTGCTGATCCGCCCCGAACACGTCCGCCTCACCGAGGACGCGGGCGGCTCGGCCCTGGTGGTGGAGCGGGAGTTCTACGGCCACGACCAGTTGGTGACCCTCCACCTCGACGGGGGACGCCGGTTGCTCGCCCGCGCCGGGCCCGATGTGATCTTCAACCCGGGCGATCATGCGAGATACGAGATCACCGAAGTGGTGGTGTTCGAGGCAGCCACCAGCCTCCAGCCACCAGCCTCCAACAAGAGCGCGTAATACAGAGCGCCTTCGAAGGTCCAGGCGCCCTGGGGTGCGCAATCAATGCCTATCACCGGGGTCGGGTCGCTGAACCATTGACCTGATACTTCGCATGCTGTATATTGTGATGTATGGCGGCAACAAGAACCCAGATCTACCTCACCGAGGAACAGAGGCGGAGGGTCGACGCTCTGGCCGAGGCCGAGGGAGTCACCATGGCCGAGATCGTGCGGAGGGCGCTCGACGCCTACCTCGATAACGAGAGCCCGGATCCCCGGCCCGCCCTGGCCGCCACCTACGGCGCCGATCCCGAACTCGTCACGCCGAGCCGAGACGAGTGGAACCGTGGCTGATCTGCTCATCGACACCGACGTGTTCGTCGATCATCTGAGGGGTGCCCGCGAGCTCGATCCTCATGACCACCGCATCCACTACTCCGTCATCACTCGAGCCGAACTCCTCGCCGGCACGATGGCGGGTGATTCGGTCAACATCCTCCTCGGGCCCTTTCACGAGATCCCCGTCGACCGCTCGGTCGCCGAGCGCGGCGGGCGCATTCGGCGCGAGACGGGAGTCCGGCTCCCCGATGCACTGATCGCCGCGACGGCCATCGAAGGCGGCCTGGGGCTGGTCACCCGCAACCGGAGAGACTTCGAGAGAATCCCCGGGCTCCGACTTCGGGCTCTTTGAGGTCCGATTCGCCTACGCCCGAGCCTGTAAGCACCGTCGACTCGATCGGCCGTCGCCGTCAGCCGTGATCGCGTCCCGAACAGATCAGGTGGTCGCGGTTCCGCCGGCCCGCCTCTGCTCCCACATCGCCAGCACCGCGGCCCCCAACCCGACCAGCAAAGCCGCCAGGTAGAGCACCGCCGACAGCAGCGGGAGCAGCCACATGGCTCCCCGCCACAGCAGGGTGCCCACGATGAGGCCGGCGGCGACCCCCGTGGTGCGCTTGGTGAGACGGTTGCCCAGCCAGGTGACCGCCGGCAGGGGCCCGAGGAACAGGGCGACCAGCCACAGGATCAACAGCACTAGGCCGATGGGGATCCCCACCAGGGTGAGGAACATGGGCAGGATCAGGATCGGGACGAGCAGCACCGCACCGAGGCCCACCAGCGCAGACTTGCCCGGCCGCGCCCCGACCGTCTCCACCGCCCTCCGTGACGTTCCCCGAAACAGCCACGAGCCGACCAGGCCGGCGAGGACGAACCCGAACACACTGAGGATGGCGAAGAGGCGGGTCACCGCTTTGGCCCACACCGGTGCCAGGGCGTCGCGACGGATCACCGCGCCGAGCACCGTGGCCCCCGACGAGATCTCGGCGTCGTCGCTGCCCTTGTAGAAGACGTCGCCGCCGACGACGGCGTTGTCGCCCAGGATGAGGGTGTCCACCCGCACCTTGATGTCCTTGCCCACCGGGCCATTGATGGTCATTCTCCAGGCGTGGGCGCGGATCTCGCGGCCGATGATCCCGTCGGTAGAGAACTCGCCGGTGTAGAGGAAGGCGTCGCGGCCGATGCCGCCGTGGACCGCCGTCTCCATGGCGGCGGCGGCGAGGTCGTCGCGGATCGTTCCGGTAACCGACACGGTGTTGGCGGCGACCCGCACCGAGCCCTGGACCTCTCCCGAGATGAGCACAGGTCCGCCCACCAGGCCGAGCACATCGCCCTCCACCCGGCCCGACACCGTGAGGTTTCCGGTGATGACGAACAGGTCGCCCTGGACGACGCCCTCGACGATGACCCGCTCCCCCATGGCGTAGAGGTCTTCGCGCACCACCTCGTCCTCGGCGACGATCACCACGCCCCCCACCCGGAGCCCGGCGACCAGCAGCGGGACCGCCGCAATCAGCCCGAGGAAGGTGAGTCCGAAGAGCCGATCAGAGCGGGAGCGCATCCCGCAGCCATTCGAGCAGCGGCCACGGCACCAGGCCGGCCACCAGGGTCACCAGCGCCGCCGCCACCAGCACGAACCCGACACCCCGCGGCGCGGTGATCCGCTCCGCCTTGGTATCCGGGCCTTCGACGGCGGCGGGCTGCATGTACATCAACACGATGACCCGAAGGTAGAAGAACAATCCGGCAACCGTGGCGACGACACCGGTGATAACCAGCCACAGGTACCCGGCGTCGATCGCCGAGCGGAACACTGCAACCTTGCCGACGAAGCCGGCGGTGACCGGGATGCCGCCCATGGCCAGCATCATCAGGCCCAGCGACGCCGCCAGGAATGGAGAGCGGGTGGAAAGCCCGGCGTAGTCGGTGAGCGGCGAGCGACCCCCCGCGGGCCCGGACACCACGGATGCCACCGCGAAGGCGGCGAGCACCTGCACCGCGTAGGTGGCCACGTAGAACCACATGTCGGGAACCCCGGCCCGTCCGGCTACCAGGGCGCTGAGGATGAACCCGGCATGGGCGACCGACGAGTAGGCGAGCATCCGCTTGAGGTCGGTCTGGGCCAGGGCGAGCAGGGTGCCGATCACGATCGACGCCGCCGCGATCACCCCGAGTGCGGGGGCCCAGTCGTCGATGCGGGCGCCCAGCGCCGCGGTCATCACCCGGGCCAGGGCGGCGAACCCGGCCACCTTGGCCGCCGACGCCAGGTACCCGGTGACGGCGCCGGGGGCGCCCTGATACACGTCGGGCGCCCACACGTGAAACGGCGCCGCCGACACCTTGAACCCGAGGCCGACCAGCACCAGCGCCACGCCGGCCAGCAGGATCCCGGGGCGGAGCAGGATTGTGGTCCGCAAGTGCTCGCCGATCACGTTGATGTCGAGGGCCCCGGTGGCGGCGAAGATCAGTGCCGCCCCGTAGAGGAACACCGCCGAGGCCAGACCACCCAGCAGGAAGTACTTGAGGGCCGCCTCGTCGGAGTCGACCCGGTCGCGGGTGAACCCTGCGAGGACGTAGAGGCTGATCGAGAACACCTCGAGGCCGATGAACACCATGATCAGGTTCCCGGCGGCGGCCATGAGGTGGGCGCCGATCGCCGAGACCAGGACCAGCGTGACGAACTCGGTACCCCTCCCCCGGAGCCGCCGCACCAGCGGCCACGCCGTCATCAGCCCGAGGCCGGTGAGCGGGAAGATCACCATCCCGGCGAACGACGAGAACCCGTCGATGACGATCATCCCGCTGTAGAAGGCCTCCCCGGCGTCCCCGCGGAAGTCGACCCATTGCAACGCCGCGGCGACGGTGGCCCCGATCAGACCGAGAGCGGCGGCGATCCCCCACCACCGATGCCCCGGCCTCCACTGCACGTCCACGAGCAGCAGGAACACCACGGCAATGGTGAGGAGGGCCTCGGGGGCGATGGCTAGCGCGTCCAAGTTCATCGGGCACGCTCCCACTGGTCGCGCCCGACATCGTTGCCCGTTGCCCGTTGCCCGTTGCCCGTGCCTTGGCACGACCACGCCCGGGTAACGGGTAACGGGTAACGGGTAACGGTCATGGCCCCGCCTCCACGGTCCCAAACTCCGGCACCTCGTAATCCGTCGTCTGCTCTATCCGCTCCAGCACCTGGTTCACCGAGGGCTCGATGCGGTCGAGGGCGGGCTTGGGGTAGATGCCGAGGAAGAGGATCAGCACCAGGAGCGGGGCGAGGATTGCCACCTCGCGGAACCCGATGTCGGACAGGCCCTTGTTCTCCTCCACCATGATCGGGCCGGTGAACATCCGCTGGTACGCCCACAGCAGGTACACCGCGGCGAGGACCACCCCGGTGGCGCCGACGATGGCGTAGGCGGGGAGGGTGAGGTAGGAGCCGATCAGTACGAAGAACTCGCCGACGAACCCGTTGAGCCCGGGCAGGCCGATCGAGGCGAAGGCGACGAACAGGAAGGCGGCGGCGTAGCGGGGCATCACCGAGGCCAGGCCGCCGAACTGGGAGATCTCGCGCGTGTGCCGGCGTTCGTAGATCATCCCCACCAGGAGGAAGAGGGCGCCGGTGGTGAGCCCGTGGTTCACCATCTGCAGCACCCCACCCTGGAGGCCCTGCGAGGTCAGGGCGAAGATCCCGAGCACCACGAACCCGAGGTGGCTCACCGACGAGTACGCCACCAGCCGCTTGATGTCGCTCTGGACGATCGCCACGATCGCCCCATAGACGATGCCGATGACGGCGAGCACCGCCAGCACTGGGACCAGGTCGACGGCGGCCTCGGGGAAGAGGGTCAGGTTGAAGCGGATCAATCCGTAGGCGCCGAGCTTCAGCAGAACGCCGGCCAGGATCACCGAACCCGCCGTGGGCGCCTCGACATGGGCGTCGGGTAGCCAGGTGTGGAAGGGGAACACCGGCACCTTGATGGCGAACGAGATCCCGAAGGCGGCGAACAGCCAGAACTGGGTACTGCGGGAGAGGTCGGCTCCCAGCAGCTCGACGAAGTCGAAGGTGGGGCCCCCCTCCCCGCCGGTGAGGCCGAGGAAGAGGATTCCGGACAGCATCAGCGCCGAACCCAGCGCGGTGTAGAGGAAGAACTTGATGGCGGCATGGACCCGGCGTTCACCGCCCCAGATGCCGATGATGAAGTACATCGGGACGAGCATCGCCTCCCAGAAGATGAAGAAGACCAGGAGGTCGAGGCATAGGAACACCCCGAGAATCCCTGCCTCGAGGAACAGCATGGCGGCGGCGTACTCCCGCAGCCGGTGCTTCACGCCGGTCGACGCCGCCAGCCCGATCGGGAACAGCAACGAGGTGAGAGCCACGAGCAGCAGCGAGATCCCATCCACCCCGACGTGCCACCCGACGCCCCAGTCGGAGTACCACGACACCTGCTCGACGAACTGGAAGCCTGCCTCCCCCGCCTCGAACTCGACGAGTAGCCACCCGGCCGCCCCCAGCGTCACGAGGGAGGCGGCGATCGCCACCGGCAACACCAACTCCGGCCGCCGCGACGGCAACAGCATCACCAGGATCGCCCCGGCGATCGGGAGGAGGATGAGGGTGCTCAAGATCGGGAAATCGGTCATCGCGCGCCTCCAACGCGGCTCGGGTCAGCGTTTCGTTGCCCGTTCCCCGTTGCCCGTTGCCCGTGCGTTGCGCGAGAAGTGGCCCGGGGAACGGGTAACGGGTAACGGGTGACGATTCCCACCGCGAAATCACCGAACCCGCGCATCACAGCGCCCCCCGCGACAAGAACCACGCCAGGAGCGCCACCGCGCCGAACACGATCGCCACCGCGTATGACCTGACGAAGCCGGTTTGAAGGGGGCGAAGCCAGGAGCCGGCTCGTCGCGTCATGCTCCCCACGCCTTCGACGGCGCCGTCGATGCCGCGGGAGTCGAAGCGGAACGCCAGCCAGGCGGCGCCCAGCTTGCCGGCGCGGGCGAACACCTGGCCGTAGACGTCGTCGACGTAGTAGCCGCGGCCGAGCAGGCGCCATCCCGCCCCCTGCTCGGCAGGGATACGGTCGCGGTACCGCATGGCGGCGAGGGCGATCCCGGCCACCGCGGCGACCACCGACACCCCGGCGAGAACCCACGCCGTCGTCCCTTCCGGCGGGTGTGCCAGGTGGACGGCAGAGAACACCGGCTCCAGGAAATGCTCGAGGGCGGTGCGGAACGGCGTGTTGACCAAGCCGCCGATCGCCGAGAGGACGGCGAGCGCCATCAGCGGGACGGTCATCACCCGGGGCGACTCGTGGGGATGGACGCCGTCCTCCCAGCGGGGAGCCCCGAAGAAGGTGAGCCACATCATCCGGGTCATGTAGAAGGCGGTGATGAGGGCGGTGACAATCCCCACCCCCCAGATGACGGTCCACAGGCCGCCGCGCTCGAAGACCGTTCCCAGGATCTCGTCCTTCGACCAGAAGCCGGCGAACGGCGGGATGCCCGAGATCGCCAGCCACGCGATCGCCATGGTGATGAAGGTGACCGGCAACCTGCGGGCCAGGCCACCCATCTTCCGCATGTCCTGCTCGTCGTGCATCCCGTGGATCACCGACCCGGCGCCGAGGAAGAGCAGCGCCTTGAAGAAGGCGTGGGTCATCAGGTGGAACAGCCCGGCGACATAGGCGGCGGCGCCGACGCCCATGAACATGTACCCCAGCTGGCTGATCGTCGAGTAGGCGAGCACCCGCTTGATGTCGGTCTGGGCCACGGCGATGGTCGCCGCGAACAGCGCGGTGGCGGCGCCGACGATGGCGACCACCCCGGCGGCCACCGGCGCCAGTTCGAAGATCGCCCCGGTGCGGGCGACCAGGTAGACGCCGGCGGTGACCATCGTGGCGGCGTGGATGAGGGCCGACACCGGGGTGGGGCCCTCCATGGCGTCGGGCAGCCACACGTAGAGCGGAAGCTGCGCCGACTTGCCGGCGGCTCCCAACATGAGCAGCAGCCCGATCGCCGTGGCCGTCCCGGTGCTCAGGACCGACGGAGCAGACTCGAACACCTCGCCGAACTCGAACGTGCCGAACGAGGCGAACACGATCATCAGGGCGACGATGAACCCCACGTCGCCGACCCGGTTCACCACGAAAGCCTTCTTGCCAGCCGCCGCCGCCGTCTCCCGCTCGAACCAGAAGGAGATGAGCAGATAGGAGCAGAGGCCCACGAGTTCCCAGCCGACGAACATCACCGCGAAGTTGTCGGCCAGCACCAGGATCAGCATCGAGACGATGAACAGGTTCAGGTAGGTGAAGAACTGCCCGAACCGCGGGTCCCCGTGCATGTACCCGATCGAGTAGAGGTGGATGAGCGCGCCGACGCCGGTGACGACGAGTGTCATCAGGGCCGACAGCTGGTCGAACCGGAAGGCCGCCTCCACGCCGAATGCGGGGAACCACTCGAACCACGAGACCACCACGGCCTCCCCGGTGCCGGCGAAGAAGTCGGCGGCGGCGACGGCGACGCAGGCGAACGACCCGGCGACCGTGAGTGTCGCGATGATGCCTGCGAGCGGCTCGGGGAGCCGCCGCCCCACCAGGGCGAGCACCACGGTGCCACCGAGGGGCAGGAGCAGCGCGAGGGTGACGAGGGTGCCCATCAGCCCCTGAGCTCCGCCAGCTCGTCGACCGAGGCGGTCTGCCGGCGACGGAACACCGCGACGATGATCGCCAGCCCCACCACCACCTCGGCGGCGGCCACCACCATCACGAACAGCACCGACACCTGGCCGTCGATCACGTTGAGCTCACGCCCGGCGGCGACGAAGGTCAGGTTCACCGCGTTGAGCATCAGCTCCACCGACATGAACATCACGAGGGCGTTGCGGCGGAGCAGGATGCCGGCGGCGCCGATCACGAACAGCGCCGCAGCCAGCGCCATGTACCAGCCCGGGGTGACGGTCACTCGGCCACCTCCCGCCGGAAGAGGGCCAGCGCGATGGAACCGGTGGCGGCGATGATCAGCAGCAGAGCCGTCACCTCGAACGGGAGAACCCATTTACGGAAGAGCTCGTCGGCGATCGCCTCGACGGTGCCGTTTATGGGCTGCCCGCCGGCGGGTGGACCGGTGACCCAGGCGAGGCGCCCGGCCACCACGACGCCGGCCCCGAAGAGCGCCAGCACCCCGAGCGCCAGCGGCCGCTGGAACGGAATGTTCTCTCTCCGCTCCTCGTCCGTGTCGACGCCGATCAGCATGATCACGAACAAGAAAAGGGTCATCACCGCCCCGGCGTAGATGATCACCTGAACCACGGCGATGAAGTGGGCAGCGTTGGACACATAGAAGACCGCCACCGAGAACATGGTGAGCATCAACCCCATCGCCGAATAGACCGGATTGCGCGCCCAGACCATGGTGATGCCGCCGAAGAGGGCGGCGGTGCCGAACGCGACGAAGAGGACCAGTTCGACCATCAGGTCGCGTCCTCTTCGGAATCGTTACCCGTTACCCGTTCCCCGTTACCCGGGCCGGAATCGTCGCCCGTCGCCCGTCGCCCGTCGCCCGCAGAGTCGTCACCCGCCAGATCGGCGCCATCGCTCTCTTCCTCTTGCGGACGGCGGAAGGCGGAAGGCGGAAGGCCCTCCTCCTCTTCTTCTTGCTGGTTGCTGGTTGCTGGTTGCTGGTTGCTCTTCTCTGACTGGAGGCTCCCGCTCTGGCCCCGTTCGGGCGGCCTCAGTCCCACTCCTGCGGTCGGAGTCCACGACACCACTCCCTCGTAGGCGGCGCGGCCGGAGGGGGCGGTGGCGCGCAGCCAGCCGTCGGAGAGATTGAGCTCTCCCTTGTCGATGAGGATGCTGTCCGGCTCGGGGTGGGGGACCGTTCCGTCGGGCTCCATGAGCAGTTCGCTGCGGGTGTAGATGGCGTCCTGGCGGTTCGTCACCGACATCTCGAAGAGTTGGCTCATCGTGATGGCCTCGGTGGGGCAAGCCTCGACACACAGGCCGCAGAAGATGCAGCGGAGCATGTTGATCTCGTAGACGAAGCCGTACCGCTCCCCGGGGCTGATGGGTGCGTCGGGCGGGTTCTCCTTGCCGCGCACATAGATGCAGCGCGCCGGGCACACCCCGGCGCACAGCTCGCAGCCGATGCACTTCTCCATCCCGTCCGGGTACCGGTTGAGCACATGCCGCCCGTGGAAGCGCTGCGGCTTGACCCGCTTCTGCTTCGGGTACTGCGTGGTGACCTTCGGCTTGAAGATCTGCTTGAGAGTGATCCAGAAGCCGCCGAACGCGCTCATTGGGGGCCTCGCTTCGCTCGGCCGCAATTGGCAATTGGCAATTGGCAATTGGCAGGACGCGCAGGGCCGCCCGCCTCCCGCCTCCCGACGTCTCCCCCCGTCACAGACGGGGGGAGTACCCGGCGGAGCCGGGGGAGGGGGGCGGCTGACCCTGCGGGCGCGCCGACGCGCACGCTGTCTCCGCTGCCCCCTCCGTCTCGGCCTTCGGCCGAGCCACCTCCCCCGTGCCTTCGGCACAGGGGAGGACGTTCCTGCGGGGGGCGGGGGGCGGGGGGCGGGCGGCGGATCATGCCCACGGGAACCACCCCGGCACTTCGAAGGGCCAGCCGAACGTGTTCAGGGCCATGAAGACAGAGAACATCACCAGCCAGGCGAGGCTGATCGGGATCATCCGCTTCCACCCGAACTGCATCAGTTGGTCGTAGCGCATCCGGGGCAGCGTCGCCCGCAGCCAGACGAATACGAACAGCAGGGCGTAGGTCTTGAAGAAGAACCAGAAGATCGGCATCACCCACGCGATGCCCGAGGGCAGGCCGAAGTCGGGGCCGAGCCAGCCGCCGAAGAACAGCGTCACCGCGATCGCGGAGACATTGAACATGTTGATGTACTCGGCGAGGAAGAACAGGGCGAAGCGGATCCCGGAGTACTCGGTGTGGTAGCCGCCGACGATCTCCGACTCGGCCTCCACCAGGTCGAAGGGCGCCCGGTTGGTCTCGGCGACCGCCGAGATGAAGAAGAGGACGAACGAGGGAAGCAGCCAGAAGACGAACCAGCCGGGGATCATCCCCCGGAACGATCCCTGCTGCAGGTCGACGATCCGGGACAGCGACATCGACCCGACGCCACCCTCGCCCAGGTTCACCGCGGCGAGCACCACCACCGGGACGAGGGCGATGCCCATCGCCGCCTCGTACGAGATCATCTGTGCGGTGGCCC
>Ga0326597_10006320_pt1 | contig 16259 bp, 19 predicted proteins | sample RVTome_12_FD_203789 | JGI IMG/M metagenome (GOLD analysis project Ga0326597, IMG submission 203789) | Soil microbial communities from uranium-contaminated site in the Upper Colorado River Basin, Wyoming, United States - RVT100D185 | ecosystem: Environmental > Terrestrial > Soil > Contaminated >...
AGAACGGCGTCACCCGGTTTGATCCGCCATAGCTCAGCGTGATCAGGCTGCCGCCTTGCGGCATCAGTTCCGAGGCGCGGCGCGCCACGTCGATGACGCTGTAGCACGAAATCGCCAGGCTGTTCTTGAAATTGGCGCGGCTGGTGTGGATGAAACGGCCAGTCAGCTCGGCCTTGTCGGAATAGGCGATGGCATGCACCAGAAAATCCATCGTGCCCCACGCAGCCTTCAGCCGTGCGAAAGCCGCGTCAAGGCTTGCGTCGTCGTTCACATCGACATCGACCAGCAGGTTGGAACCGACCGAGGCCGCCAGCGGTTCCACCCGCTTGCCGAACGCTTCGCCCTGATATGAGAACGCCAGTTCGGCGCCCTCGGCATGCAGCGCCGCTGCAATCCCCCAGGCAATCGAACGTTCGTTCGCGACGCCCATGACAAGCCCGCGTTTGCCCTTCATCAGTTCGGCCATATTTGCTTACCCGTGGTATTTGCTGAGCAGAAGCGAGGCGTTGGTGCCGCCGAAACCGAACGAATTCGACAGTGCCGAATCGAAATCGACATCATCGACGCGGGTCATGGCAATCTCTTCCGGCCGGATCGCGGGATCAAGTTGGGTGATATTGGCAGAAGCCGCAATGAAACCATCCTGCATCATCAGCAGGCTGTAGATCGCTTCATGCACGCCGGTGGCGCCAAGGCTGTGCCCGGTAAGCGATTTCGTCGAAGAAATCGGCGGCACCTTGCCTTCACCAAAAATCCGCCGGATCGCGCTGACTTCGGTCACGTCGCCGGCCGGCGTCGAGGTGCCATGCGCGTTGATATAGCTCAGCTTGCGCCCTTCAGGCAGCGTCGCCAAGGCCAGCCGCATCGCGCGTTCGCCACCCTCGCCTGAGGGCGCCACCATGTCATAGCCGTCCGAAGTGGCGCCGTAGCCGGTAAATTCGGCGTAGATTTTCGCGCCCCGCGCCCTGGCGTGTTCCAGCTCTTCCAGCACCACCACGCCGCCGCCGCCGGCAATCACGAAACCGTCGCGCGTGGCGTCAAACGCCCGGCTTGCGGTTGCGGGGGCGTCGTTATACTTGCTGCTCATTGCGCCCATGGCGTCGAACAGGCACGACAAGGTCCAGTCCAGTTCCTCGCCGCCGCCGGCAAAGACGATGTCCTGTTTGCCCATCTGGATCAGTTCGGCACCATTGCCGATGCAATGTGCCGAGGTCGAACAGGCCGAGGTGATCGAATAGTTCACGCCCTTGATCTTGAACGGCGTCGCAAGGCAGGCCGAGTTGGTCGAGGACATGCAGCGCGTGACCATGAACGGGCCCATGCGCTTGGGCGCGCCTTTTTCGATCACCGTGGTATGGGCTGCAAAGAAGTTCGAGGTGGAAGGCCCGCCGGACCCCATGATCAGCCCGCTGCGCGGGTTCGAAATGTCGGCCTCTTCCAGCCCGGAATCGCGGATCGCCTGTTCCATCGCCAGAAAGTTGTAAGCCGCACCCGGCCCCATGAAACGCAGGTTGCGCTTGTCGATATGGTCTTCCAGCACGATCTGCGGCATGCCGTGCACCTGGCTGCGAAATCCGTGCTCGGCGTATTCCGGTGCGAACACGATGCCCGAGCGACCATCGCGCAATGATTGCGCAACCTCTTCGGCGGAATTGCCGATTGGCGAGATGATCCCTATTCCGGTAATGACGACGCGGCGCATGGCGCTGATCCTTCGTTTGGGTCAGGCGGCTGCAGCCAACCCGACCTTCATGTCCTTGACCTGATAGATAATCTCACCATCGGCCTCGACACGGCCGTCGGCAACGCCCATTTTCAACCGCCGGTCGATGACACGGGTGAAATCGACGAAATAGGTGATCATGCTGCGCGCCGGGGTGACCATGCCGGTCAGCTTGACCTCGCCAACCCCCAGCGCAAACCCCTGCCCCAGCCAGCCGCGCCAGCCCAGGTTGAAGCCGGTCAGCTGCCACAGCCCGTCAAGCCCAAGGCAGCCCGGCATCACCGGATTGCCGGGAAAATGGCATTTGAAGAACCACAGATCGGGCGTGATGTCGAATTCGGCCACCACATGGCCCTTGCCATGTGCGCCGCCATCGGCCGAAATATCGGTGATGCGGTCCATCATCAGCATCGGCGGTTCGGGCAGCTGCGCGTTGCCGGGGCCGAACAGCGCACCGCGCGCGCATTGCAATAGCGCGTCCTTGTCGAACGTCTTGGGGTACCCCGCCATCGGCCCGGTTCTCCTTGGTGCTGGCTGCCTCACGAATCCTCTAGCACCCGGGCAAAGGGTGAGGCAAGGGCCGCGCGCCGACACGCCGCACCCCATCTGGAGTTATAAGCATTGAAAAATTCAGGGAACATACTTAGGGTTTCAAACGGAATCAGCAACGTATCGTGGTGCAGATGAAAGCCGAAGAACGCGGACAGAACTGGCTTGCAGGCGGCAATCTCAGGCCGACACGGCAACGCCTTGCGCTTGCCAAGCTGCTGGTGGGCGATGGCCAGAACCGCCATGTCACCGCCGAACGGCTTTATGCGGCAGCCCGCGACGCCGGGGAATCCGTGTCGCTGGCAACGGTTTACAACACGCTCAGGGCGTTTTGCCAGGCCGGGCTGATGCACGAAATCACCGTGGATGCGACACGATCGTTCTTCGATACGCGGATGGATGATCACCCGCATTACTTCTGGGAAGAAACCTCGGAAATCACCGATGCCCCGGTGCAGGACCTGATCATCACGCGCCTGCCCGCCGCCCCGGAAGGCGCCGAGCTGACCCGCGTCGATGTGGTGCTGCGGGTTCGCCGCACCACCTGACCGATCCGCCGCGCCGCGCTCAGACCCCCGCCGCGATCACGCGCAGCTGCGCCAGGTTTTCGGCATCGACGCCGGGCTCCTCAAAACCGGTGTCGGCGGCGTTCACCGCCACCACCACGCCGCGCGCCGGGTTGATGTAGACATATTGCCCATAGATGCCGCGCGCGAAATAGTCGTTGCCATGCGCGGCGCTGTCGGTGGGCACCCACCATTGAAAGCCGTAGCCCGCGCCGCCCGGCGCCTGCAGCGCGGTTGACTGCGCCACCCAAGCCGCGGGAACCACCTGCCGGCCCTGCCACACCCCGCCTTGCAAGAACAGCTGCCCGAAACGGGCGTAATCGCGCGTCGTCAGGTTCAGCCCGCCCAGCACGAAGGCGGTGCCCTCGCCGTCGGTCAGGTAATAGGGCGTGCGTTCCAACCCAAGCGGTTGCAACACCCGTTCGGCCAGCAGCTCGGCAGGGTCGCGCCCGGTGGCACCGGCGATCACCATGCCCAGCACATGCGTGTCGATCGAGACATAATGCATGCGCGCGCCCGGGTCCGCATCACGCAGCTGCAGCCCGGCGGCAAAACCGTCCATCGACCCGCCAAGCGCCAGCACCCGCCCCATGCGGTTGATGTCGGAATCGTAGTCGAGATAGTCTTCGTTGAAGGCGACGCCGGAGGACATCGTCAGGACATCGCGCAGCGTCGCCCCGTCATAGGCCGTACCGCGCAGCGTCGGCGCCAGACTGACGACCTGCGCCTCCAGATCGGGGATCGTGCCTTCGTCGTGCAAGATGCCGAACAGTGCTGACAGAAAGCTTTTCGCCACCGACCAGCTGATCCGCAGATCCTGCGCGTCGGTGCCAAGGTAATAGCTTTCATGCACCAATGCGCCGTCCTTCAGCACCACCAGCGCGGTGACGTTGCGCGCCGCCGCCCAGGTCGCAACGCCCTGCGGCAGCGCCACCGGCGCGCCCTCCGGCAGCGGTGTTGCCGCCTCTGTGCCAATATCCAGCGGTCTGGTCAGGAACAGCCGGTCCATGCCCGAAAAGTTCGCCACGATCTTTTCCGGCGCGAACAAGCTGTTCACCGCCAGCAGCCGGGTGATTTCCTCACGCTTCCAAAGCGCGAGCCCGCCCGCAAGCAGCGCCAGCACCAACAGCGCCCGCAGCGCAAACCGAATAATCCGCATGACCACCCCCGGCACAGGGAACCACGCCGCCCGCCGCCCGGCAAGCGGATGGTTTCTTCATTGCAAAAATACCCCCTTGCCGCCGCTGCCAGCGGGCCCGGCGCCTGGCTGTTGCCGCGCTAGCGGCGGAACCGTTCAACCAACCGCGCCAGCGCGCCTTTCGGCGGCTCCTGCGGCGCTGCCTCGGCGGCAGCGGGCATTGCTGCCGCCGCTTGCGCCTGCGCCAAAACAGGCCGCGGCTTCGGCGGTCGCGGCGGCGCGGTGTGCTGCGCCACGGCGTTCAGGAACCCCGCACCGTCGCCTGCCGCCAGCGCCGGCGCGCCTTCGGCGATGCCGGTCAGCAGCGCCTCGCGCCAGTCGGCATCCGCCTTGGCAAAATCCGACAGCACGTAATCGGCCACGCGGTTCTTGTCGCCCGGATGGCCGATCCCCAGCCGCACCCGCGCATAATCCGCACCGATATGCGCGTGCAGCGAGCGCAGGCCGTTGTGCCCCGCATGCCCGCCGCCCTGTTTCAGCCGGCATTTGCCGGGGGCAAGGTCCAGTTCGTCATGGAACACGGTGATGTCGGCAGGGGCCAGCTTCAAATACCGCATCGCTGCGCCGACCGACTGGCCCGAAAGGTTCATGAAGGTGCCCGGCTTCAGCAACAGCAACTTCTCGCCCGCCAGCACCCCTTCGCAGGCCTGCCCCTGAAAGCGCGCGCGCCAGGGCGAGAACCGGTGTTCTGCGGCGATCCGGTCCACCGCCATGTAGCCGATGTTGTGCCGGTTTGCCGCGTAGCGCGGACCCGGGTTGCCCAATCCCACGAAAAGTTTCATGCGACCTCCCAGCCTGCCCGAAGACTAGGGCGCTGTTGACACGGTTTCAACCGAAGCCATGAAAAACGCGGGAAAGGTTGCCCTTTCCCGCGCCATTCCTGCGGCATGCCCGCGTCAGCTGACGGCTTCTTCCTCGCCAGCGTCCTCGTTATCGCTCGACCGCAGTCCCGAGGGCGCGCCGATATTGGCGATCACGAAGTTGCGCGCGATGGTGGGCTTGGCGCCTTCGGGCAACGGAACGTCGTTGATGTGGATCACATCGCCGATGTCCTTGCCGGCCAGATCGACCGTGATGTGGTCGGGGATGTCGCCCGCCAGAACCTCAAGTTCCACCTCGGGGCGCACGATGGTCAGCGCGCCGCCGCGCTTCAGCCCTGGCGAGGCCTCGTGGTTCTCGAAATTGACGTGGATGAACAGGCTGATCCGCGAATTGCGGTGGACGCGCATCAGATCGACATGCACGGGCTTGTCCATCACCGGGTCGCGCTGCACGCCGCGGCAGATCACGCGCACATCGTCCTGGCCGTCGACCTTGAGGTTCCACAGCGTGGACAGGAACCGCCCCGCGCGCAGCTTTTGCAGCAGCTTGTTGTATTCGAAAGCAACCGGCAGCGGCTCTTTGCCGTCGCCATAAACAATGCCGGGTACGTTGCCCTCACGACGAGCTTGACGAGCGGCCCCCTTGCCTGTCCCCGTCCGTACCGCGGCCAGCAGATCAGTGATCTCTTTGGCCATTGGTGTCTCCATAGTCGGCGTTGCGCGGGACTCCTCCAAGGGTGCAGGCCCGCAAGGCGGCCCCTATAGCGTGAACCCGCCGCAATGAAAAGCCCCTTCGCAGCCCGGCGTGGCGCCCTATTGCTGCAGCGCGCGCGCCGTGATAGCTCTGTGTTCAGGCATTCAAAGCGCTTTGGATCGGGGGATCATGGCATTCCGGCGGGTGTTGGCGGCCTCGCGCGCGACCGGTGCGGGGCTTGCGGCGGTGGGTGTGTTCTGGGGCGGCTTCGCCGCCTACTTGCCCGACTACAAGGCTGCGGCGGGGGCGACGGACGCGCAGATGGGCGTGGCGCTGGTGCTTTCGGCGGCCGGCGGCATGGCGGCCATGGCAGTTTCGCCCCGTTTGATGCGCCGGCTGGGCCGCGCCATGTTGCCGGTGGCCGGGGCGCTGGTGGCGGCGGCGGTGATGCTGCCGCTGGCGGCGGGCGATCTGGTCTCGCTGGGGCTGGTGCTGCTGGCGATGGGGGCGGCGATGTCCACGCTCGACATCGCCGCGAATGTGCGGATCTCCGAGCGCGAGGCGCGCGAGGGGCTGCACCTGATGAATCTCAACCACGCGCTGTTTTCGTTTGCTTTCGGCGCCTCGGCGTTCGGTTGCGGTCTGGCGCGCAAGGCCGGGCTCGGCCCCGAATGGGTGACGCCGGTGCTGAGCGCGGTGTTGCTGGCGCTGGCAGTGCTGATGCGCGATGATCGGGCCGGCGCCAGCCCGGCAGCCGGCGCCGGCGGCAGCGCTGCAGCATCGCCCTGGCGCGCGATCCTGCCTGCCGCGGCGATCCTGTTCGCAGCCTTCGTGTCGGAAAACGCAACCGAAAGCTGGTCGGCACTGCATATCGAACGCACCCTGGGTGGGCCCCGCGGCGAGGGCGCATTCGGCCCCGCCATGCTGGGGCTGACAATGGGTCTGGGGCGGCTGTCGGGGCAGTTTCTGGCGACACGACTGGGTGCGGCGCGGCTGATCGCGGGGTCGGCGCTGCTGGGGGTGATTGGCGCATTGGTGGTGGCGCTGGCGCCCATGCCCGGCGTGGCGGTGCTGGGGGTGGCGCTGATCGGGCTGGGCGTCGCGGTGGTGGTGCCTTCGGCCAATTCGCTGCTGGGCCAGGCGGTGGCGCCCGATCAGCGCGCCTACGCCATTTCGCGGTCATGGATGATCGGCTTCACCGGGTTTTTCCTGGGTCCGGTGGGCATGGGGCTGATCGCCGAGACGCTTGGCCTGCGCTGGTCGTTCGTCGCGGTGGCGCTGGCACTGGCGCTGATCCTGCCCGGGCTGGCGCGGCTGGCGCCCCGCTGACCGGCGCGACTGCCGCGGGCGCGCCTCGGATCCGCCCCCGCCCGCCTAGTCGTAAGCGTCAAAGAACCCTTTGGGCACCAACAGGTTTTCGCGCCGCAGCGCCTGCACCTCGCGCTCGCCGCACAGCGCCATCGAGATGTCGAGCTCCTTGCGGATCACCTCCAGCGCCGTCGCCACGCCCTTCTGCCCCATGGCGCCAAGCCCGTAAACATAGGCGCGGCCGATATAGGTGCCCTTGGCCCCCAGCGCCAGCGCCTTCAGCACGTCCTGCCCGGTGCGAATGCCGCTGTCCATATGCACCTCGGTCCGCTCACCCACCGCCGCGACGATCTCGGGCAACTTGCGAATGGCGCTGATCGCGCCGTCAAGCTGGCGCCCGCCGTGGTTGGAAACGATGATCGCATCGGCGCCGAAATCGGCCGCGATGCGCGCATCCTCCGCGTCGAGAATGCCCTTGAGGATCAGCTTGCCGCCCCACTGGTCGCGGATGCGGGCGATCTTGGCCCAGTCGAGCTGCGGGTCGAATTGCTCGCTGGTCCAGGCGTTCAGCGAGCCCATGTCGCCGACGCCCTTCGCATGGCCGACGATATTGCCGAAAGTGCGCCGTTTCGCGCCCAGCATACCCAGACCCCAGCGCACCTTGGTGGCAAGATTCACCAGGGTGGACAAGGTCAGCTTGGGTGGCGCCGAAAGCCCGTTCTTCAGATCCTTGTGGCGTTGGCCAAGGATCTGCAGATCGAGCGTCAGCACCAGCGCCGAGCATTTCGCCTTCTTGGCGCGTTCGATCATGCCATCGACGAAATCCTCATCGCGCATCACGTAAAGCTGAAACCAGAAGGGCGCTGTGGTCGCAGCGGCCACATCCTCGACCGAATTGATCGACATCGTCGACAGCGTGAACGGCACGCCGAAGGCTTCGGCGGCGCGCGCGGCCTTGATCTCGCCGTCGGCGCATTGCATGCCGGTCAGCCCGACCGGCGCCAGCGCCACCGGCATCGCCACCGGCTGGCCGATCATGCTGCCCGCGGTCGAGCGGTTCGACATATCGACCGCAACCTTCTGGCGCAGCCGGATCTGGGCGAAATCCGAGCTGTTTTCGCGAAACGTCTGCTCGGTGTACGAGCCGCTTTCGCAATAATCGTAGAACATGCGGGGCGCGCGGCGCTGGTAGACGCGTCTGAGGTCTTCGATCGTGGTGATGACTGGCATGGCGCCCCTCGCATTATGGATCAATTGGTAATAATGCATTACCAATTTCGACCATTCTTGGCAACAGCTTTGCGCCGCACTTGTCAATCCGTCGCGGCTGATGGCATGTGGCGCAAAACGGGAGACGGGCTTGGACAGTGTTTTTCTGGGGTTTCTGGGCGGCATGGTCGCGGCCATTGCGACAACGGCAGGGGCGATACCCGCGCTGATCGGCAAAAGCATGTCGCAGCGCGCCGGCGATACCATGCTGGGCTTTGCCGCGGGGGTGATGCTGTCGGCGTCATATTTCTCGCTGATCCTGCCGGGTATCGCTGCGGCCGAAACGCTGCATGGCTCGCTGGTTGCGGCGGCGCTGATAGCGGGTGCCGGAATCGCGCTTGGCGCCGCCTTTGTTGCCTGGCTGAACGCGGTGTTGCCGCACGAACATTTTCTGACCGGGCGCGAGGGCGCCGACGCCAGGGCGCTGGCGCGGATCTGGCTGTTCGTGCTGGCAATCACGATCCACAATTTTCCCGAAGGCTTGTCGATCGGCGTGGCCTTCGGCGCCGGCGACATGGCCAACGGCCTGTCGGTGATGACCGGGATTTCGCTGCAGGACGTGCCCGAGGGGCTGGCGGTGGCGGTGGCGCTGATCGGCCAGGGCTATTCGCGCAAGCGGGCGTTTCTGGTGACCATGGCGACCGGGCTGGTCGAGCCGCTGGGCAGCCTGATGGGCGCCGCCGCGGTGTCGCTTTCAGGCTCGCTGCTGCCCTGGGGCCTGACCTTCGCGGCGGGCGCGATGCTGTACATCATCAGCCACGAGATCCTGCCCGAAACACACCGCAACGGGCATCAGAACCGATCGACCGCGGGGCTGATCTTCGGGCTTGTGCTGATGATGGTTCTGGATGTGACGCTTGCCTGAGCCGGGCGGGGGGCGCTGCCCCCCGGAGGCCTCGCGGCCTCTCCCCCCGGGATATTTGGACAAAGAAGAAAGGGCTTCTTCATTGTAAAAATACCCCCTTTGCGCGCGGTGCAAAGTTCCCGGGCTGATCCGGATCAGGCGCGGTGCGCGCCTGCGGCAAGTTCGGCGACGCGGGCCAGCACGGCGCTGGGGCCTTGCGCCTCGCCAATCAGCTTGACGATGGCCGAACCGACGACGCAACCATCGGCGATGCCGGCGATGGTTCGGGCAGCCTCGGGCGTGGTGATGCCGAAACCCACGATCACCGGCAGTTCGGTGGCGGCCTTGATGCGCGCGACTTCGGGGCCGACCTCAGCGGCCTGCGCGGCCGCAGCACCGGTGATGCCGGTGACCGAGACGTAATAGACGAACCCGGACGTGTTCTGCAGCACCTTGGGCAAGCGATGCGCGTCGGTGGTCGGGGTGGCCAGGCGGATGAAGTTCAGCCCCGCCGCCTGCGCCGGCAGGCACAGTTCTTCATCTTCCTCGGGCGGCAGATCGACGACAATCAGCCCGTCGATCCCGGCGGCCTTTGCCTCGGGCAGAAAGCGGGCGACGCCGCGCGCATAGATCGGGTTGTAATAGCCCATCAGCACGATCGGGGTGCGCTGATCGGTCTTGCGGAACTCGGCCACCATTTGCAGCGTTTTTGCCAGCGTCTGGCCGCCCGCCAGCGCGCGCTGCCCCGCCGCCTGAATCGTCGGGCCGTCGGCCATCGGGTCGGTGAAGGGCATGCCCAGCTCGATGATATCGACGCCCGCAGCGGGCAGGCCCTGCATCACCGCAAGCGAGGTTTCCAGATCGGGGTCGCCCGCCATGATGTAGGCGACAAAGGCCTTGCGGCCGGTGGCGCGCAACTGGGCGAAAGTGGTGTCTATGCGTGTCATCGCGGCCCCGGTTCTGGCTGTGCCCGCCGGGTTTGCTTCATAGCGCGGAGAAAATCAATGGGCGCAGGGAAAATCAAAGGGCGCGGGAAAATCAATGATCCGCAGCTGGTCCGGCGATCATCCAATGCGTGCCGAAGCGATCCTTCAGCATGCCGAAGCCTTTCGAAAAGAACGTCGGGCCAAACGGCATGATCACCTCGCCGCCCTCGGCGAGCCGGTCGAACACGGCGCGCCCGGTTGCGAGGTCGGGAACCGGATGGCTGATCGACACCGCCTTTTGCGCGTCACCCTGCATGCCGTCGGGAAAATCCGACGCCATCAGCATCCGACCGCCGACCGAAAACTGCGCGTGGATCACCAGATCCGGGCTGGTCACTGGCGCAGGAACGCCAGGCGCCTCGGCGTAGCGCATCATCTGCAGGTCGGTGGCGCCGAACATCTCGGCATAAAACTGCATTGCTTCGGCGCAGTTGCCCTGAAAATGCAGGTAGGGATCAAAGCTCATGGAAACCACCTTGTGCTGCGAGACCGGTGCAAGTTTGCCACAGCGGCCGGTCTGCGGCAACTGGCCCCCAGGGTGTCTAGAACCCGCGCCGCAGCCGCAGGCTCAACAGGTTCACGCCGGGGTTGGTGGTGCTGATCCCTGCGTTGGATTTGTGCTCGGCCGCCAGCGAGATCTGCGCGCCGTTGCCGAACCGGTAGCCGACCCCCAGCAGCGAGCGAAACTCGACCGGGCTGCCCAGGCCGTTGACCCGCGCACTTTCGCGACAGAGCCCGGGCATGAAGCTGGCCTCGACAAACCAGCGCGGATCGCGCAAGGGAATCATCGCCCCCAGCCGGCGCCAAGCCACAGATCGCCCCGTGCGGTCAGCACCATGCCGCTGACCACGTTGAAATCGGCAGCGACGCGATGCGCAAAGGGCGCCGCATGCAGCTCGACCGCGTAGGCCGCGCCGTCGCGCGCGCCCTCGCTGGAAAAATCCGCGGCGCCGAAACCGACCTGCCACTCCGCCGCGGCGGCGGGGAATGCAGTCGCCAGCAGACCCAGCATCAACAGAATTGCCCTCAATACCACCCCCACACAACGCGCCGCACGCCGGCGCCCCGTGGCGCCCCGTGCGACACATCAAATCGCGTTTGCGGGCAAGACGCCAGAGCCCGCGACGCGTCTGTTGCTGCCGGGCGGCACGTGATGCCCCGGCGCACGGCTTGCGCCGCTGGCGCGGACTGCATAGAAGCGGCGCGAACGCCAGGACTTGCAGCGGAGATCGGATCATGGGTTTCAAGATGGGAATCGTCGGCTTGCCGAATGTGGGCAAATCGACGCTGTTCAACGCGCTGACCCGCACCGCCGCGGCGCAGGCGGCGAACTTTCCCTTTTGCACGATCGAGCCGAACGTGGGCGAAGTGGCGGTGCCCGACCCGCGGCTGGAAAAGCTGGCCGCGGTGGCGGGCAGCAAGCAGATCGTCCCGACCCGGATGACCTTTGTCGATATTGCCGGCCTGGTGAAAGGCGCATCGAAAGGCGAGGGGCTGGGCAACCAGTTTCTGGCCAACATCCGCGAGGTCGATGCCATCGCGCATGTGTTGCGCTGTTTCGAGGACGGCGACGTGACGCATGTCGAGGGCCGCATCGACCCGGTTGCCGACGCCGAGACGATCGAAACCGAACTGATGATCGCCGACATCGAAAGCGTCGAACGCCGGCTGGCCGGGCTGCAGCGCAAGATCAAGGGCGGCGACAAGGAGGCGGCCGATCAGGAACGCCTGTTGAAGGCGGCGCTGGTCGCGCTGAACGCGGGCCGCCCGGCGCGCACGCTTGGCGTGGCCGCCGACGACCGCCGCACCTGGGGCATGTTGCAGCTGCTGACCGCCAAGCCGGTGCTTTACGTGTGCAACGTCGAAGAGGCGGCGGCCGCCACAGGCAATGAATTTTCGGCGCAGGTGGCTGCGCTGGCTGCGCGCGAGGGTGCCGGCTGCGTGGTGATTTCGGTGCGCATCGAGGAAGAGATCGCCCAGCTTCCCGCCGATGAGGCGACGATGTTCCTGGAGGAAATGGGTCTGCACGAGGCCGGGCTTGACCGGCTGATCCGCACCGGGCACGATCTGCTGGGCTTGCAGACCTATTTCACCGTCGGTCCGAAAGAGGCGCGCGCCTGGACGATTGCCAAGGGCACCCCCGCGCCACAGGCCGCCGGCGTGATCCACGGCGATTTCGAGCGCGGCTTCATCCGCGCCGAAACCATCGCCTATGCCGACTATATCGCCGGCAACGGCGAGGCCGGCGCGCGAGAGGCCGGCAAGTTCCGCGTCGAGGGCAAAAGCTACGTTGTGCAGGACGGCGACGTGCTGCATTTCCTGTTCAACGCCTGAGGGTGGCGCTGGCGCGCGCGTGCCTGTTTGCAAGGCCAGCGGCGGTTATCCCCAGGGTTCGGACGATGCGACGTGGAAGATTGTCGCAACCGGCGGCTCGGCCAGAACATCCTCCAGCAGGGCCATCGTCTTGTGGACCTCGGGCAACATTTCCTGCCGCTCCAGCGCGGCCAGATCGTCGAACACTTCGGTGGCGATGAAGGTATTGGCGTCGGCGAGGTCCTGGCCGATGTCGAAGCTGATGACACCTTTGAGCGGCCGCGACGCGGTTATGATATCCTTGAACGCGGCGATCAGCGGGCCGGACTTGCCAGCCTGGCACCGCACCTGGAAACGGACAACAATCATCTCGTCCTCCTGTGTTTCGACTTGGGGCCTGCGGGTGCGATCATACATCAACAAGGGCTGCCGGTCCCGCGTTTCCCGCGAGCCAAGCGGTTGGGCGGGACGGGGCTGGATGGGGTTGCGGCGATGGGTGCGGGTCTTTGCTATTGGGGGTGGTTTGAAATGGCGCGGCGGCCTGCCGCGTTGCCCCGAGGGCCGGATAGTCGAAGGTCCAGCGGACCTTCGCCCGGCCCGATTGCCTGAAGCCGCAAGGCGGAGGGCAAGGGGTTATCGGTTAGCTCTGTCAGTAGTTAATCGGGTCGCGTCTGCCTGGGCGGGCGCGTTTTCGCGCCTGCCGGGGGCAGGCAGGCGCGGCCCGATTTGCTCGGGGCAAATCGGGCGACCCCCTCAATCCTCTGTGGGAAAACGGGCGAAGGACATTATAAGATAGAGAGCCCTTTGCTTAACACTATTCGAGTATTGTTCATTATTTCAGCGCAGATTAAGAAAGCCTCTGCGCCCGACTTCGTCAACAGCGGCGTGCTTTGATAGTTTTGCACAATACGTATCGGTTCAGACTTTCCGTCAAACCCAATGCCGTGTCCGGAAAGGATCTCGATCTTGCCGCCGGAAATTAGCATTTTATCAATTTTGACGCCGACTTGACCTTGCCCAATGGACAGTTGCATTTTAGAAGCCTCTCGAACATCCGGATCAGACTCGTGTTTCTCGGAATCAATCTCGAACATAGCGGTAATTCACCCGTTAGTGTCCGCTCCAATTGGCTGGGAATGAAGCAATATGTTGTACAGACTGGGATTACTTTGTTGCAGATTCCCCAATCCGTACTTCACAAGCTTATTGTTGAAGCCGTCAAAGCTTTGATGTTTCGGAAAATAGACATTTGGTTTAGATAAATTATTTTCACTATATTTCTCCCAAACTTGATTCATGAATCTATCCAGCAGAATCCGGCAGTCATGTGCGATATGCTGAACCTTAATCGCTAGATCGTATAAGTCCCTTTCTGACTCATATCGGCGTCTCACATCTTCGAGATCTCGTTTGGCATTTGTTAAAACGCCTTTCGTTACTCAGAGGAAGCGACATGGCTAAGCTCGCTCAAATGATTCGCCGTTCACCTCGTGAACTTCTTGTACTTCACCCGCTTCGGCTCGATCGAGTCCGCCCCCAGCCTGCGCACCTTGTCATCCTCGTATGCCTCGAAGTTGCCCTCGAACCATTCCACATGCGCGTCGCCTTCAAACGCGAGGATATGCGTGCAGAGGCGGTCCAGGAAGAAGCGGTCGTGGCTGATGATCACGGCGCAACCGGCGAAATCGTCGATGGCGGATTCGAGTGCCTGCAGGGTTTCCACGTCGAGGTCGTTGGTGGGTTCGTCGAGCAGCAGCACGTTGCCGTTGGCGCGCAGGAGCTTGGCCAGATGCACCCGGTTGCGCTCGCCGCCCGACAGCACGCCGACCTTTTTCTGCTGGTCGGTGCCCTTGAAGTTGAAGGCGCCGCAATAGGCGCGGGAGTTCATTTCGAAGTCGCCAAGGTGGATCACCTCCAGCCCTTCCGAAATCTCTTCCCAGACGGTCTTTTGCGCATCGAGCGTGTCGCGCGACTGATCGACGTAGCTTAGCTGCACCGTGTCGCCGAGCGTGATGGTGCCTTCGTCGGGCACTTCCTGCCCGGTGATCATCCGAAACAGCGTCGATTTGCCGGCGCCGTTCGGGCCGATCACCCCGACGATGGCGCCCGGCGGCACGGTGAAGCTCAGATCCTCGATCAGCAGCTTGTCGCCCATGTGCTTTTTCAGCCCCTGCACGTCGATCACCTTGCCGCCAAGGCGCTCGCCGTTGGGGATGATGATCTGCGCGTTCGAAATGCGCTCGCGCACCGACTGGTCGGCCAGTTCGTTGTATTTCTGGATGCGCGCCTTTTGCTTGGCCTGGCGCGCCTTGGCGCCGGAGCGGATCCAGTTCAATTCGCGTTCGAGAATCTTCGACTTGGCCTTGTCTTCGCGCGCCTCTTGCAGCAGGCGTTTGGCCTTTTGTTCGAGCCAGGCGGAATAGTTGCCCTCATAGGGAATGCCGCGGCCACGGTCGAGTTCGAGGATCCAGCCGGTGATGTCGTCAAGGAAATAGCGGTCGTGGGTGACGATCAGGATGGTGCCGGTGTAGTCCATCAGATGCTGTTGCAGCCAGGCAATCGATTCCGCATCAAGGTGGTTGGTGGGTTCGTCAAGCAGCAGCATTTCCGGCGCTTCCAGCAACAGCTTGCACAGTGCCACCCGGCGCCGCTCGCCGCCCGAAAGGCTGTCAACTGCGGCATCGTCGGGCGGGCAGCGCAGCGCCTCCATCGCCACATCGACCTGGCTGTCGAGATCCCAAAGGTTCTTGGCGTCGATCAGGTCTTGCAGCGCTGACATCTCGTCCGCGGTCTCGTCGGAATAGTTCATTGCCAGCGTGTTGTAGCGATCCAGAATGGCCTGCTTGTCGGCCACGCCCTTCATCACGTTGCCGCGCACGTCCAGCGCGGGATCAAGCTGCGGTTCCTGCGGCAGGTAGCCCACGCGCGCACCCTTGGCGGCCCAGGCCTCGCCCTGAAAATCCTTGTCCATCCCCGCCATGATCCGCAGCAGCGTGGATTTGCCCGAGCCGTTGACCCCGACAACCCCGATCTTGACCCCGGGAAGGAAGTTCAGGTTGATGTTTTCAAAGCATTTCTTGCCGCCCGGATAGGCTTTTGAGACGCCTTGCATGTGATAGACATACTGATACGCGGCCATTCTCGTGCTCCTGCCTGCCGGGGTGTTCGGGGGCTATCTAGAGCAGTTGGCGTGGCAGGGAAAGGGGCGGCGGTCAGCAGGGCTTGGCAAATACCTGCACCCACCACGGGCCCGCCCCCCCCGAGGCGGGCACATAGCCGATGCCGATGGCATTGACGCTGCCGCGTAGGATGTTGTCGCGGTGGCCTGAGGATTGCATCCATTCGGTCATCACGCGCCCGGGATCGCGCCAGCCATAGGCGATGTTTTCGGCGGTGGTGCAGCTGCGCAGCCCCGCGGCGCGAACCCGCGCGCTGACCGAACTGCCGGAAGATCCCTTGTGTCCGAAAAAACCCTTCTTCGCCATGTCGCAGGCGTGGTCCTGCGCGGCAGCGTCAAGCCTGGCGTCGGGTGCAAGCGGCGCGCGTCCGGCGCGGGCGCGTTCGGCGTTCACGGCTGCCAGCACTTGCGCGGTGATTGCGGGTGAGATGGCGGCGCAATGCGCGGCATAAGCGGCGGGTGCGGACGCAACGAGCGCAAACGCGGCGGCGAGGACAAGTTTCGACATGGTTCGAGCGGCCTTGGGGCTGGAAAAGGGTATGGCGGTTCTACTGCCAGATCGCGGCGGAAATGTGGACGCAAAGAATTGCGCGCGGTTTCGCGATCGGCCTATTCCCGCCCGCCCCACAGGTCATATTCGCCCGCCTCATCCACCGTCACGGTCAGCAGATCGCCCGGCGCCAACCCCTCAAACCCCTCGTCGATGAACAGATTGCCGTCGATTTCCGGCGCGTCGGCCCGGGTGCGGCAGGTGGCGCCTTCGGCATCGACCGCGTCCACGATCACCTGCAACCGCTGCCCGACCTTCGC
>Ga0326597_10006321_pt1 | contig 16255 bp, 15 predicted proteins | sample RVTome_12_FD_203789 | JGI IMG/M metagenome (GOLD analysis project Ga0326597, IMG submission 203789) | Soil microbial communities from uranium-contaminated site in the Upper Colorado River Basin, Wyoming, United States - RVT100D185 | ecosystem: Environmental > Terrestrial > Soil > Contaminated >...
GCCGCCGTCGGCAGCGAAGGTGCAACCGATCACCGCGACGCTGTCGCCAAACTGGCGCTTCATTTCGCCGAATTCGGCATTGGCGATGAACGGGCTGTCGAGAATCAGAATCTCGGTCTGGCTGCTGTCTTCATCAAGCACGTTCTTGAGGTTGCCAAACCGCGTCTTCAGGCTCATCACCCGGCTTTCGCGCAGGCTGTCGATCGGCGGGTTGGTGACCTGGCTGAAGTTCTGCCGGAAAAAGTGCGACAGCGGGCGATAGACCTTGGAAAGCACCGCCGGCGGCGTGTCGTCGCCCATGCTGGCAAGCGTTTCCTTGCCATCCTCGGCCATCGGCGCAAGGATCTGCTCCAGCTCTTCCAGCGAATAACCGGCGGCGATCTGGCGGCGGCGCAGTTCGGCACCGCTGAACAGCGCGTGCTCGGGCACTTCGCGCATCGTCTCGTTGAGGTTGACGACCTTGGCAACCCAGTCGCCGAAGGGCTGGCTGCCGGCCAGCCGGTCCTTGATCGCCTGGTCGCGGTAAAGCCGGCCTTCCTTCATGTCGACCGCGATCATCTGCCCCGGCCCCAGCGCGCCTTTTTCGGCCACCTTGGCCTCGGGCACCGGCACCATGCCGACCTCGGACCCGGCGATCAGCAGCCCGTCGCGGGTCAGCACATAGCGCATCGGGCGCAGGCCGTTGCGGTCAAGCCCGCCGCAGACCCAGCGGCCATCGGTCATTGCCAGCGCCGCCGGCCCGTCCCAGGGCTCCATCACGGCGTTGCAATAGGAATACATATCCTGCCAGGCCTGCGGCATGTCGTCGGTAAACTTCGACCAGGCCTCGGGCATCAACATGGTCTTGGTCATCGGCGCCGAGCGGCCCGAGCGCACCATCACCTCGAACACCGCATCCAGCGCGCCACTGTCGGATGTGCCCGCGGGAATGATCGGCTTGATGTCTTCGGCGGCGTCGCCAAAGGCCGTACTTGCCATGCGAATCTCATGGCTTTTCATCCAGTTGACGTTGCCCTTCAGGGTGTTGATTTCGCCGTTATGCGCCAGCATGCGGAACGGCTGTGCCAGCGACCATTGCGGAAACGTGTTGGTGGAATAGCGCTGGTGATAGATCACGAAGGCAGATTCGAACCGCTCGTCGCGCAGATCGGGGTAGAAAACCGAAACGTGCTCGGCAAGCATCATGCCCTTGTAGATCACCGAGCGGCACGAAAAGCTGCACAGGTAAAGCCCCGCGATCTGCGCCGAAAGCGCCGCCTTCTCGATGCGGCGGCGAATGATGTAAAGCTCGCGCTCAAAAGTTTCCTGGTCGATCTCCTTTTCGCAGCGGATCAGGATCTGCTCGATCTCGGGGCGGGTGGCATTGGCCTTTTCGCCCAGCACTTCGGTATTCACCGGCACATGGCGCCAACCGTAGATATAATGGCCCATGCGCAGCACTTCGGCCTCGACGATGGTGCGGCAGCGTTCCTGCGCGCCGAAATCGGTGCGCGGCAGGAACACCTGACCCACCGCGATCAGCTTTTCAAGGTCGGGCTCGTGCCCGGTGCGGCGCACCTGGTCGTAGAAGAACTTGACCGGGATCTGCACGTGAATGCCGGCGCCATCGCCAGTTTTGCCGTCAGCATCGACGGCGCCGCGGTGCCAGACCGCCTTCAGCGCCTCGATGCCGTGTTCGACCACCCGGCGCGAGGGCCGGCCATCGACTGAAACCACCAGCCCGACGCCGCAAGACGAATGCTCATCCTCGGCGCGGTAAAGGCTGTGTGCGTCCATCCATGCCCGGCGCGCCTCTTCTTCGGCAACCCATTTGGCGTCGAATTCGGTCATGATGCTGTCTCCTCAGTTAGGCGTGGGTCGGGCTGGCGTAGGAATTGTGCGCTGCATCACGCACCGCCCCCAGGCAGTTCGCCGGTCAGCACCGCGTTGCAGTCGAACACCGGCTTCACTGCGCCGAAGCCCTCTTCGCCCGGCAGCGCGAAGGTGACGGGGGGTTGCATGCTTTCGACCCGCTCGCCCTCGGCATTCTCGAACACTTCGACATCGCCGAAGAACAGGCGCAGTTCTGGGCTGATGAACTGGGTGCCGACGCGGCGGGTCAGAAAACTGCCCGCGGCGTCATAGGACGACAGGTCGAATTCGGAACGCTGCAGCGCGATGCCGTCGATCTGCACCGATTCTCCGGTCAGCCGGTCGTAACCCACGAACTGCTCGACCGTGCCGTCGCTGCTTTCGGTCATGAAATCGTAGTCGTCATAGCCGGTTTCCAGCAGCGTGCTGAAACTGGCATGGTCTTTGGCCTTGGGCAGCAGCCGGTCAACTGCGCCGGTATCGTGGTTGATGCTTTCGACCCAGCGCGTTTCGCTGTCGATCCGCGAGCTGAAATAGATGCCGGCGCCGTCGGCAAAGCTGAGCCAGCGGTCGCCCGGCGCGTCACCCGCGCAGCGGTAGATGTTGACCACATGGCACTGGCGCAGTTGCGCCGTCAGATCAAGCGCGCAGCTGCGCGGTGGCGCAAAGGTCTGCGCCGCGGCGGGCAGCGCGCCCGCCAGCGCCAGCGTCAGTCCGGACAGAACCTGTTTCACGACATGCATCCTTTCATGAACCCCTTGGCCCGGTTGCGGCGCGGCACCCTGATATTCGCCGCGCGCACTTGCCCTGCACCCAATATGCACCACACCGACGCCGCTGCGGCATCGGGTTTTCTCACTCGGCGGCCATCTGCGCACCCTGTTCCAGATAGGTCAGAATGCTTTCCCCGGCCTCGCGCCCGTCGCGGATCGCCCAGACCACCAGGCTGGCGCCGCGCACGATATCGCCCACCGCATAGACGCCGGGCAGGTTGGTCGCGTGGCTGCCATAAGCCGCCTTGACGGTGCCCCAGCGCGTGGTTTCCAGCGCCTCGGTGTCCCATTGCGCGGGCAGATCCTCGGGGTCGAAGCCAAGCGCCTGCACCACCAGGTCGGCGGGTTCCAGATAATCGCCGCCGGCGATCGGCTCGGGGCTGCGCCGGCCGCTGGCGTCGGGCGCGCCAAGCCGCATCTTCTGCACCAGCACCGATGTGACGGGGTTGCCGTCGAACCCCAGCGGTGCTGCCTGCCAGACGAACTCGACGCCCTCTTCCTCGGCGTTCTGCACCTCGCGCTGGCTGCCGGGCATGTTGGCGCGATCGCGGCGGTAAAGGCATTTGACCGAGACCGCGCCTTGCCGGATCGCGGTGCGCACGCAGTCCATCGCGGTATCGCCGCCGCCGATCACCACCACCCGCGTGCCCGCCGCATTCAGCACGCCGCTGTCGAATTCCGCGACGTCGTCGCCGAAATCCTTGCGGTTGGAGGCGGTCAGGTAGTCGATGGCGCGCACGATCCCCGCGGCTTTGACGCCCGGTGCTTCCAGCTCTCGCGTGCGGTAAACGCCGGTGGCGATCAGCACGGCATCATGCTTGCCCCGCAACGCATCAAAGCTGATGTCGCTGCCGACGTTGCAGTTGAGCACGATCTGAACGCCGCCCGCCTCAAGCTGCGAAATGCGCTGCATCACCACGTCTTTTTCCAGCTTGAATCCCGGAATGCCGTAGGTCATCAGCCCGCCGGCGCGGTCGCTGCGCTCATAAACGGTGACCTGCACCCCGGCGCGGCGCAGCACATCTGCCGCCGCCAGCCCCCCCGGCCCGGCGCCGATTATGGCAACCGTTTCCGCGCGCTCGGCAGTCGGGCGGATCGGCTTCACCCAGCCCATGTCCCAGGCGGTATCGGTCAGGTATTTTTCGATCGCGCCAATCGTCACGGTGCCATGGCCCGATTGTTCGATCACACAGTTGCCTTCGCACAGGCGGTCCTGCGGGCAGATGCGGCCGCAGATCTCGGGGAAGGTGTTGGTCTGCTGGCTCAGCTCATAGGCTTCCTGCAGGCGGCCTTCGGCGGTCAGGCGCAGCCAGTCGGGGATATTGTTGTGCAGCGGGCAATGCGTCTGGCAATAGGGCACGCCGCACTGGCTGCAGCGGCTGGCCTGTTCGGTGGCCTTGGCATCGGCAAATTCGCGGTAGATTTCACTGAAATCGGTCGCGCGCACGCGCGCGTCACGCTTTTCCGGCATCTCTTTTGCCAGCGTCACGAACTTGAGCATGCGTTGCTTGGCCATGGCCGCACCTTTCGCCAGAATTCCTGTCGCGCATAGCTACATCGCATCGCGGGAAAATAAAAGTCAGCATGGTTTACCTATTTGTCGGAAATTTTGCGCTTCGCGACGCCAGATCGTCAGATTTTCCGAAAAATAGGTAAGATGACGTTACCTATGCCTCAAAAGCCCGCCCAGATCGCCAGCAAAACCACGAGGCCGAGGGTGATTCGCCACCAGCCGAACAGCGCGTAGCCGTGGCGGCTGACGTATGCGAGCAGCCCGCGCACCACCACGACCGCCGCGATAAAGGCCGCAACGAAACCCACGGCGATGTCGCTGACCGCCGCGGCGTCCAGCAGATCGCGGTTTTTCCACAGGTCGTAGGCAAAGGCACCCGCCATCGTCGGCATGCTCAGAAAAAACGAAAACTCGGCTGCCGCGCGCTTGCTGGCGCCAAGCGCCAGCGCGCCGACGATGGTGGCGCCTGATCGCGACACGCCGGGCACCATCGCCAGCGTCTGGAACAAACCGATCTTCAGCGCCATGCCAAGGGGCAGGCGCATTGCGTCATCATGCCGCGGGCGCAGCGCCAGCCGATCAACCCAGATCAGCACAGCGCCACCCACGATCAGCATCACCGCCATCAGCCGCGGCGATTCGAAAAGCACCGTCTTGATCACGCCATGCGCCAGCACGCCCAGCACCGCGGCAGGCAGGAACGCCACCAGAACCGAGCCGACAAAGCGCCGCGCCGCCGGGTCGCGCGGCGCCGCGGCGAACACCGCAACCAGCCGCTGTGCATAGACCCCGAAGATCGCCAGAATGGCACCAAGCTGGATCAGCACCTCAAAGGTCTTGCCGCTGGAATCGAAGCCCAGAAAATGCCCTGCCAGCAGCACATGGGCCGTCGAAGACACCGGAATGAACTCGGTCAGCCCTTCCAGCAGACCAAGCCCTGCCGCCACAAGCGTAGTCTCAGACATTCAGCTGTGCTTGCGCAAGTTCTTGGCCGAGGCCTTAATCGCGTCATACTGTCCGGTCGGGCGGAAGCGCCACAGATAATCGGGCAGCACCGCGGCCAGCGGCGTCGGCGTGATGCCCAGTTCGGCAAAGCCATGCGCGCCCCCGGCCACGACATTGTCGTGGCGCAGCAATTTGACCTGATCGCGCGTCATCAGCCGGTTCACGATCAACCCGCCCCAAAGATACTGGAAACTGTCGAACCAGGCCGCCAGCGGCCGCGCGATCCAGAACGGCATGTTCAGCACCAGGCGGCGGCGCATGATGACCACCAGCATCTTTTCCATCAGCTCGCGCAGCGTGTGCACATCGGGGCCGCCCAGTTCATATGTGCCATGCGCTTCGCCCAGCACGCCTTTGACCGCCGCCTTGGCGACATCGTCCACATAGACTGGCTGAAAGCGGGTATTGGCGCCGACCACGGGCAGAATCGGCCCAAGCCGGGCCATCATCGCGAACTTGTTGAAAAAACCGTCTTCGGGCCCAAAAATCACCGAGGGCCGCAGGATCACTGCCGAAGGGAAGGCGGTGCGCACCGCCGCCTCGCCCGCGGCCTTGCTGTGGGCATATTTGCTGTTGCTGTTGGTGGCTGCGCCGATCGCTGAAATATGCACCAGCCGCGCCACGCCCTCCTGCGCCGCGATGCGGGCAATGCGGGCGGCGCCGTCCGATTGCACCGCGTCGAAATCGTTCTTGCCCTCGCGCACCAGAATGCCGACGCAGTTGACCACCGCATCTGCGCCCTGCATCGCGCCGCGCACCGAGGCGTCATCGCGAATGTTGCAGCGCACCGGTTCGACCTGCCCCATGGCGCCGTAAGTGCGCACGAAAAGCGCCTCGTTGTCGCGCCGCACCGCCACCCGCACGCGCCAGCCCTGCTGCGCCATGCGCCGCGCGATATAGCGCCCGACAAACCCGGAACCGCCGTAAATGGTGACAAGTTTCGACATCGGCGCCCGCCTTTCCTACGCGAAATCCGCCCCTTGATTAGCGCCAAGCCCCAAGCGCGACAAGGGCAAAGGCTGCCGCAAGACTGGCACACCCGAAATTGTTGGCGAACCCCGTTGACAGTCTGCACCGGCCTCTTTAATCACCCCGCTCACGAACACCTGCCCAGGTGGCGGAATTGGTAGACGCGCACGGTTCAGGTCCGTGTGCCGCAAGGCGTGGAGGTTCGAGTCCTCTTCTGGGCACCAAAATCCTAAAGTTGTCAGCGGACTGACGCGGCGCAGCGGCGCGGCGGCTTTTCGCTGTTTTCATTGCCGATTGAGTCGCTGATGACCGCGCAAGCCACGACCAATGAACAGATCCGGTCGCCCCGGCTGCTGCTGGCTGCCATCGCCACCATGTTGCTGCTGGCCTCGCTGGGGTCGATACTGGCGGGGCAAGCATTCTTGACGCTGTTCCTGATCGCGGCGCTCGCCGCCTGCGCGTTTGCGCCATCGGTCCTGACCGTCGAAATATGCCCGGAAATCCGCGTGGGTCCGAGGCGCCCGGGCCAGGGCCATTGACGCGCCGGGCGCAGACCGGCAGAAGCTTGAGCCGTGAGCGCGCACGTCCCGCGCGCCCGGCAGTCTGTGAGGCCGCGATGACGAACCACCTATACCAAGGCGATCTGCCCGACGGCCTGACCCTCGGTCCGGTTGTGGCGATCGACACCGAAACAATGGGGCTCGACCCGCGCCGCGACCGGCTGTGCCTGGTGCAGCTTTCGGCGGGTGACGGCCATGCGCATCTGGTGCAGATCGCCCCGGGGCAGCGCACGGCGCCCAATCTGACGCGGCTTCTGGCCGATCCGGCGGTGGTGAAGCTTTTCCATTTCGCCCGTTTCGACATCGCCGCACTTTACAATGCATTCGGCGTGTTTACGGCGCCGGTTTGGTGCACCAAGATCGCCTCGCGCATGGTGCGCACGTTCACCGACCGGCACGGGCTGAAATACCTGCTGCAGGATCTGGTGGGGGTCGATGTATCAAAGCAGCAGCAGACCTCGGACTGGGGCGCCGCCGAACTGACCCCGGCGCAGCTCGACTATGCCGCCTCCGACGTGCTTTATCTGCACCGGCTGAAGGCGGAACTGGAATCGCGGCTGGCGCGCGAAGGGCGCACGGCGCTGGCGCAGGCCTGTTTCGACTTTCTTCCGGCGCGCGGCCAGCTGGATCTGCTGGGCTGGGATGAACCGAATGACATTTTCCACCACTGACGCCGCAACCTGGCTTGCCACTGCCCGCCGCGTGATCGGTATCGAGGCGCAAGCGCTGACGCTGCTTGCCGACAGCCTGGGCGACAGCTTTGCAGCGGCCATCGCGCTGATCGGGCAGGCGCAGGGCCGGGTGATCGTTTCGGGCATGGGCAAATCGGGCCACGTGGCGCGCAAGATCGCGGCGACGCTGGCCAGCACCGGCACACCGGCGCAGTTCGTGCACCCGGCCGAGGCCAGCCACGGCGATCTGGGCATGGTCACGGCGCAGGATGTGGCACTGGTGCTGTCGAATTCCGGCGAGACGCCCGAGCTTTCCGACATCGTCGCCCACACGCGACGCTTTGCGATTCCGCTGATTGGCGTGGCGGGGCGGGCGGGTTCGACCCTGCTGCAGCAGGCCGACGTGGCAATTGTGCTGCCAGCGGCACCCGAGGCCTGCGGCACTGGCGTGGTGCCCACCACCTCAACCACGATGACGCTGGCGCTTGGCGACGCGCTGGCGGTGGCACTGATGGAACACCGCCGCTTTACACCCGAACATTTCCGCACCTTCCACCCTGGCGGCAAACTTGGCGCGCGGCTGGCAACTGTGGCCAGCCTGATGCACGCCGACCCGCCCCTGGTGCCCGCCTCGGCGCCGATGGCCGAAACGCTGTTGCTGATGACCCGCAAGGGTTTTGGCGTGGTCGGCGTGGCGGACCCGGGCGGCCGGCTTGCCGGCATCATCACCGACGGCGACCTGCGCCGCCATATGGCGGGGCTGCTGGACCATCTGGCCGGCGAGGTGATGACCCGCGCGCCGCAGACGATCGCCCCCGGCGCGCTGGCCGAACAGGCGGTGGGCGTGATGAACGCACGCAAGATCACCTGTCTTTTCGTGCTTGAACCCGGCGGCGACGGCCGCCCGGTAGGCATTGTGCACATTCACGACTGCCTGCGCGCGGGGGTGGCGTAGGCATGGCGCGCGGCTACGGCGACAGCCATTCGCGCGCGGTCGTCTGGGCCAAGATCGTGCTGCCGCTGGCGGCGCTGGGGCTGCTTTCGACGCTGTTTCTGGTGTCCGAGCGGATCGACCCGGCGGAGCCGATTCCCTATTCCGATGTCGAGGTGGCGGAACTGGCGCGCGAACCGCGGCTGACCGCACCGCAATTTGCCGGCGTCACGCAAGATGGCACCGCGCTGACCGCCAGCGCCGCCGCCGCGCGGCCCGACGCCAGCAACAGCGCTGATCCGGCTGCCGAGTTTGGCGCCAGCGCCAGCGACTTGCGCGTGCAACTGCAGACTGCGGCGGGTTTCAGTGCCGACATTACCGCAGGCAGCGGCCGTTTCGACCCTGCGGCCGGGCAGATGACGCTGGCCGGCACCGTCGCCATTCGCACTTCGACCGGCTACAGTATCGAAACCGCCGCGCTGGAAATTTCAACCGACCGGACCCGGATGTCCGCGGCGCAGGCGGTGGCGGTGATCGCGCCGTTCGGCAAACTCGACGCGGGCTCGATGCTGATGCAGTCAACCACCAGCGAGGCGCCGCATGTTCTGGTTTTCAACGATGGTGTGAAGCTGATATACCTGCCCGGGAAATGAGGAAACGATGCTGCCAAGCCGCCACCTGTTCACGATTTTCGCCGTGTTGTTAGCCACGCTCGCGCAGCCCGCGGCGGCGCAGACGGTTGCCTTTGGCGGCATTCAGGCCGACACCTCGGCCCCGGTCGAGGTCAGCGCCGACAGCCTGGCGGTGGACCAGACCGACGGCAGCGCCACCTTCAGCGGCAACGTGCTGGTGGTGCAGGGCGCTTTGCGGTTGGCGGCGGCGCAGGTGCGGGTGGAATACGGCACCGAAGGGCAAAGCCGGATCGAGCGGTTGCACGCAAGCGGTCAGGTGCGACTGGTCAGCGCGAATGAGGCTGCTGAGGCCGCCGAGGCAGTTTACACCATCCTCTCGGGCGAAATCGTGATGACAGGCAACGTGCTGCTGACGCAAGGCGCGAATGTGCTATCGGGGCAGCGCCTGACGGTGAACCTGACCACGGGTCTGGCCAGCATGGAAGGCCGCGTGCAAACCACGCTGCAGCCTGGGGGCAACTGATGGCCGATGGCCGCCTGCCCGGGGCCGGGCACGCTGCGGGCGGACTGCGCGCGACCGGGCTGCGCAAATCCTACAGCCGCCGCCCGGTGCTGCGCGATGTGTCCATGACGCTGTCGCGCGGCGAGGTGGTGGCGCTGCTGGGGCCGAACGGGTCTGGCAAGACTACCTGTTTTTACGCCATCGCCGGGCTGGTTCTGCCCGACGCCGGGCAGGTGATGCTGGACGGTCGCGATGTCACTGCGCTGCCGATGTATCGCCGCGCGCGGTTGGGAATCGGCTACCTGCCGCAGGAAGCCTCGATCTTTCGCGGGCTTTCGGTCGAAGGCAACATCCTGGCGGTGCTTGAAATCGTGCAGCGCGATCCGCACAAGCGCCGCGAAAGGCTTGAAGAACTGCTGGGCGATTTCTCGATTGCGCATCTGCGGCACGCGCCGTCGCTGGCGCTGTCGGGCGGTGAACGGCGGCGCGTGGAAATTGCCCGCTGCCTTGCCGCCGACCCGGCCTATCTGTTGCTGGATGAACCCTTTGCCGGCGTCGATCCGATTTCGGTGGCCGATATCCGCGGCCTCGTGCACGACCTGCGCGGGCGTGGCATCGGTGTGCTGATCACCGACCACAATGTGCGCGAAACGCTTGAAATCGTTGATCGCGCTTACATCCTGCACGATGGCGCCGTGCTCAAAAGCGGCACCGCCGCCGAAGTGATCAACGATGAGGCGGTGCGCCGGGTCTATCTGGGCCACGGCTTTCGCGCCTGAGCGCCATGCGTTCGGCACACAGCTGCATAAAACTCGCGCTACCGCAAACAGGAAGCCGTTGACAGACCCCGTGCCCTTGGCGCCAAATAGGGCCAAATGCATGACCATCGCCCCCTGCTTCGAGCGACGTCACCCCAAGCCCCCGCCAGCTGGGCCGCTACTTTGGGTTGTGATGGGGCGCGTCCCCAAGATTTAACCGAACCGAAACCCCGGCGCCTTTCTCTGCGGTTTTGGTCCATACCTGAAGGAGAAGCCATGCGGTACCAGATCAGCGGCAAGCAATTGGACGTGGGTGAAGCGCTGCAGGCGCATGTCAAGACTGAGCTGGGCGAGACGCTGGGCAAATACACCCAGCGCCCGACTGATGCGACGGTGGTATTTTCGCGTCTGGCCTATGAATATACCTGCGAAATCTCGGCGCATCTGTCCAGCGGCCTGACCGCCGCCGCCAAAGGTTCGGCGAATGAGGTCTATGCCGCCTTTGAATCCTGCCGCGAGCACATGGACAAACAGCTGCGCCGCTACAAGCGCCGGCTGAAGGACCATCAACGCGAGCGCCCGGAACCCGTTGAATTTGGCGCCGCGGGGATGTATGTGCTCGCCGCAGAGCCGGCGAACGGGGATTCGGAGCCTGAAAGCCTGAAGCCGATCATCATTGCCGAAATGGAGGCAAAGGTGCCGACGCTTTCGGTGGGTGAGGCGGTGATGCAGATGGAAATTGCCGGCGCCCCGCTGCTGGTGTTCCGCAACGAAAAACATGGCGGTGTGAATGTCGTTCACCGCCGCGACGACGGAAACGTGGGCTGGATCGACCCGCGGCACATCAAATAGGCGCCCCTGGCCGGGCGCGGGAAAGTAAGGACGGATGCAACTTTCGAACCTGCTCGGGGCGGACGCCGTAAAGGTGTTCGCCCATATCACCAGCAAGAAACGGCTGTTTCAGGATCTGGCCGAAATTGCCCATTCCGCCTATGGGCTGAACACCTCTGACACCGTCGATGCGCTGCAAGAACGCGAAAGCCTCGGCCCGACCGGGGTGGGGCATGGCATCGCGCTGCCGCACGCGCGGCTGCACGGGCTGGACCGCGTCGTGGGGGTGTTCTTGCGGCTGGAACGGCCGCTGGAATTTGACGCGGTGGACCGTCAGCCGATCGACCTGGTGTTCGCGCTGTTCGCGCCCAAGGATTCCGGCGTCGAACATCTGAAGGCGCTGGCGCTGGTGTCGCGCACCATGCGCAACCCAGATACCTGCGCCAAGCTGCGGGCCAACACCGACCCCGCCGCGCTGCACGCGGTGCTGACCGAATTCGCCAGCGTGCAGGCGGCCTAGGCGACCTCTGCCCAGTCGGCGAAACCGAAGCTCATGTAATCGCGCGGGTAGGCGTCGCGGGCGGCGGCTTCCAGTTCGACGTCGTAGATCGTGGCAAGGCTTACGCCCTCGGGCATCGGTTCCGGCGGCAGCGGCGGCGGTGACGAGCCGATGCTGACCGCAAGATGGCCCAGATCGGCGGCCAGCGTGGCTTCGCGGCACAGCAGATCGGGCTGCGCAAAGCTGCCGAAACCCTGAATCACTGCCCATTGGCTGGCCCAAAGCTGATCGACGCGCAGCGAGGTCTGACTGTTCAGATTGGCTTTGAGGAACTTCAGGAACCCCAGAAAGGCGGCACGATGCGCGGCGGCGTCAAGCGTTGTGCCGGCGTCCGCAGCGGGTAGCGGCACCTGATAGTGGTTGCGCAGCGCTTCGCATATCTCGGCATAGCGGCCCGACAGAATAGTCTCGACAAAGGCGGCATGGGCGCGCGCCAGCGGGTGCCGCAACACCGTGAAGCTGCGGTGACCGGGGTGCAGGCGCTTCCACTGCCGCAGTGTCTTTTGCGTGAAATCGCCGCTCAGACCGCCGCTGCCAAAGCCCTGCAGCCAGGCGGCAACGCGCGCCTCGGGGCCCGGTTTCAGCGGCATGTAAAGCAGGGGCGCACCTTCGGCGGCGATGAAGCCCGGCACATTCGGTCCGCGGCGCGGCTCAAAGTTTGGCGTGCGCGACAGGTTGAACCAGTCGATCCGCGCCAGCGCTGTCTCCATTTCCGGGAAATTGCGCACCTTTTGCGCCATTTCTTCGGGGTTCTGCACGATCAGGTCGCGCGGAATGGCGCTGATGCCTTCGGGGTGGCCCAGAAACCGGGCCAGGCCGTTCAGCACCGCAAGGTCCATCAGGTCGTCATAGTCGATGTAAAAGGCGGTCTGGCCGCTGGTTTGCAGCGCGTTCAGCAGCCGCAGCTGAAACGCCTGCAGCGGCGCGATGAACGCTTCAAACTCGGCGGGCTTGAATGGCGGCTTGAAGGCGCGGCGGTCGCGCACGTGGGTCAGCCGCCAGCGATCGGTGTTGTAGGCGATCTTCAGGCTGACATAGCTTTCCACCGGGTTGCGGGTCAGGATGATCTTGGCGCAGCGCCGGTCCTGCATCACGGCGTCGAGCACGCGCGGGTCGTGATCGTGGAAATAGCGAAAGCCGTTCAGCCCCGCAGTCTCGCGAATGCGCGTCAGCAGCGCCATCGGGTCTTTGTTGCGCGCGGCCAGCGTGATGCCCAGAAGCTCGGTCAGCTTGGGGTTGCCCAGATGCACCGGGTTGAAGGCCTCGCCGTGGCAACGCACACCGCTGATCTGGTTCAGGCAGGATTCCAGCAGGTTGGAACCGGTTCGCATCTCGGCGAAAACCACGAAGCTGTCAAACGGGCGGGTCATGCGGGGCGCGCGCTATTTGACAAGATAGGGCCTGCCGCGGCGGGCGCTGACCGGGCGCGGGTCGTCACCCAACGGATAATCACCCATCAGGCGCGGCTGCATGCCCTGATTCTTCAGGTTCTGCAGAAACTGGCCAAAGCCCGAAAGATCGACCAGCAACGGCGCCTCGGACAGCCGGCGGGTGGAACGCGGGTTGATCTCGTCGATGATCGTCTGCAGCGGTTCCATCGGATTTTCAATGAAATCGGCCAGCGACCAGACCCGCACCCGGGCCTTCACATACATCGAGCGCAGGATGTCCAACTGGTCCATTTCCAGCTTTTGCAGGCGCGCTGCCTCGCTGCGGACCGTCGCGAAACCTTGGGCTGAACGGAACAGCGTCACCGCCCAGGCGCCGGTGACAACCGAGATCTGCGCGTTCGGGTCGGTTGCCATGAACCAGTTGCAGGCCTGGTTGTCGCGCGGGCTGAACTGAAAACACTGCCGCTCGCCGCGCGCGTTCCAGATCAGGTTGGTCAGGAACGCCTTTGGGTTGTAGTCGCGCAGGCTGGCGTTGTCGGACAGGCAGCCGTGATACATCGGCTCGCCGCCGGCAAATTCGGCGCGCTGCGGCGCGAACAGATGCCCGTGCACGCGGGCGCCAACGTATTTCGCCAGCCAACCGTCAAAATTCTCAAACAGGTCGGAAAAACCCTGAAACACCGAATAGGGTGCCGAGGTCTTGCCGTTTTCGCGATCGCGAAACGGAAAGCGGCTTTGCATGTAAAGCCCGGGCCTGCCTTTGGTGCGCCGTTCGACCGCCTTGGAAAACAGCCGGTCGATCTTGGCCGGGGCGGGTTCGGCGCGTTCGCCGCTGGGGCCGTTTTGCGAAAGGAAGGTGGCAAAAAGCTTGTCGGCCTGCGGCCAGATCTTGCGCGCCACGAAACAGTCGGAGCGGCGCAGCAGCTGCAGATGATCGTCGTAAAAGATATGCGGCTTGCCCTGAAAATCGAACTTCGACAGCGTCAGCGAGCGGCTTTCGACGTTGATCGAATAGATCCGCGAAAGGGTCTGGAAATAGCTTTCGTCAGGGATCCAGACCTTGCGGAAGTAGTTGTCGTAGGTTTCGCGTTCCGGGTCCTGCAAAATGGAATCCAGCGTGCGCCGTGTCAGGCACCACCACTGGCTTCCCATATGCGGCACCAGCCCGGGCGGAACCTTACGGTGCACATTCAGCCGGCGCTGCAGTTCGACATAGCGGTCGAACAGCCAGCGCTGCTTTTTCCACGAAAACGGAAAGCGCAAGGTAAAGCGCTCGGCATCCAGCCCGCCGATGGTCCAGCCGACATCGGCGGTGGTGACGCTTTCGATGAAATCGGTGTTCGGCCGTGCCGCCAGATAGGCATTGAGGTCCGCCACCGGCCGCAGCGGCAGGCACGACCCCGAGGCCAGAAACACATGCTGCACCTCGGCGTGCCGCGCCAGCATCTGTTCGGCCGCCGCCTGTGCCGCGGCAACCAGCGACCAGGTGCCCCATTCGCACCGGTAGCGGCGCGAAAAGCTGACATTGGCAAGATCGGCAAGCCCGCGCACCAATCTGGTGTTGCCCATATTGCCAACACGCGCGTCCACGTGAATCACCACTGGCGCGCCGGATTCGGCCCAGTAGCGCGCCACCTGCGCGGCGCGGTCCAGCGCGGTGTGGCACATCATCACAAAGCCGACCGTCACCCGCGCCCCCTCATGCCCAGTTGCCCTTCGACATCAGGCCAAGAATTTCCAGCTGCCGCCAGTTGATGTATTTCTCGCTCCACGTGCACCACAGGTCGGGCTCGGTCGAAAGCGTCTCGGAATAGGCCATGTATTCGCGCGACCCGGCAAAATGCTCGCGCCGCTGCATTTCTTCGGCCAACTTTGTGGTCAGTGGCGACAGGAATTTGGCGTGCAACAGGCAGCCCGAGGCCTTTTCGCCGCCCCACTCGTCATAGACCATGTTCAGCCCGCGCGGCAACAGCATGTGCGTTGACGAGGCATAGGCGTAGCTGCGCCGCCATTTCACCAGCGGAATCTTGTTCAGCGAGGGCGCCCCCCAGGGATTGTCGGCAAAGAACATGCGCGCCCGCGGGCCACCCTGAATCCACAGGTTGTTGAAACCCCAGTTCTTTGAAACCGTGTAGTTGCCGCTGTCGAACCAGGCCGCAATCTCGAATGGGTTCTGCCCCTCGCGGTAGGGCACGGCGTCGATCGGCCCCTTGGGATACATGTCCAGCAGCATCGCCGGAAACGAGCGGATCTCGTAGGTGTCAAGCCAATCGGTCAGCGCCCGGATGCGGCGCGTGTCGCAGAACGGATAGACGAAGAATTCATCCGGATCGACGGTTAGCGTCCAGTGGCCGTGGCCGTGGCGCATGAGCAGCCAGTTGATCCAGTCCATGCCGTAGCGCGCGCGCTTGTAGCTGGCCGTGGTATGCCACAGTGATACGTCTTTTTGCGCCGCCAGATATTCGCGGCTGCCGTCATCACTGTCGTTATCGACGATCAGGAAATGGTTGATGCCAAGGTCGCGGTAGTAGCGCAGGAAATAGGGCAGCCGCACGCGTTCGTTGCGCAGCGTGGCGAACAGCAGGATGTCGGCGGGTTTGATGGCCGAAACCCGGGCCGCGACAGGGCGCAGCGCGTGGCGCCTGCGAAACGCCCGCCACAGCAGCCTGCGGCGCCTCAGGCGCAGCCGGTATTTTTCCCAAACGCCCAATCCGACCCTTTCCCTGCAGCGGCTGCCACCCCGGCCAGGACAGTTTCTCTCACGTCTCCTTTAAGACGAGATTGAAGTGGTCTGTCCATGTCGGAATGCCGATGCCGTCACTGCCCTGCCTGTCTGTCCCGTTGCCGGCGCCTGTGTTCTGCGCCAGTTCGATGATCTTCGCGGCCCAAGAATAGCGGTCGTCGGGGTCAAGGTAAACTGCCGCGTCACCCAATATTTCGCGGGCTGCGGCGGTTGGGGCACAAATTACGGGTAGGTTACGCGCCGCGGCCTCCAGCAGCGGCAGGCCGAAACCTTCGGCGCGGCTTGGCATCAGCAAGGCGCGCGCGCCATGCAGCAATGCCGCCACCGCGCCGTCGGAAAGCCCGGGCAGTTCATGCACCTGCCGGCCCATGCAGCGCGCCGTGTCGAGCCGCGCGAAGACCGCTTCATTGCGCCAGCCGCGGCGGCCTGCGATGACCAGACCGGGCACCTGATCTGGCGGCATGCGGCGCAGAATTTCGTCCCAGGTGTCAAGCAACAGCGCGTGGTTCTTGCGCGGCTCGATGGTGCCGAGGCTCACGAAATAGGGGCGCGGCAGCGCGTTCAGC
>Ga0326597_10006322_pt1 | contig 16254 bp, 7 predicted proteins | sample RVTome_12_FD_203789 | JGI IMG/M metagenome (GOLD analysis project Ga0326597, IMG submission 203789) | Soil microbial communities from uranium-contaminated site in the Upper Colorado River Basin, Wyoming, United States - RVT100D185 | ecosystem: Environmental > Terrestrial > Soil > Contaminated >...
CACGTCGTAGGTCTGCAGGATCGGTTGTACGGTCTCCCAATCCGGCGCCTCGTACAGCAGCTCGATGTCGCCCCGGCGCGAGCCTTGCGGTTCGGCGGTTCCACGCCACTGGATCTCGTGGAAGTCCCAACCGAGCACCGTGGGCAGACCGGTATTGGCTGCGATTCGGCCATACTGTGTGTAGCTGCCCCCCACGGCTTCCACCAGCACCCCCGTCGGGAGGCCGGTATTGATCCACTGCACGGCTTCGTAATCGGCCGGGCTGAGCTGCGCCAGGTAGGCCGCCCCATCCAGGGTCCTGCCCTGGAGAGGTGCGAAACCCTCGGTCTTGGTCCAGACTGCCAGCGCGGGATAGATCAATCCGAGCAGCAGCGGAACCAACAGCAGCAGGCGGGGCGCCTGGCTACGGCGCTCCGGCCAGAGCTCGTTGGCTGCGAAGGCCCCCGCCACACCCCACAGCAGCCAGGCCGCGAAGTAGAACTTGAAGACCGTATTCATGCGTGTGCCGAACAGGTCGCGCAGGTAGAAGAATTCCGGGGCGATCACTAGCAGGGCGCCCAGCGCGATCAGCAGCACGATGAAGGCCCATGGTTCGGAGGTGGCGGACTGCTCCGGCGCGTCCTGGCCGGACTTGGGGATCGCCCGCCTCAAGAGCACCCCGCCCAGCGTCAGCGTGAATCCCAGCACGAGCGCGGTCCCGGAATGCGCCAGGCGCCGGGCCCCCAGGGCCTGAACCAGTGCCCGCATCCCCTGGCCGAGCGGCGCCTCGGCAATCCCCAGGTCGGTCAGCAGGGATTCGCCGAACAGCGGATTTGAAAAGAACGCCACGTACAGGAAGCCCGCCAACGCCGCGGAGAAAAGGAACAGGACGATCGGAATCCCTAGGCCAAACCCCATCAGCGCTACGGCCTCGCCCCACTTCAATCCTCTCCACGCGCGCTGGACCAGCCACCCGGCGATTGGAATGAAAGCGACCCCGAACATCACCACGAAGTGCTGCAGCTTGGTGGGAAAGATCACGTTGGGCAGAATGCCGCCGGCTTGCGACGAGAAGCTGGGATACCACGGAAGGTACAGCAGCACGGCGGCGGTGACGGCGGCCAGGGCGGTGGTCGCCAACCGGGTCAATACCCGGCCCAGCGCCTCACCCCTACCCAGCCAGGCCAGCACCGCCAGCAGCAGTGCCAGGTAGATCGGCGAATCCCAGGTATTCAGGAACGCCAGGCCGCCAAACAGCCAGGCAGCAAAGGCCAACTCACTGCGGGTCAGCGCGCTGGGGAAGGAACCCGCCATCACCAGGGCCAGGTTGGCCAACAGCCCCAGGCCGATGGCGGCCAACATCAGCGAAACCAGCGTCTGGATCAGGACGGCGGCCACGCTGGGCCCCTCGCCGACGCTGGTGATCGCCTGGACCAGGGTGAAGATCCCCCTGATCAGGATGAGCGATCCGACCACCCCGCCGACCAGCCGGGCCGTCCGGCGGATTTTGGTGGGGTTGGGCGCCAGTTCGGCCAGGCGCAGCTCACCGCGCCGCCCGGCTAGGAAGATGGTCAGCGCCAGGCCCACCGCCATGAGGGCGAAGGGGATGGCCAGCAGGTGGGGGTGGTTGTCCGCCAGCAGGAAAGAGAAGAACGGGAACTCGTCGATGACCTCCAGATCGACCCCGGCCAGGTTGACATCCCGCACCACCCGGGAGGCCCGCCACCACCACAGGAATCGAGTCGGCATCCAACTGGGATCCCCCAGCGGCGGCTCGATGAGCTGCTTGATATCCAGCCAGCGCCAGAAGGCAGAGGTCAGCTCGCCTCCCGCGGCGTAGCGCCAGAACACATAGCGGCTGTGCAGCATATCCAGGAAGGCTTCCAGATTGCCGGTGATCAGTACGAACACCGGCCCCAGGAGCGGACCCGCGAGTTGCACCCGGCCCTTCCGGACGGCCACCAGATTCACCAGCAGCGCGTAGCTCCCGGCCGCCACCATGCCGAACCACAGCGCGTTGGCCAGGTTGAATGCCACCCCGGCGGTCACCCCGGTGAGCCGGGTGAGCAGGGCAATCATCACGTATCCGAAGTAGTAGTAGGAGATGGCGTGCCCCGACAGCCAGGGGTCAAGCGGCGGGTAGGAGGGCGAGCGCAGGATCCCGCTGATGAAGGCCAGCTCCATCGGCTTTTCGGTGTGCTGGATCTCGGGGTTGTTGGCCCGGACGAAACCCCACAGGGCGAACCCGGCCAACAGCACGGCTTCCTCCGCCAGGACCAGCCGGCGATGGGCGCTCAGCCAGCTGCGCAGCTCCTGCCAGTTGCCGCGCCCCGCCACCCACCCGACTCCCGCCAGCACCAGCACGCCTCCCAGAGCTCCCCCCAGCGAATTGCGCAGTCCGCCCAGGGAGGCCCCCAGCCACAGCGTGTAGCTGGCGACCATCAGGCCCAGGGGGCGGGAGAAGGCCAGACCTCGATCGGGGAGCCGTTGGAACAGGCGGAAGCTCAAGGGAAGGGCCAGGATCCCCAGCAGCGCGCTGGCCAGCCACCAGGCCATCCAGCTTCCGATCACGAGGCGACCTCATAGATGGTGGTGTTGCCGTTGCGATACACCGCCCGCATCAGCCCCTGATCGACCATGCGTTCAAACTTGTCCAGCCCGCCGGTGGGGCAGTTGAGCATTCCGTTGGAGCCATTGGGTGTGCAGCGGTCGGCGGGGACCTCCAGCGTGGCGAACCCTTCCAGCCGGCCGGCCAGGCTGCAGGAGACCCCCGCCCCGGAGCCCAGGTCGGCGCATTGGTCCAATTCAGCATAATATAGGCGCTCCAGACCGCCCACGATGACGTAGCGCACGGCGTACCGATCCAGAAAGCGCTGGGCCGCCTCGGTGGAGGGGGTCAGGTAGAAATCGGTGATCTCCTGGGACCGCTGGGTGACGTCCAGGTCCGCCACCGCGGCCCGCTGCTGGCGTTGATGCCAATTCCAGCCCAGCACCGCCGGCAGCCCGGTATAAATGGCGAAGCGCGACCCCCAACGGTATTCCGGGATCTGGGCCTCCACGATCACCGGCGAGCCCTGGATGTTCTCCTGGGCCCACTGGATGGCCTGGTAGTCGTCCTCCAGGCTGAGGGATTGCCCCAGATCGTCGTAGGTGGCGCTGCGCATGAAGGCTGCGCCCTCCAGCGTGTGGGGAGCGTCCACGGTCATCCGATCGCGCACTTTGGCGCCGGTCGCCGTGGCGGGGTAGAGGGCGGCAGCGAACGCCAGCAGCGCCAGGCCCCCGGCCCAGATCTGGCGCGTGCGAATGCCCCACCGGGGCAGATCGGCGAGCAGCCAGACCAACGCGCCGGCGGAGGCCAGGCTGAACAGGGTCCAGACCTGCATATAGAACTTGAAGACCGTGTTCATGCGGGCGATATCGCCGCGCAGAACCAGGACTTCGACCACGAACGTAAGGGCCGCCGCGGAGGCGATCATCACCAGCGCGGCCCGCTTCTCGATGGGGAGCTCCCGGCGAAGCAGCAGCAGTCCCGGCCAGTACACCAGCACGCTCACCAGTGGGGCGATGCTGTAGCCTATGCCGGACAGGTAGGCCATGAAGGCCAGCCACAGCCCGGCGATCAGGACGATCGAGCCGAAGCGCGGGCGCAGGCGGCCCAGAGCGGAGAGCGGCGTGGCGGCCATCCACTGCCGCGTCTCCCAGGCCAGCCAGGGCACGATCAGGTACAGGAACAGCCCGTGGACGGTCAGGTAAGCGTCAAGGGGCGTCCTCGAGCCGGTCCATAGGTCGGGGCGGGTATACCCCTGGCCATACCATGCATAGTAGGGACGATACAGCAGCTGGGCGGCGACCAGCACCAAACCAGCCGTAATGCCGGCTTCGACCAGGGAGCCGGCCGAAGTGCGGCCGCGGGCCAAGACCACCGCGGCCGCCGTGGCCGCTGCGCCCAAGACCCAATAGACCGGGAAGTCCCAGGTGTTGGTCGGCCCCAACGAGCCCAGGATCAGCGCACCCAAGAATAGCCCCGCCGCCCACTGCGGGAACCGCCGCCTACGTCGCACATCGCTTCCCATCAGCATCGAGAGCGCCCAGCCGAGCGCGGCCACGGTGATCGGCAGGGCGATCATGTGGGCGTGCAGATCAGCGTAGAGGAAGGTAAAGAAGGGGAACTCGGTGATCGGACCGGTTTCGCCGTCCGGCGCCGGGATGGCCCGGCTGGGGTTCCAGTACCAGTGGTGCAGGGCATAGGGCATCTGCCCGTTGAGTGTCACCAGCCGGCCGAGCCCGCGCATCGCCTCCAGCGGGCCGAATGAATCCTCCTCGGGATTGCTCGCTTCGGGGGCGCCCATCTCCTTGAGCCCGTCGTAGATCATGCGGGCGGTGCCCAGGTTGCCCATGACCACCAGCAGCAGCGCCGCGGCGGCCCCGGCCAGCCGAGGCGTCACCCGGCGGGCCGCCGCATAGGCCTCCCCCAGGCGGGCCAGCAGGTTGTAGCCCACGCAGTAGGCCGCGCCCGCTGCAAGCGAGAACAGGGTCGGCAGGATCAGGTTGTAAGCCACGGAGGGAACGACCCCCAGCAGCTTGACCGGAGTGCCCACCAGCACGAAGCCGAAGTAGTAGTAGTTGATATACCCACCGGCGTACCAGGGATCAAAGGGCGGGAAGCTGGTGCTCTTGATCACCGCGTTCAGGTAGGCGAAGTCCATCGGTTTCTCGCCGCCCAGGTAGCGGTGCCACAGATCCGGGTTCCCAAACCGGATGGCCAAGTCGAACAGAAAGAAAGCCAGGATGAGTCCTTCGGTCCACAGCACTTCCCGGCGTCTTTCCTTGAAATAGGCAGCTAGCCCTTCCCGATCCCGCCAGGCGAAGGCTGCCGAGAGGGCGGCCAGCACCAGCAGCGCCAGAAGTATGGTGCCGCGGGTGTACCCGATGCCGACGCTGCCGGCCAGCCAGCTGGCCCAGGCGATGAACAGCAGTCCCACCAGGCGGGCCAGCGGATAACCGGCGTCGCGCAGCCCTCCGAAGCCCGCCCGCACCAGCGGGAAAGCCAGCAGTCCGATCAGGCCGATGGCCAGCCACCAGCCAACCACGGTCACCGGCTGCCAGCGGTTGATCAGGCTCTGGCGCGAGAAGAGCTCCGACCAGGTCCCGCCGCTGCGCTGCTGCTGCACCCGCGCCTGCGGCAGCAGCAGATCCTTGGGCGGCGAGCCCAGTTCGTTCGGCGGCGCGTTGATCACGCCGCTCAGGTCGATTCCCTCCAGCAGCGCCCGGACCCGCTCGGCGCTGAAATCCGGCCGCTTGCGGAAGATCAGGACCTTGGGGTGATCGTAGACCGTGAAGGCCTCTTCGGCCGCCTGATCGCGCCAGCGCAGCGGTCCCAAGGTCGGGTCGCGCTGGAAGGACGCCACCAGCTCGTAGCCCAGGATGGGCTCCAACTCGCCGGGATCGGCCCCATCGGCGCAGCGGGCGACCTCTTCGGGGGCCGGACAATCGAACAGGGCCCGATAGTAGGCCGTGGTCAGGGGGTAGCGCTGCGGGACGCGGGCAATCGTGCCGTATTGACGGTTGGAAGTGATGACCAGGAAGTCCCCCCGCTCCAGGGTGTCGACGATCCGCTCCAGCTTGTCCGAGACTCCGTTGGTTTCCTTGTCTTCGTCGTCCGGCCAGTACAGCTCCTGGTCGGCGCCCTGGTACAGGCCGCCGAACCCGTCCCGCTCGTCGATCCGGACGGGCAGCGCATCATCCCAGCCTGATTCCGAGACGAGGGTGGCCCCCAGGAGCCCGACCGGCCCTCCCTGCTGGACTTCCAGCCGAACGGAGTAGGCATGCTCGGGATTGAGGGACACCGGCTGCGGGAAAGCCAGCTTCATCTCTGGGGTTGACGGCTCACCGGCGAAGCTCGCTTCGGCCACCACAGCCTGATCCCGGGTGTCGTCCAGCAGCAGGGCCTTGAGCACCAGCTGGCTCGTGCCGAGATTGCGGACGTCCGGCAGGTAGAACCCTTGCGCCTGCCCTGAGATCTCGGCGTGCAGTCCACGCGCGTATGGATTTCCGATGCCGAGTTCTAGGTCGGATGGCAGCGCGATCGGCTCGAGCACTTCCTGGTCGCCGGTCTGCAGCACCAGGTTGAGCGGTCCGGGCACGTTCTGGTAGATCCAGCGGGAGGCTTCCACCCGGGTCATGGGCAGGGTGTAGTTGCGGGCCAGGGCGATGGCATAGGCCAGCGTGGCCAGAAGGACTGCGCTCCCGAGCGTGCCGACCGCCCATCGGCCCGCCATCCGCCAGCGTGCGGGAATCTGTCCGGCCCGCTCCCAGGCGAACCAGACCGCCCAGGCGGCCATCAGGGCCAGGGTGGGATAGATGGGCATCTGATAGCGCATGGCGGCGGTGAAACCGATGCCCCGCCACAGGAAATAGGCCCCGGTCCAGAACACCGGCAATAGATGGCGCTGCCACTCGCCGCGGGTCATGCGGTAGGCGGCCCAGGCCCACCCGCCCCAGGCCAGCAGCCCCAGCGGCCAACCCATCCCCCACAGCACCAGATTCTTGAAGGAGAACCACAGCGGGATGCGGTCCGCCCACTGCAGGGCGAAGGGGGCATCCACCCCGCCCCCGGTCAGGGCGGCCACCTCACGCATATTGGTCAGCCAGTTGGGATTCAGCGCGAAGTTGAAGAACGAGGGCCCCTTGAAGGCATAGGGCTGCAGGACCCGGAAGGTGAGCAGCGAGATCACCGCCGCCACCGCCAGCTGCACGATGGCGCGGCTGAACTCGGCCGAGCGCCGTTCCGGCTCCGCCCGCCAGATGTAGACCCCGGCGGCCAGCGCCAGTACGCCCGCCAGGGGCGCGGCATTGATCTTGGAGGCCACCGACATTCCCAGCGTGAGCCCGAAGAAGACGTAGTCGGCCAGCTTGCCGCTGTCCATCGACCGAACCGCGAAGTAGAAGGCCGCCAGAATGAACGTGTTGGCGAACGGGTCCACCACGAAGAAATGGGCGTGCTGGACCAGCAGAGCCGAGAAGGCGGTGAAGGCCGCCGCCAGGATGCCCACCCGCGGGCTGTACAGCCGCCGGCCGATGAGGAAGATCAGGTAGACCGAGAGGAGATCGAAGGCGGCCGCGGCCGCCCGGCCCACCAGATGGATCTGGTCATAGCCGGTGGCCTCCAGCCAGGCGCCCAGCAGCCGCACCAGGAAGATGGGCAGGGTGCCGTAGACGAAGAAACCATGGCCGACGTTGTTTGGATTCAGGGGGGAACTGGCCGTGTCGAAGTAGCCAATCCCATCCTGCGGGAACTGGATGTTGGTCTCCACCATCGTGAGGAAGCGTTCGTCGGGGTGGAGGTGAGTTTGATCGTCCCACTCGATCCCGCTGAAGCGCAGCGCGGCGGCAATGACCAGCACCAGGACCAGCGCGGCCTGGGGCAGCGTATCCTGCAGCCACTGCCGCTGGCCCAGGGTGAGGGACCAGCCGGAGGGCCGGATGGGGCCCGGGGCCGCTTCGCTCACGATTCTTCCTCCGGCTCGAACTCATCGCCGCCGGCCGGCACGAAGAAAGCTATGAAGTCACGACCCTCTGTCTCCGAGAAGTTGCGCTGCAGCGTGCCGGTCGGATAGCGGTCCCGCAAGAAGTCGATCTCGGATTGGGCGTCCGGATGGAGCAGGAAGAGCTGCGCTTCGCCGGTCTCGGGAATGGCTCCCAGCTGGTCCGCCCAGATGCCGAAGTCCTGCCCAGGCCGCCCGGAAATGGTCGCCACCAGGCGCGAGTCCATCCAGTGTGGATAGGACACCACATATACGTTGTCATAGCTGCCGACGGATTGGGCGAATCCGCGCACGTAGGCCCCGGCCTCGCTGGTGTTCCAGGCGCCGTGGCGCACCATGTCTCCGTACTCGTGGAAGGTGAGTTGGTAGTTGACGGCAGCGGCCAGGAGAAGCACGGCGCCCGTCATACCGTACCCGAGCAACCGGGTGCGCTGGGTGGAGAACGCCCGGGCGGCCCAGGAGGAGAACGACGCCAGCGGCAGGGCGGCGATGATGAAGACCGGCACGATGGCGCCGCCGGCGCGGCTGGGGTGTGGGTTCTCCCCGGGGAAGGCCAGCGCCAGGGCCGAAGGCAGCAGCAGCACGGGTATGGAGATCAGCAGGAGCAGATCCGGCCAGCCCCGGCTGCGCACATAGCGCACGGCCAAGACCACCGATCCGATGTGGAACAGCCCGCCCACCACCCAGTCCAACATCGGGCGGAAGGGGACCGCCAGCACCCAGATCTCGCCATCGTCCCAGGCGAACATTCGCAAGGCATGCCACATGTTGGTGAGGAAGATCGGCAGCGGCTCACCGGGCAGCGGACGCTCGGCGTCGGTCACGCGGGTCACGGTCCGGTAGAACACATCCTCCTGCTTCTCGTACGCCACGTGCAGGAAGGGCGTGCTCACCACCAGTGCAACCAGAACCAGCATGGCGAAACCAAACAGCGCCTGCTTGCGCCGGGCCCAGGAGGTGCGATGCAGCAGGAAGAGGATCAGCCCGAGCAGGATCACCAGCGGCGTAATTCGGGCGGCGGTGTAGCCATACAGCCCGGCGCCGACCGCCAGACCGCTGAAGAGCAGGTCGTTCCGGCGGCCCTGCCGCAAGCCGCGCACCAGGAAGAACATGGCCGGCGCCAGGAAGACCGGATGAAAGGGCAGCCGCATTCCCACCCGGCTGAGCACATTGGGCCAATAGCTGATCCCGGCCAGCAGCATGGCGACCCATCCAACCCAGCGGCCGGCGAGCTCCTTCCCCAGCAGGTAGATGAAGGGGAGCGTGAGCAATCCTCCCAGGGCAGTGACCAGCTTGAGGGTCATGAAATTCAAATCGGCCTCAAACCACTTGACCGCCGCGGCGGTCAGATAGAACTGCAGGCCCTCCCGGCCGGCGTTGCGCGGGAAGAAGATAGAGGTCTGCCCATTGAGGATGTCGATCACGTCCAGGATTTTTTCGGCGTGATCGCTCCACATCTCGTAGGGGACCTGCTCCAGCTGGTGGAAGCGGAAGAAGGCGGTCAGGGCAAAGCCGGCCAGCCACAGCAGCACCCAGGGATCGACCTCGAAGCGCAGTCGGGGTTTGCCGGCCCATCGGCTAAGTCGGCGCCACGCCGGACCCAGGCCGAGATCTCCTTCCCAGCAGGCGGCGAAGGCCATGACGATGGAGCCCACCCACAGCGGAATGGTGAGCGGGCGGAACAGGTTGTCGCCGGTCGTCAGGTAGGTCAGCGCTGTCAGCAGTAGGGCGATTCCTAGATGGGGCAGTCGAACGCGGGTTAGGGCGGCCTCCTCGGCGGCCGCTGGTGAGGCGTGTTCGAAGTCGCGGGCCCAGGCCGCCCAACCCGTCAACCCCGCCGCGAGCAGGTACATGGCGATGCTCAACCCCACGCTGCCCTGCCGCCGCTCCAGGCCGATCTGCGCCAGGAAGGCCAGGATGAGCGCCATGGGGAAACGCATTTGGGCGGCGTTGATGCGGAAGCCCAGACCGGCGGCAACGGGTGCCGCGGCGGGGGCCGCCGTGCGCGGGCGGGCTGCCAAGCCGGGCTCCGGGATGGGGATGGGCTTGAGGCGGAGAAGCGAATTGAACCAGTCCAGCACGGTGGGCTCGAAAGCTTCGGGGATCGGCGCCCGGCTCGGCTGGGGGGCCGCCCCCGATGGCCTGACCCGCCGGGCGGGTGGCCTGGGAGGGCTCTCCTTCGGAGCGGAGGATTCGGATCCTCGCCGAGCGGCCGAACCGGGACGGCTTTCCTTCGGATCGGAGGGCTCGGCTGCCCGCTTTGCGGCCACGTGGCTCTCCCTCAACCCCGGCTAGCTCGCCACCGGCCGGCGAGCCTTCAGCAGGACGTTCACGAAGGTGCGCTTGCCGGCAACCGAGGGACGATCGTTGCGCCCGTCGACGGCCCGGAACGCCGCCAGCCCCAGGTTGATGGGGTTCAAGGGGTTGCCGCTGTTCTCCTCGCCGCGGAAGCGGTCGGCGTTGCGGGCCAGAAACTCGGGCAGCAGCTGCTGTTCCAAAAGGGGCTTGCCCAACCCATACACAATGAAGTGGCTGAAGGGGAATGCGTGGTGGGTGGCCTCTTCCACCCGCAGCACCTCGAAGCCGGCTCGGCGGATGACTGCGGCCAACTCCGTGGGCAGATAGAGCCGCTCGTGGTTGGTCCAGATCCCGACCAGCGGCCCGGATCGGCGGGGGGCGCCTCCCAGGACCGTGATCACCCGGTTGATCGGGTCCCACCAGAAAGGATAGGCGGCGTGTGGAACAGAGACGGCCAGCAAGCCGCCGGGTTTGAGCAGCCGCAGGATGCGCCGCAGGATCGCCTCGTCCTGCACCAGATGCTCCAGCACTTCGCTGAGCATCACCTTGTCGAAGCTGCCTTCTTCGAAGGGCAGCCCCTCCAGGTTGGCCTGGACCAGCGCGGCGGACTGCAGTTCTCCGGCCATGCGCAGCCGGGGCAGCTCCAGGTCCAGCCCCACCAGTCGAAGCCGGCGCAGCTTGCCCATGGCCTTGAGGTAGAAGCCCATGCCGCAGCCGAGATCGATCACCCGATCCCCGTCCCGCAGTTCCAGATAGTCCAACAGGATACGGGCGCGGCGCCGGAAGGCCATGTCGGCTTCGTTGGACAGCAGATCGTCCAACAGCCCCTGATCGCGCGCATCCAGGGAGTCCCAAGCCCGGGTGCCGTTGGGGGAGCGGTGAATCGTGAGCTCGGGGGGATGTTGGCCTGAGGACGGTGCCAGCGCCGGGGCTTGCACCCTCGGGGTTCGCCGATCCCGGGCGGAAACGATCCCCTGCAGGATGGCGATGTACTCGTCCAGGGACCGCTCCGGGTCGAACACCTCTCGGACCCGTGCCCGGTCGGGCTGGAGAGCGGCCCGCTGCTGCAGTGCGGCCACCAACGCCTCCGCCAGGCCCTTTGGATCGCCGGAAGGGGCCAGTTTGCCGAAGCCGGTTCGCTGCACCACCACCCGTGCTCCAGGGATGTCGCTGGCCACCACCGGGGTCCCGCACAGCAGGGACTCGATCTGCACCAGTGCCATCATGTCTGACCGACTGGGCAGCGCAAACACATCGCACATGCCGTAGAAATCGGCCATACGCTGCCGATCTTGGATCAGGCCCACGAAGCTGACATGCTCCTTCTCGGCCTCCAGCAAGGGCAGGCAGCGCTGGTAGAAGTCTTCGTAGACGACGTGCCGCTCCCCGGCGTAGATCAGGTGCGCCTGGGGAAAGGTCCGGCGGATTCGCGGCAGGGACTGCAGCAGGTAATCGAAGCCCTTCTCTTCCACCCAGCGGCCGGCAAACCCGATCAGCAGCTTGTTCGTCAGGCCCAGCTCCGCCCTCCAGGCCGCAACCGCCGCGGTATCCGGCTGGGGAATCTCCACCGGGGGATAGACCGTGTGGAGTTTGGCGGAAAACTGCTGAAGCAGGACGGAGTGATCGGCGTAGTCGCGGCTGTAGGAAGTCACTGCGTCGGCCAGCTGCCCGGCGGTGCGTGTAATCCAGCCTCCGGTGCGCTGCAGGAACTGGTTGAAGGCGCCGGCCGGCATGACCAGGTCGCCGTGATGGGTCATGAGCATGGGACGCCGCAGGAGACGGCACAGCAGGGCGACCAGGGCCGCCTCCGGCAGCGGGGTGTGGATCTGCACTACGTCATGCTGCCGGATCAGGCGGGCGGCGGCTAGCGGAAAGGCCGGGGTGAGCATGCCGCGGCTGAGGCGGGCCACCGGACGGATGCGCACGACCCGCACCCCGTTCATCGGTTCGTCGCGCGGCAGGTCGGTGCGAAAGCGAGTGGTGAGGACGGTGACCTGGTGGCCCCGGGCTGCCAACCCCTCGGCCACACGGGCGGCGTGGGCCGTCAACCCGGTCCAGTGAGGGGAATAGTATGTCAGTGCGGTGAGGACCTTCATCAATCTGCGGAACTAGCGGAACGCTGGCCCAGGCGCCTGTCCGATTCTAGCGCCCCAGCGACCCCAGGACCTCCGATTCGAACGTCGAATTATAGCGTTCAGCCAGACCGCTGACAATCCGGACGGTTGTCCCACGGTCGCGAGGGGGGCCGGATCACTCGGGAGGATCGGAGTCCACGCGTCCGAGAGCGGCCAGCAGGGCCTCGACCGGTGGCCCCGGCCGCCGTGGACGCAGCCACAGCAGGTACTCCAGATTGCCCTTGGGGCCGGCCAGCGGCGAGGGCAGCAGGCCGTGGGCGCCCAGTGAGAGCTCCGCCGCCATTTCGATGACCTTCTCCAGGACCTCACGGTGGACTGCCGTCGAACGCACGACCCCACCCCGGCCCACCTGCTTCCGCCCGGCTTCGAATTGCGGTTTTACAAGGGCGATCACCTCACCATCCGGCGCCAGCCAGCCGGCCACCCGGGGCAGGATGAGGCCCAGGGAGATGAACGACACGTCCACGGTGGCCAGGGAGACCGGCTCCGGAAGCCGCTCCAGCCCGCGGGCGTTGGTCCTTTCCATGGAGATCACGCGGGGATCCTGGCGCAGACTCCAATGCAGCTGACCTCGCCCGACGTCAATGGCGTACACCCGCGCCGCACCGCGCTGCAGCAGGCAGTCGGTGAAGCCGCCGGTCGAGGCCCCCACATCAGCGCACACCGCCTCCCGCACCCGGACTCCGAAGACCTCCAGGGCCGCCTCGAGCTTGTCCCCACCCCGCGAGACGAAACGCGGGCCGGCCTCCACCGACAGGTCGGCGGAGGGATCGACCGGCTGCGAGGCTTTGTGGGCGATCTGGCCGTTGAGCCTGACCTGGCCGGCCATCACCAGGCTTTGAGCCTGGGATCGGCTGGGCACCAGCCCGCGCTCCACCAGCAGGAGATCCAGGCGGGTCTTCTTCACGCGGCTTGCCGCACCCCGGCCGCAGCTGCCGCGTCAGCGCGCGCCCCGAAGCGACTCGCTCTCCATGGTACTGCTTGCTCCGGCTCCGCCTTCCTGCTATGATGCGCGCCATGCTGGGAGCCTTCCTTAAGGAGATGCGGCCGCGCCAGTGGGCGAAGAACGTGTTCGTCTTCGGGGCGCTGGTCTTCGACGGCAAGGTCTTCCACCCCGGGCCGCTCTCCCGCACCGCGGCCGGATTCGTGCTGATGTGCCTGATCTCCAGCACGGTCTATATCCTGAACGACATCGCCGATCTGGAGGCCGACCGTAGCCATCCCACCAAGCGCAATCGCCCGATCGCCTCGGGTGCCCTGCCGCTGCGGGTTGCCTGGCCGGCCGGGGTGGTGCTGGGCCTGGTCACCCTGCTGCTCAGCTTCCTGCTGGAGCCGCGCTTCGGCTCCATCGTGGCCGGCTACTTCGCCCTCAATCTGCTGTACTCGTTCTGGCTCAAGCATGCCGCCATCATCGACGTGCTGATCGTGTCCGCCGGCTTCGTGCTGCGGGTGGCGGCCGGGGTCAGCCTGATCAGCGTCACCCGCTTCTCGCCCTGGCTGTACGTGTGCACCACCTTGCTGTCCTTGATCATCGGCTTCGGCAAACGGCGGGCGGAGCTGCTGCTGCTGGCCGAAGACGCCAACTCCCACCGACGGGTGCTGGACGGGTACACCATCCCCCTGCTGGATCAGTTGATCGTGATCGCTTCGGCGAGCACCATTATGGCATACTCACTGTATACCTTCACGGCCGAGGGACTGCCGGACAACCACTTGATGATGCTGACCATCCCCTTCGTGATGTACGGCATCTTCCGCTACCTGCACCTGGTCCACGTTGAGCACGCCGGCGGCGCGCCCGAAGAGTTGATCCTGACCGACCGGCCCATGCTCATCAACCTCATTCTGTGGGGCTTACTCGCTCTCCTGATCTTGTACTTGGGCTAATGACGTTCGGCTCCGCACCGGGCAAGGTAATCCTGTTTGGCGAGCACGCCGTGGTCTACGGGCGGCCGGCTCTGGCCGCGCCCGTCAACGGCGTGCAGGCCCGGGCGGAGGTGGTGGACCTCCCCAAGCATCCGGCAGGCAAGGTGCGGTTGGAGGCCCCCCAAATGCGACTGGGTGGATGGCTACACGCACTTGAGCGCAATGAGAGGCTGGTCCAGGCAGTCGGCCGAGCATTGGAACTGCTGGAAGCCCGCCCCGCATGCGCCCTCCTGGTGCGGCTGGACTCCACCCTGCCCGTGGCCGCCGGCCTGGGTTCCAGCGCGGCGGTCAGCGTGGCCCTGCTGCGCGGTCTCTCGGCGCACCTGGACCTCCCCCTGACCACCGAGCGGCTCTCGGAGCTCTCCCTGGAGTTGGAGAAGTTCTTCCACGGCACCCCCTCCGGGATCGATACCAGCGTGATCGCCTTTGGCAAACCGGTCTATTTCGTGCGCGGCCAGACGCCGGTGGCGCTGCAGCCAGCTCAGCCACTGCACCTGGTCATCGCCGACTGCGGCCAACCTTCCGACACGGCCCAGGTGGTGGGGGAGGTGCGCGCCGCCCGCCAGGCGCAGCCCGACCGTTTTGAGGGGCTGTTCGATGCCATTGGGGGGATCGCCCGGGAGGCGCGGGAGCGCATCGAGACCGGCCAGGGGGCTCCGCTTGGGCCGCTCATGGACGAGAACCACTCGCGGTTGGCCGAGATGGGGGTCAGCAGCGATCGGCTGGATGGTCTGGTGGCTGCTGCGCGCATGGCCGGTGCACAAGGAGCCAAGCTCAGCGGCGCGGGGCGGGGCGGCAACATCATCGCCCTGGTGACGCCGGAGACTGCCGGACCGGTAGGCCAGGCACTGCGCCGGGCCGGAGCGGTCGGGCTGCTGCAGACCGTGGTGGAGGCGTGAACGCGCCAGCCGACCCGAACATGGTATTCCTTAAGTTGGGCGGCTCACTGATCACCGACAAGGCCCGGCCGGAGACGGCACGGCTGGAGGTGCTGGCCCGGCTGGCGCAGGAGATCGCCGAGGCCCGAGCGGAGCGGCCGGAGCAGCGGCTGCTGCTGGGGCACGGATCGGGCTCCTTTGGCCACGTCGCCGCCGCCAGACACGGCACCCATCTGGGAGCCCACACCGGGCAGGAGTGGCGAGGCTTCCTTGAAGTCTGGCAGGCGGCGCACCGACTGCACGGGCACGTGCTCGATGCGCTGCAGTCGGCCGGCCTCCCGGCGGTGTCCTTCCCGCCATCGGCCACGGCAGTCTGCGAGAACGGCGAGATCATGAGCCTCGCTCACGAACCCATCTTGCTGGCGCTCGAGGCGGGCCTGCTTCCTGTGGTTCTGGGCGATGTGGCCTTCGATCGGGAGAGGGGGGCCACCATCCTCTCCACGGAGCGAGTGATGGGTTGGCTGGCGGATGCGCTCGCACCCTCGCGTATCTTGCTCGCGGGTGTTGAACAGGGCGTCTATGCGCACTTTCCCCTGCGGGACCGACCCCTTGATCGCATCAGCCACCCGGATCTCGAGCGCCTGGCGCTTGGGGAATCCACGGGGACGGACGTCACCGGGGGCATGGAGGCGAAAGTCCGGTGGGGGTTCGACCTGATCCGCCGGCGACCAGATCGGGAGATCCGGATATTCTCTGCCACCGCGCCGGGGAGTCTGCTTCGGGCTCTCCGGGGTGAGGCAATGGGGACTCTGATCTGCTCCGCCCCCTAGGCCGCCCCACTACCGTCGGCGGCTTCCCCGATCACCGCCGAACGGAACTCCCGCCAAACCGCAAAGCAAGCCAGGCCAGCGAGTAGAGCCCCAGCGCCATCAGGTACAGGCTCTTGATCCCCCAGACCAGGGAGCCGTATTCAAATAGGGCGCCCACCATCGCGCCGCTCAGATTGGAGGCGAGCGGCCGGGAGGTCTCGCCGGCGCGGCGAAGGGACTCCCCGAAGATCAATCCCGAGAAGAACAGCGGAACCGAGAGGATGCCTCCCCCCAGGATCAGCCGCGGCGCGAATCCGAGCTCGTTGAGCGCATTCAGAGGTGCGAAGTAGAGCGCGGTGAGACTCAGCAGCAGGAGCGGGAAGGCGATCTCCAGATTCACTTTCCGACTGCGCAGCACGACCGCGTTGGCGAGCAGAATCATGACCAAGACGCCGGAGATGGCGATCGCATTGACCAGCCAGGTGGTGCCGAAAAGCAACGCCAATTCGGTGATGCTTTTGAATTCGATCAGAAGAAACGCAGCTCCCAGCAACCAGAAGTGCCAGTCTGGACGCAGGACCATGGGGAAGGACCGCGCCATGATCACCAGACTGATGAGGCCGATTGCGGCCAGGGCTTGCCAATAGACGGCAGGCAGCGTGCGGGACCTGAGATAGAGGTAAGG
>Ga0326597_10006323_pt1 | contig 16251 bp, 15 predicted proteins | sample RVTome_12_FD_203789 | JGI IMG/M metagenome (GOLD analysis project Ga0326597, IMG submission 203789) | Soil microbial communities from uranium-contaminated site in the Upper Colorado River Basin, Wyoming, United States - RVT100D185 | ecosystem: Environmental > Terrestrial > Soil > Contaminated >...
TACCTGGCCGCGATCTCGCGCGGCATGCTGATCACGGCCAATGCGGCGACAATGTTCGAGCGGCTGCTCTCCGGCGCGATCACGCTCACCTTCTTCACCTACGCCTTTGTCAACATGGGCATGGTGACGGGCATCCTGCCGGTGGTGGGCGTGCCCCTGCCGCTCATCAGCTACGGCGGCACCGCGCTCACTTCGATCTGCCTCGGCTTCGGCATCCTGATGAGCATCAACAGTCACAGGAAGCTTGTGCAAACATGAAGGCGAAAGTCGAAAGTCGAAAGGCGGAAGTATCAGGCGCAGGAGGCAGCGCGGCTTTGCCCTTCCGCCTTCCGCCTTCCGCCTTCCTCCTTACGGCCGCGCTGGCAATCGCGCTGGGCGGTTGTGGGACGAGCCCCAAGGCGCCGCCGCGGCCGGGCGGCTACTACCTCGACGACGGCCCGGGCGCGAAGCCGCCGGCGAACCTGGACAGCATCCCCGACGCGGTGCCGCGAGTCGAGCGCATCCTTCCCGGTACGGCACGGCCCTACGTCGTAATGGGCCGCAACTATACGCCGATGACTTCGCTCGCGCCGTACAAGGGGCGCGGCATCGCCACCTGGTACGGCCGCCGCTACCATGGAAGACAGACCTCCTCGGGCGAGATCTACGACATGTACGGCATGAGCGCGGCGCACACGACGCTGCCGATCCCGAGCTATGCGCGGGTAACGAACCTGAAGAACGGCAAGTCGGTGGTGGTGCGCATCAACGACCGCGGACCGTTCGTCGAGGGCCGCATCATCGACCTTTCGTATTCCGCCGCACACCGCATCGGCGTGCTCGCCGGTGGGATCGCGATGGTCGAGGTCGAGTCCATCGTTCCGGATGGCGCCGGAACGATGGTCGCCACGGTGCCCCCGCAACCCGCGGCGCCCACCCCGAGCGCCGAGAGCGCGCCGCTCGCCGCGGCGCGAGAGCCCGACCCGCCCGCCACCCAGCTCGCGGGCGCGGAACCGCCACTGGCGGTCGCGGCAAGCGCCCCGCCGGTGCCCGTCACCACGGATGCAGCGGGCATCTACTTGCAGCTCGGGGCATTCGGATCAAGGGAGAACGCGGAGAACTTCCTGGCGCGGATGAAAGTCCAGGTCGAGTGGCTGGCGAGCGCGCTGCACGTCTTCAGCCGCGACGGGCTCCACCGCGTGCATGCCGGGCCCTATCCGAGGGAAGCCGAGGCGCGGCGGGATGCCGATCGCATCGGCCAGTCGCTTGGAGTGAGGCCTTTCGTCCTGACCCGGTAACTGGTGCCCCTCACCCCCGCCCCTCTCCCGAATGGAGAGGGGTGGCTCGAGATGCGCCCGCGGAGGGCGGAGCAGGTCCAAGCGTATTGTGCTTGGATGCGACCCCGGAGCGGGATGCGGCGCCGCAATTATCCGCGTGCTTACGTGCGCCTTCACGGTCGCATCCCCGGAAACCGGGGCCCCTGCTCCACGTTTCGGCGCACCTTCTCCGCTTGGGAGAAGGGCATGGGATGAGGGATGGAAACCCCGGCTCACCCCTCCAGGCGAAAGACGATCGGCACCAGCATCCAGGACTCGACCGCGTCCACGCCCCGGCGGGCGGGCGTGAAGCGCCAGGCCTTGACCGCCTCCAGCGCGGCGGCATCAAGGTGCGGCGAGCCGCTCGATCTCTCCACAGCCACGCGCGAGGCGAGGCCATCGGGCGACACCCGCACGCGCAGCGTCACCGTCCCCTGCTCCCCCGCACGCCGCGCTGCGGCGGGATAGCGCGGCGCGGGGTTGCGCAGGTAAGCGGCGTTGATGCCGGGCGGCGTCACCGCCACGCTCGCGACCAGCGATCGCCGCTCCGGCACGGCAACTGCCGCCTCTGAAACGCCGTCGGGCTCGGCCGTGACGGAAGCGCCCTCCGGATGCCGCGGCTCTGGCAATGCCAGTACCGGCGATGGAAGCGCAGTTTTCGGCTCCGTTAACACTCTAGCCGGCATGCGGTCAGTTTCCGTCGCGCGCGTCAGAGGAGGCTGCAGCGCGGCCTCGGGAAGTTCGACAGTAAGTTGTTCGGGTCGCAATACCGTGGCTTCCAGCGTTCTCGCCGAGGGCAATTCACGCTCGCGAACCAGCGGCGGCATGACGACCAGCACCGCAGCGTGCACCGCGACGCTCCCGGCAAGGAAGGCGGCGAGCAAGCGCGATGTGCGCCGGAGCGATCGTCGCGCCCGCGCCATGTCCGTCAATTTTTCGCCAGGATCCATCACGGGAATCACGCCTCGTGCGCATTTTAGCGGTACCCACTCCGCCCTGATCTGACCATCAGGTTGCCGGGTGGTTGCTATACTGCAATGCAATGAAAACCCTGCTGTTGGCGCTGATCGACGGTTACCGGCTGCTGCTTTCGCCCTTCTTCGGCAGCCAGTGCCGCTTCTATCCCACCTGCTCGAATTATGCGCGTGAGGCAATCGAGATCCACGGATCGCTGCGCGGCTCGTGGCTTGCGGTGGCGCGAATCCTGCGCTGTGGCCCGTGGCATCCCGGCGGCGTCGATCCGGTGCCGCCGGGAAGGATGAGGGATGAAGGATGACCCCCGCAGTGCGGGAGTCAGAACCAGGTCATCCTTGGTCAGTGACCCCGTCCCGCCGCGCTGCATCGCGTCGGGCGTTCGCCGGCTCGGACGTGCGCGGGCACGTTCTTCCCCGGCCCGAATCCCTGCATGGCTTCGGGCGTTCGCGGGCTCGGACGCACGCAGGTGCGTCCTTCGAATTCCCCGCTCACCCCGGCTCACCCTTCCGCCTTCATCCTTGGCTCGTCTGCCCGGACACCCGGCAGACGAGGCCCTTCAGGTAGTCGCCCTCCGGAAAGTTGAGCGCCACCGGATGGTCGGCGCCGGGGCCCAGCCGTTCGATGATCTGCGCCTGGACGCCTGCGTCGAGCGCGGACCCGGCGACGATTTTCTGGAAGAGATCGGCGGATACGCCGCCCGAACAGGAGAACGTCACCAGCAACCCGCCCGGCCGCAGCAACTTGAATGCGAGCAAGTTGATGTCCTTGTAGGCCCGCGCGGCCTTCCCGGCGTGCGCGGCGGTCGGCGCGAACTTGGGCGGATCCAGCGTGATGAGGTCAAACTGGCGGCCCCGGTCGCGCAGGTGCCGCAGCATTTGGAACACGTCGCCCCCGACCCAGTCGACCCCTGAGAGGCCGTTCAGTTGCGCGTTGGCCTGCGCAAGGGCGAGCGCTTCGGCGGAGCTGTCGAGAGCGAGCACTGACCGCGCTCCACCCGTCGCCGCGTTGAGCGCAAATCCTCCCGTGTAGCAAAAGCCGTCGAGCACGTCGCGCCCGCGCGCGAGTTGACGCACCCGCAAGCGGTTCTCGCGCTGGTCGAGATAAAAACCCGTCTTGTGGCCGCGCTCGAGGTCCACCTCGAACCGGATACCGTTTTCGCTCACCACGATCCGCGTCGGCTCGCGTGCGCCGCGCAGCGCAGCAGTTACGGGCGCCAGTCCTTCCAGCGCCCTCACTTCGGCATCCGAGCGCTCCCAGATGCGGGATGCGCCGCTCGCTTCGAGCAGCTTGTCGGCGATAACCTCACGCCAGCGCTCCGCCCCGGCGCTCGTCAGCTGCAACACCACGGTATCGCCGTAGCGGTCGGCCACCACGCCCGGCAGCCCGTCCGATTCCCCGTGTACCAGTCGCACTGCGTCCGTATCAGCATCCACCAGCGTCCGGCGCTGTTCATATGCCCGCTTGATGCGCTCGTTAAAGAACGCGCCGTCTATGGCGCGTTCTTTCCAGTCCCATACGCGGGCGACAATCTGCGATTTCGGGCTGTAAGCCGCAATCGCCAGGAATTCCCCAGTTGCGGAACGGATTCCCACCGTGTCGCCCGCGCCCGGGTTCCCCTGCACCTTCGCGACCGCGCCGGAGAACACCCACGGGTGGCGGCGCTTGAGCGATTTCTCCCGCCCGGGTTTGAGAATCAGCTTGTGCATGAAGACTTATCGAACCGCCAAGACGCCAGGAGGATCAATTTTTAACCGCCAAGCACGCCAAGAGCGCCAAGAAGACAACTTCAAGAAGAGTAAATAAATTGACAACCGAATTAGGATGGCAGCCTCAGTCTGCCTTCCTCTGCTCCTCAGTGGCAAGAAGATGGGTAACGTTGTTGTGTTGCCTGGAGCCTTGTGGGTTCAATTATTGTCCTTGTTTTTCTTGGCGGCCTTGGCGTGCTTGGCGGTTCAATCTTGTTCTTGTTTTTCCTTAGCCTCATTGGCGGTTCAGCTTTTTCTCTTCGCGCGAGGGTGCGCGGCGTCGTAGGCCTTTGCCAGGTGTTGAAAATCGAGATGTGTGTAGACCTGCGTCGTGGAGATGCTCGCGTGCCCCAGCATCTCCTGCACCGCGCGCAGGTCTCCGCTCGACTGCAACAGGTGCGAAGCAAACGAATGGCGCAGCGCGTGCGGATGCACCTTGTCCGCCAGCCCCAGCTTGAGCGCCCACTGCCTGAGGCGCGCCTGCACCGCGCGCGGGCCCAGGGCGGCGCCGTCCCGGCCGACGAACAGCGCCTTCTCGCCGGGGCGCGCAAGCTCACCGCGCGCCGGGAGCCAGACCTGGAGCGCGGCGAGCGCGAACCTGCCGACGGGCACCACACGGGTCTTTGCTCCCTTGCCGGTTACGCGCACGGTCGCGTCGCGAACATTGACGTCGTCCTGCTCGAGGCCGGTCAGCTCGGTGAGCCGCAGGCCGGAGGAATAGAGAAGTTCCATGATCGCCTTGTCGCGCACCGCGAGGGGGTCCGCCGCGGTGATTTCCATCAGCCGCGCCGCCTCGTCGGGCGACAGAGCGTGCGGCAGCCGCTTCGCGGCCTTGGGCGGCCGGATGCCGACGCAGGGGTTATGCGTGTAGCCGTGGTCGCGCGCGAGGTAATTGAAGAAGCCGCGCCACGCCGAGAGCATGCGCGCGAGGGTGCGGCCGTCGAGTCCCCGCGCATGGAGCTGCGCCACGTGGCGGCGCACTTGTTGAACGTCGATGTGCTTGAGCTGGACGCCGCCCGCGAGCGCGAGGAGGGCGGTGATGTCGCGGGCGTAATTCGCGACGGTATGCCGGCTCAGGCGGCGCTCGTTGACGAGATGCTCTAGATACCCGCGCAGCAACGGATGCGCAGCCGATTTCGCGCGTTTTGCAGCCTCTAAGTTAGCGCCCACTTACGTGTCGTAAGTAGTTGAAGTAACGCGCCTGGAAGGAACTTGGTTCTGCATTCTCACTCAACGGCGGCCTCCGAAATGACGTTGCAGGATCACTGTCACACGATGTCGGCCGCCCAGCGCGCAGCCTCTGACAGGAGATCGGCAAGTATTGAACTCGACGGTGTCGGCTGCCTTGCGCGCCTCCGCGGTCACACCCGCAAGCGGGCACCTGCTCAACGCTCCGGCGCGCCCACCTTGGGTCAGATCCCCAAACAAGTTCGGGGCGCGTCGTAGGGCGGAAGAGGGGCCCCAATGCTTCTTTGGGGATCTGACCCCGGAGACGCGCATGGGATCGGCATTAGAACGACGCGCCATTGATCGGCTCCACGGTCGCATCCCGCAAGCGGGCCCCTGCTCCACGCTCCGCCGATCCCTCTTCCGCCCCTCGACGCGCACCCATCACGCCCTATGACTTCAGGTGTCGGGCGATGGCCGCGCCTACCAGATCGCCCAGGCGCTTCAAGTAGAGCGTGCCCATCTCAGGATAGAAGCGCTGCGGGTCCTCGCTTGCCAGCGCCAGCAGGCCGAAAGTCTCGCCGTCCCGCAGCGGCAGATATGAAAACGAGCGCAGGTGGGCGCTGGCTTCGCCGAACAGGCTGGCAGTGTCCACCATGGCGTGGCCGCCGCAATGGGCGCCCGCAAGGCTTGCCGCGAACTCGCGCGAGGCGTCGCTCACTGGCTTGAGCTCCGGCAACTCGGCGTGGCCCGCGGCGCGCCAAATCCGCAGCGCCACGTGCGGCACGGCAAAGTCCTCGCGCAAGTTCAGATAGACCGCATTCAGCGCGCCGCGGATGTTGGAGGCCGCGAGCAGCGCCACCGAGAGACGATGCACCTTCTCGCTGATCGCATCGTTCTCCTCTCCGAACTGGATCACCTCGCGCAGCTTGCCCTCGATCTGCCGGTTCTTCTCGCGCAAGGTCAGGATCTGGCGCTCGCTGATCGGGATCGCGCGCCCGCCGTGCGGGTGCGGAATGTAGATCTCCGACAACAGGTCGGCGTACTGCTCAAAGAATTCCGGGTGCTCCTTCAGATACGCAGCGACCTCTTCTGGTTTCATCGTTCTCCCTTTTCGAGCTGTCAGCTATCAGCGTTCGGCTATCAGCCAGACTGAACGAAGCTCTCGTGATTCAAGCTGACAGCTGATCGCTGACTGCTGACCGCTCATATTTCCATTTCGCCTTCGAACACCGTGACCGCCGGCCCGGTCATCATCACCGGCTTGCTCTCGCCTGCCCATGATATACCGAGGTCGCCGCCGCGCGTTGCCACGGTGACCTCATGGTCGAGCAGCCCGCGCATGATGCCGGCAGCCACCGCAGCGCACGCGCCGGTGCCGCACGCAAGAGTTTCCCCGGCGCCGCGCTCGTACACTCGCAGCAGGATGCGATGGCGGCTGACGACCTGCATGTAGCCGGCGTTCACGCGCTGCGGGAAGCGCGGATGGCGCTCGATCAACGGGCCCTCGCCCGCGACCGGCGCGCGTTCGATATCGGCAACGACCTGCACCGCGTGCGGGTTGCCCATCGATAGAACGCAGACGTCCAGCCGCCGCCCGTCCACGTCGAGCTCATAGCTCACGGCCCGCGCCGGGGCATCGAACGGAATGCGGGAGGGCTCGAACTCGGGCACGCCCATGTCGACCGTGACCTGGCCGTCATCCTCGAGCCGCGGCACGATGACTCCGCCAAGGGTGCCGACGCGCAGCTCGCGCTTCGCGGTCAGCCCCCGGTCCCGCACGTAGCGCACGAAGCAGCGCGCCCCGTTTCCGCATTGCTCCACTTCGCCGCCGTCGGCGTTGAAGATCCGGTAGTAGAAGTCGGTCCCGGGCTCACGGGGCGCCTCGACCTGAAGGATCTGGTCGCAGCCGATGCCGAAATGGCGGTCGGCGATCCGGCGCAATTGATCGGGGGTCAGGGCCAGGGGCCGGGCCACGGCCTCCAGGACGACGAAGTCGTTTCCGAGACCATGCATTTTAGTGAATTTTAGGTGCATTTAGCTGCAGTATCGACGGTAATCGCTGTAGATACAGCGGTCCATGACCACCATAATGCCGCCCTTCACAGCCCGCATTGCGGCCGGCTCATTAACGATACCCTCCTGAATCCAAAGACTTTTCAGGCCGAGAGCCAGGCAATCATCGACCACCCCGTCTATGAACACGGCGCGCCGGAAGACGTTGACCAGATCGATGGTGACCGGGACGTCCCCCAGCCGGGGATAGGCCCTGGCCCCAAGGACTTCCCGTGCCAACGGGTGTACCGGGACGATCGTATAGCCGAAACTCTGCATCGCCTGCGACACCCCGTAGCTGGGACGGCTCGGATTGGGCGAGAGCCCGACCACCGCGATGGTCCTGACGCGTTTCAGCAACGCGCAGCGCTCCTCGACACCGGGATTCTCGAACCTCCCGGGTTTGCCCCCGTCACTCGTCACTCGCCACCCGTTACGGGCTTCACCATGAGGTAGTCATCCATGACGAAGCCGCCGCCAATGTCCTTCATCACGGCATCGGCGATGCGAAAGCCATGCTTCAGATAGGCGGCGATCGCGCTGTGGTTGTTCTTGTTCACCGTCAGCACCAGGCGCCTGCAGCCACTGGAGCGGGCGACCTCGCCGGCACGGGCGATCATCATGCCGCCGTAGCCGCGGCGCTGGAGTCGAGGATGCACGTAGAGTTTGTCGAGCTTCATCTCGCCCGCAACGCCGGTCAGAAAGTAGGACGCAAAACCCGCCATTCCGCCCGCGATTGTCAGCTTGTCCCACCACATCCCGTCGCTTCGAAGCTCGGCGAGGACAACGTCGGAGTTGTAGCGCTGTCCGAGCATGTATTCTATCTGCGCGGCGCTGATGATGGCGGAATAGTGCGCGTACCAGATCTCGCGCGCGAGCCCGGCAAGCCGCTCCACGTCCTCCGGGGCCACCGGCTCGATGTGCGCTGCGCCCCGCGCGAGTTCCGGGTTCCGGGTTCCGGGTTCCAAGTTCTCGGTCTCGAGTTTCAAATCTGAAATCAGGTTTTCCTTGGCGGCTATCCTGGCGTCCTGGCGGCTAATAATACTTGGCTTCGTCCGGTGGACGCGTCTTGAAGCGCTTGTGCAGCCAATAATACTGCTCGGGCATTTCGAGCACCCGCTCCTCGATGAAGGCGTTCATGCGCCGGGTATCGGCCTCGACGTCCGCGGTGGGGAAGTTCTCCCACGCCGGGTGGAAAGTCAGCACATACCCGGCCGCCCCGGGCAGCTGGCGCGTCACCACCGGCAGCACGGTGGCGCCGGCGAGCCTGGCGATTCGTGACAGACCCGTGATGGTCGCTGCCGGCACGCCGAAAAACGGCACGAAGATCGAGTCCCGGCTTCCGAAGTCCATGTCCGGGAGATAATAAAACGGCAGCCCGCGGCGCAGCGCCTTGACCACCGAGCGCACCCCCTCCTGGCGCGAGTACAGCTCCGGCATCACGAAGCGGGTGCGGCCGCTGTAGAGGATCGCATCGAACGCCGGATCCTTCTGGCGGCTGTAGACGGACACGACGCGGTACTCCGAGCCCAGGCGCACGCCGCCCATGTCGAGACCGATGAAATGGGGCGCGAACCAGATGACTGGTCGTCCCGCCACCTCCTGCCAGTGCTCGATGCCTTCCATGCGCACCAGGCGCTGCACGCGCGCCTTCGATGACCACCACAGGATGCCGTGCTCGAGGATGCTTCTTCCGAATGCCTGGAAATGGGCCCGTCCGACGCGCCGGCGCTCGGTTTCGCTCCATTGGGGAAAGCACAGCTTGAGGTTGGTGAGCGCTACCTCACGTCTCTCTCGCCCCAGCAAGTAAAGCAGAAACCCCAGCCCGCGCCCGAGAGGGGCGAGCAACTGCAGCGGCAGCAAGCGCAGCAGCCAGATCACGGCGAGCGCGGCGCGGGTCAACATAACCGTGATTCGTGAGTCGTGATTCGTGAATCGACTGGAAAAACCAGCTCGTATCCAAGGGTTGGCATCCTTGCCGCGCAGCAAAGCAGCGGAGAACGGGAATGTTTCTTCACGCGCTTATCTATTGATCCAATCACGATTCACGAATCACGATTCACGCTGTTGGTGCCCGGAGGAGCTGACGCCCCTGCGGGCACCTTGTAGCGGTTGTAGCTCCACAAGTACTGCTCCGGGCAGCGCCGCACCTGGGCTTCGATCGCGCGGTTGAGCGCGGCTTCGTCGAACCGTGCCGTGGGCACTTCCTCGAAGTGCATGTGATAACCCTGCCCGCCTGGCAGCCGCTCCGCGAACACCATGATGACCGTCGCGCCGGTGGCGCGCAGCAGGCGCGCGACCAGCGTCATGGTGTGGGCGGGGCGTCCGAAGAAATCCGCCCACACGCCTTCGCCGGAGCCGGGCGCCTGGTCAGGCAGCAACCCCACCGTCCCCCCTTGCTGCAACGTCCGATAGAACATCCGTACCCCGCGAAGATTCGCGGGCGCGACCGTGGCCTGCCAGCGGCTCCGCCCCGTGATCATCAGCGGCTCCAGCCATGCCAGCCTGGGTGGCCGGTACATCACCGTCATCGGCTGCCTTTGCACGAAATAGAGCGAGACCATCTCAAAGCAGCCGAGATGCGGCGTCACGATGATGATTCCCTTGCCGCGCGCGCGCGCAGCCTCCACAACGTTCCACCCCTCGCATGCGACAACCAGCCTCGCAACCTTCTCGTCGCTGCCAAACCAGACGGCGACCAATTCGGCCATCCCCTTGCCGGCTTCGGCAACCGCGCTGCGCAACAGCGCTTTGCATTGCGCCTCGCCGCTGCACACGCCGCTCCCGAAGAGGTTTTCCCGCAAGCGCGCAGCGTAGGACGGGCTGCACCAGTACACCAGCCGGCCGAGCGCGGCGCCCGCGACGTGCAGCCAGGAGAGGGGCAGGCGAGCGAGCAGCCGAAACACCGCGACGAGCATGAATTTTGTTTATAAATCGAGGCTTATCTGCTATTCTATGCGCCTTTTTCCGTTTCACGAAACGACCCGATGAGCGATTTCCTGTTCACCTCCGAATCCGTTTCCGAAGGCCATCCCGACAAGATCGCCGATCAGATCTCCGACGCCGTGCTCGACGCCGTGCTCACCCAGGACAAGTACGGCCGCGTCGCCGCCGAAACGCTCTGCGCCACCGGACTGGTTGTGATGGCCGGCCAGATCACCACTCACGCCGCCCTCAACTACGCCGAAATCGCGCGAGACGTCATCAAGCGCATCGGCTACGACGACTCGTCGACCGGCTTCGACTACCGCTCGTGCGCGGTGCTGACCGCCTACGACCGGCAATCCCCGGACATCGCCCAGGGGGTGGACGAGGGCAAGGGTCTCGATCTCGAGCAGGGCGCCGGCGATCAGGGCCTGATGTACGGGTTTGCGTGCGACGAGACACCGCAGCTGATGCCGATGCCGATTTACTACGCGCACCGCCTGATGGAACGCCACGGAGAACTGCGCAAGGACGGCCGGCTGCCGTGGCTGCGGCCGGACGCCAAGTCGCAGGTCTCGGTGCGCTATGTGAATGGAAAGCCGCATCACATCGACACGGTGGTGATCTCGACCCAGCACGCCGAGAACATCTCGCACGAGCCGCTCACCGAGGGCGTGATCGAGGAAATCGTGAAGCCGGTATTGCCGAAAAACATGATCAGCAAGGAAACCCGCTACCTGATCAACCCGACCGGCCGTTTCGTGATCGGCGGACCGCTGGGCGATACGGGGCTCACCGGCCGCAAGATCATCGTGGACACCTACGGCGGCTACTCGCGCCACGGCGGCGGCGCGTTCTCGGGCAAAGACCCGTCGAAAGTGGACCGCTCGGCGGCCTACGCGGCGCGCCACGTGGCGAAGAACATCGTCGCCGCCGGTCTCGCAAGGAAATGCGAGATCCAGGTCGCCTACGCGATCGGCGTAGCGCGGCCGGTGAGCATCTTCGTCGAAACCTTCGGCACCGGCACGATTCCCGATGACCGCATCGCGAAGCTGGTCGAGAAGCATTTCGACCTGCGCCCCAAGGGAATCATCAAGGCCCTCGATCTCCTGCGCCCGATCTACCTCAAGACTGCGGCCTATGGCCACTTCGGGCGCGACGAGCCGGAGTTCAGCTGGGAGGCCACGGACAAGGTGGCGGCCCTCAAGGCCGACGCGGGGGTGTAAACAACAACCGCGTCCATCAACCACAGATAAACACAGATAAACACGGATTAGATCCTCTGCTAATGACCTCTTCGGATTTGATATCTGCGTTCATCTGTGTGCATCTGTGGTTTCGTTGGGGTTTTGAGATAAATACCGGCGAGGTGGCTCCGCAACGGGTGGCTGCGGTATAATTTTGCCTCGCTGAGGAGCGCTGCGACCGGGAGCACCGGCCAGGCTCAGCACCCATCAACGGCGCTCGCATCGGAGACGATGCGGGCGTTTTGCTTTTATGGGAGACCGGAACGAGGGGTGTTCTCCCCTCCTGCCAGAGGAGGGGTGCCCGTGCAAGCGGGCGGGGTGGTGGGAGCAAGGGGCGCCCGGGCAACCACCCCGTCTGCTTCGCATCCACCCCTCCTTGAAAAGGAGGGGAGTAAAGCAGGGGCAGTCGTTTTGTTAGGTGCTCTTAAACACTGGAGTAAGGATGAATTCGAAGACCAACGACTTTCACGTAGCCGATATCCGTCAGGCGGATTTCGGCCGCAAGGAAATCGCGATCGCCGAGACCGAAATGCCCGGGCTGATGGCGCTGCGCGAGGAATACCGGGGCAAGCAGCCGCTCAAGGGCGCGCGCATCGCGGGGTCGCTGCACATGACGATCCAGACCGCGGTATTGATCGAGACGCTCGTCAAGCTCGGGGCGGGGGTGCGCTGGGCCTCCTGCAATATCTTCTCGACTCAGGATCACGCCGCCGCCGCCATCGCCGCCGCCGGCGTTCCGGTATTCGCCTACAAGGGCGAGAACCTCACCGAGTACTGGGAATTCACCCACCGCATCTTCGAGTGGGCGGACGGCGGCGCCCCGAACATGATCCTCGACGACGGCGGCGACGCCACGCTGCTCGCGACGCTGGGCCCCCGCGCCGAGCAGGACCCCTCGCTCATCTCGCGCCCGTCGAACGAGGAGGAGACCGTGCTCTTCAACGCGATCGGGAAGCGGATCAAGGCCAGGCCGGGCTACTACTCGCGCATCCAGGCCGGCATCAAGGGCGTGACCGAGGAGACCACCACCGGCGTGCACCGGCTCTACCAGATGGAAAAGGAGGGGCGGCTGCCGTTCCCCGCGATCAATGTCAACGATTCCGTCACCAAGTCGAAATTCGACAACCTCTACGGTTGCCGCGAATCCCTGGTGGACGGCATCAAGCGCGCGACCGACGTGATGATCGCAGGCAAGATCGCGCTGATCGCCGGCTACGGCGATGTCGGCAAGGGCTGCGCGCAGTCCCTGCGCGGGCTGGGCGCGGTGGTGTGGGTGACCGAGATCGACCCCATCTGCGCGCTGCAGGCGGCGATGGAAGGCTACCGCGTCGTGTCCCTGGACCACGCGGCTGACATGGCGGACATTTTCGTCACCGCCACCGGCAACCTGCGCGTCGTCACCCTCGAGCACATGAAGCGCATGAAGCACAACGCGATCGTCTGCAACATCGGGCACTTCGATTCCGAAATCGATATCGCCGGCTTGAGGCAATACCGGTGGGAGAACATCAAGCCGCAGGTGGACCACGTGATATTCCCCGACGGCAAGCGGCTCATCGTGCTCGCGGAAGGGCGGCTGGTGAACCTCGGCTGCGCCACCGGGCATCCGAGCTTTGTGATGTCGAGCTCCTTCACCAACCAGGTCCTGGCCCAGATCGAGCTTTTCGGAAGCACCGCGAAGTACCAGAAGAAGGTTTACGTACTGCCCAAGCAGCTCGACGAGCGCGTCGCGCGGCTGCACCTGAAGAAACTCGGCGCGGAACTCACCGTCATGACCGAGGAGCAGTGCCGCTACATCGGCGTCGATATCGACGGGCCGTACAAGCCGGACCACTACCGTTACTAACGATGAACGAGGAACGCGGAACGATGAACGAACGATAGTCCGACACTAAGAGCGCCTAAAAAAATGAATTCCCCTCCTGCCGGAGGAGGGGTGCCCGCATAAGCGGGCGGGGTGGTGGGAGCGATGGGTGCCTTCGTAACCACCCCGTCTGCTTCGCAGCCACCCCTCCTTGAAAAGGAGGGGAGTAAAGCTGGGCCGGTCATTTTGTTAGGCCCTCTAAGCGGTTTTCTGCTTCTGGTTCATCATTCATCGTTCATCATTCATCGTTGCCCTTGTATGCAATCGCAGAGAAAATTCCCGCGCGCTTTCAGTTTCGAGTTCTACCCGCCGAAGACGGCGCAGGGCAAAGAGAAGCTGCGCGCAACCTGGAAGCAGCTCGGGCAGCTCAAGCCGAAGTTCTTCTCCTGTACCTATGGTGCGGGCGGCTCCACGCGCGAAGGCACGCTCGAGACCGTGCTGGAGATCCGCGCGGCGGGATACGAGGCGGCGCCGCACATCTCTTGCGTCGCTTCCTCGCGCGAGGACCTGAAGGCCCAGCTCGAGCGCTACCGCAGCCACGGCATCCGGCACGTCGTGGCGCTGCGCGGGGACCTCCCCTCCGGGCTCGCCTCCCTCGGCGAGCTGCGCTACGCGAACGAGCTCGTCGCTTTCATTCGCGAAACCACCGGGGACTGGTTCAAGATCGAGGTGGCTTGCTATCCCGAATTCCACCCCGAGACGCGCTCGGCCGCCGACGAGATCCGCCACTTCAAGCGCAAGGTGGACGCCGGCGCGAATGCGGCGATCACCCAGTACTTCTACAACACGGACGCCTACTTCCGCTTCGTGGACGAATGCGAGGCGGCGGGCATCGCGATCCCCGTTGTCCCCGGCGTCATGCCGATTGGCAACTTCGCGCAGCTCGCCCGCTTCTCGGACGCCTGCGGCGCCGAGATCCCGCGCTGGCTGCGGCTGCGGCTGGAAAGCTACCGGGACGACACCGCTTCGATTCGCTCCTACGGGCTCGATGTCGTGACGCGCCTGTGCGATGACCTGCTGCGGGCGGGGGCGCCGGGACTGCATTTCTACACCCTCAACCAGGCCGGGCTCACTTCGACCATCTGGCAACGACTCGGCCTCTAGAAGCCGTGAGATCGTAAACTCGGGAGGTCGGGAGGTCGAAACCCCGGGAAATCGGGAGATCGGGAGATCGGAAAATCGTCAGAGGGGTTTTTCCCTCTCCCGCGCTCACGCCCTCTCGATCTCACGGAAATTGCCACTCTCCCACTCTCGCGTCAATCGTCCCGAATCCCTCCCGTTTCGCCGGTCTATGCGGCAAAATGCCCCTGGAGAAACGCAAGCCAAAGGGGGTTACGGTGCAGGCCGAAACGACCGATACGCAAGCAATTCCGCAGGAACCGCCCTACAAAGCGCTCATACCCGAGGTCAAGGCGCGCTCGGCTCAGGAGGCAGCGGAGCTGCTCGCGGAGCATCCGGTGGCGACGATCACCTCGGTGTTGCTCGAACTCAACCCCGGGCTGTCGCAGGACGTCCTCGCCGAGCTGCCGGGCGGGCTCCAGGACGGGGTGCTGCACGCGGTTGCGCCCGAGATCGCGCTGCAGTTCAAACGCAACCAGGGCTATGCGCAAGGCAGCATCGGCCGGCTCATGGAACCGGCCTACGCCGTGTTCACTCCCGCAATGACGGTCGCCCAGACCGTGGAGCGGCTGCGGGCGCTGATCAAGGTCGCGTTCATCACCTACGGCTACGTGACCGACGAGACCGGCAAGCTGTGCGGCCTCATCACCATGCGCGACCTGCTGTTCGCGCCCGATGACACCCGGCTCGAGACGCTGATGTTGCGCGACGTGTTCACTCTCAAGCCCGAGACGCTGCTCAACGAAGCGATGAAATCGGTACTCGAGCGCCATTACCCGGCCTATCCGGTATGCGACGCGAACGGCGTGCTGATCGGGCTGGTGCGCGGGCAGGCGATGTTCGAGGAGCAGGCGATCGAGATCACCGCCCAGGTCGGCTCCCTGGTGGGCGTCGAAAAGGAGGAGCGGCTCGCCACGCCGCTCACCCAGAGTTTCAGGTTCCGCCATCCCTGGCTCCAGTTGAACCTCCTGACCGCGTTCGTCGCCGGCGCGGTGGTCGCCATCTTCCAGGGCACGGTGGATCGCCTGGTGATTCTGGCCGTGTTCCTGCCGGTGCTGGCGGGACAGTCCGGCAATACCGGCTGCCAGGCGCTGGCGGTGACCTTGCGCGGCATCACGCTCGGGGAGCTCAAGCAGGGGAAGGAACGGGAGCTGGTGATCAAGGAAGCATCGCTCGGCCTCTACAATGGCGCTCTCACGGGCCTCGTCGCGGGTCTCGGCATGCTGGTCATGGCGATACTGCAGAACAATCCCAATGCGCTCGAGCTCGCCCTCGTGGTATGGGCCGCGCTCGTCGGCGCGTGCGTGACGAGCGGAGTGTGCGGTGCCCTGATCCCGATCATGTTGAAGCGTTTTGGCCTGGATCCCGCCACCGCCTCCAGCATCTTTCTCACCACCGCGACCGACGTGGTGAGCATGGGAATGCTATTAGGGCTGGCCGCCCTTTTCATCCGCTAATACTGCCGTGGGCGGAAAGCGCCGTCGGCGCGGGGCCGCGGGCGCGCGCCAGCCATCAACTCAGCGCGGCAGGAAAGCGTTCACGGCGTCGATGAAGGCCTGTGGATTCTCGATCTGCGGGCAATGTCCGCATCCGGGGATTTCGAGGAATTTCGCGCCGGGGATCCCGTTCGCGAGTGCGCGCGCAAGGGCCGGCGGCGTGGTCTGATCCAAGGCCCCTGCCATCACCAGCGTCGGGTTGCGGATTTTCCCCAGGACCGGGGTGAAATCGAGCCTGGCGAGCGCAAGGCACGCTCGCTGGAAACACATCGCATCGGCTTCCTTTTCCAGCGCTCGCCTGCGCTCGTATACGACCTCGGGATGCGCGGCGATGAACGCTTCGGGAAACATGCGGCGGATCGC
>Ga0326597_10006325_pt1 | contig 16248 bp, 14 predicted proteins | sample RVTome_12_FD_203789 | JGI IMG/M metagenome (GOLD analysis project Ga0326597, IMG submission 203789) | Soil microbial communities from uranium-contaminated site in the Upper Colorado River Basin, Wyoming, United States - RVT100D185 | ecosystem: Environmental > Terrestrial > Soil > Contaminated >...
ATTCGCCGACTTCGGCAACGACACCCTCCAGCGTATGCAGTGACTTGCGGAACAGCATTAGGTCGTCAGAGACTCGCAGTCGAGCGTTCTGCACCGCATCATCCAACAGTCCCACCAACCAACTCAGCCCCGGGAACTGCCCGCGGCGAACGCGTTTGATCGACGCCTCAACGATCGTCTTCAGCGTTTCCTCGTCAAGGCGTTGATGTTCGGACAGTTGTGCGAGTACCGATACGTTGCGCTGCGAGTCGAGCGTTATCGCGCCGAGTATGATCTGCACGATGGCGATGCGTTCGCGCGCGCCAAGCTCTCCTACGAGACTCCAATCGAGAATCGCCAGACAGCCCTCATCGGTAAGGAACAAGTTTCCTGCGTGGGGGTCGCCGTGAAACAATGCTTGGTCGGATTTCGAGAAGACGGCCTTGGCAATCAAGGCCTTGGCGACCAGCTTGGCCAACCGACGTTTCTGGCGAGGCCGATGCAGATCGTGTCCCGTGACTTTGCCTCCGGAAATACGCTCCATCGAAGTGACTCGCGATGTGCAATGGTCCAGCAGGGCTGGGATCCGGATTCGCGGCTCGTCGGCAAAGAACTTATTGGCTTGAAGAAGGTGGCGCTGCTCATTTCCAAGTTGCACCTCATCCACGAGCTTACGGCGGACTTGCTGGAACGATTCCTGGTAATCAAGACGCGGAATCCGCAGCTTCTCGCAGCGACCATCGAGATGCTCGCCAACGCGTTCAAGCATGCGCAACTCTTGCTCTAACTGCCGCTCGATGCCCGGCTTGAGGATCTTGAACACGCCTTCCAATACTTGACTGCCTTTGCAGTGACTGTCTTGCCGGAACGGGATGACAACCGCCACGCTGGCCTCCGCGATCGCTGGCGGCATGAGCGTGACGCCACGTCGGTCGAGCGGACCCAGTTCCTGTGTCAAGATCTCTTGTATCTTTTCAAGCGGAACCGAGGGAGGAAGCGATTCAAGCTCGCACAGGTAATGTCGAAATTCCGGCGAAAGACGTTGATCGCGTGCCAGGACTTGGCCCAGCTTCTGCAACACTGGAGAACTTTGCGCTAGTAAGCCAAGCCGCTGGGAAATCGTCGCGGTAAAGGGCAACGTGGCTTGGGCGCGCAGGATCGCAACTTGTTCTGCTTCGGCGAGCCCACTAAGGAAAACCGTCAGCCCGTCCCAGAGGGGGCATGCAAAGTGCGCGTACTCAGCGGGCAGAACCGACGCGAGCGAAGATTCGTCGAGCAGAAAGTCCCAGTTCGGTGTCATCTTCCTTGTCAATCCGATCGTGCCGCCAGCCACGACTCGATGTGCGGCCAAGTGTTTTTCTCGGCACCACGGCCCGCCATGATACCGATGTGTCCGCCGTGGACGCGGAAGATTTCTTTGTCGTCGCTGCCGATCAGGTCCATGATCCGTTCGGATTGGCAAGGCGGCGTAATGTGATCGGCGTCGGCGATCACGTTTAGCACGTTTGCCCTCAATCGCTTCAAGTCGATCAGCTCGCCGCGCAGCTTCATCGTGCCGTCCATCAACCGGTTCTCTTTGTACAAGTCGTTGATCAACTGCCGATAAGTGGCACCCGCCATCGGAATGATGTCGCGGACCCAAGTGTTCATCGCGTGCCAAGCTTCCACGGTGCCAGGCTTCTCGATGTTGTCCCACAGCATGGTGTAGCTGCCGAAATAGTTCTCGATCGGCTTGAGCATTTTCGCGCCGGTGTCGATCATCTCGGCCGGCACGTTCCCGAACTTCTCGACAATGTTGTCGGCGTTGAAGGCGGGATTACTCGACCAGCGAGTGAAGCCGCCCGCCGTCTTGTCCGAGAAGTCGAGCGGGGCGGTCAGCAAAATCAAGTTCTTCAACCCGTCCTCGGGACGTAGCGCCGAGTACATGGTGGTAATCAATGCTCCCAGACACCAGCCGAGTATACTGAACTCGTCCGATCCCGATACCTTCTTGAACTTGCGAATCGCACGCGGCAGGTACTCCAGCGTGTAGTCGTCGAAAGTCAGATTTTTGTCCTCCGGGCCTGGAGCGCCCCAATCGAGCAGATAGAGATCATACCCGTGGCGGAGCATGTATTCGGCGTAACTGTGACCTGGGCGCAGGTCGAGCACATGAGGCCTGTTCATGATCGCAAAGACCATTAACAAAGGAATCCTCTTACGTTCTTCCTCCGGCACGACGGGAATGTAACGATACAACTTGGCCTTGTTCAGAGTCCAAACCAATTCCTTGGGCGTCTGTGCGATCTGCGCGTCGGTCGTCAACAAACGATTGAACTTCTCGATGTTCTCTGCGGCTTTGTGCCAGCCAGCGCACAACTTGAGTTCGCGACAAACAGCCAGTGCCTGAGCCGCGAACGCCTCGTTGACCTCAAACACGTCGATGTCGTCGAGACCGAAACCGGTCTTTTCGAGCAGCTTCTTCACGGCGGGCACAGGGCCGATTCCCATGTACTTTGGGTCCACACCGGCGTAGGCGTAATCGACCAGCCGGCCGATCGGCTTTAACCCACGTTTCTCGGCAAGTTCCCGGTCAGCCAACACGACCGCCGCCGCCGCGTCGTTGATACTCGAGGCATTCCCCGGCGTCACGGTTCCCGCGGGGTCGAAGACGGTAGGCAGCCTGGCCAGCTTCTCGACGGTAACGCCGTACCGCACCGTCTCATCGACCTCGAAAGGCACAATGTCCCGCTTGACCTTGATGTCGATCGGGACGATCTGGGCTTTGAAATAGCCATGATCGATCGCGGCGCCCGCTCGGCGGTGGCTCTCCACAGCCAACTCGTCCTGATCCTGGCGTGAGATCTCGTATTTTTTGGCGACGTTCTCGGCAGTGACGCCCATGTGGCAATCGTCGAACGGATCGCTGAGCGCTCCGTCCATCATGTCTATCATGCTCGTGTCGTTCATCCTGGCTCCGAAACGCATCGCTGGCGAGATGTAAGGACTGCGGCTCATGTTCTCGGCACCACCAGCCACGGCTACCTCGGCATCGCCAAGCATAATCGTCTGCGCGGCCGTAATAGTCACAGGGATGTAACTTGTTGGGGAAACATGCTCGCAAGTCTCATACCATTTGGGTTCCACATTGGATTGATCTCAGATCAAGCCAACATTGACGAGAGCTTGAGCGCCGGGCGGCGCGAGAGAGGGAGTCCCATGATCGAATAGTGCGCAAGGCGCGCCTCGACTGTGCGAATAGGCACGCTATTGGGCTAAGGAATTGATCTTGCGACCTGCCGCAATCAATCTGATTCCAGCTGCACGTCTGGCAGTTGGAAGCCACTCATCTCCAAGAGCTTCACCCGAGTAGCGCTAAGCCGCTGCGCCAAGACTTGGGCAACACGCGACATGAACTCGAATCCAAATTGTGGGTCTTCGCTGCAAAAAGCCAGTGCTTGCTCACCGTCGAAGGCAATCACCTTCGTCGGTGTCAGGGTCTTCGCGGTGTCGGACAAGCGAGGACGCGCGACCAATGGCGACCAACCAATCAACTCGCCATCGCCCACCTCCATGAGTTGGCGGCAACCAACATTCGGCTGGCAGATGACCAGTGATACTTGGCCACTGATTATCAAATACATGTCTTTCGCTGTATCGTTTTCGCGGAAAATGTTGCTGTTTGCCGGGAACTCGACGAGCCTCGCGATCTTCGCCAACTCCTCCAAGCGTTCGACCTCGATGCCGTGAAAAAACTCGAGACTGCGGAGCGTTTCGAGAATATTCGCCTCACTCATGACTCATTGGCTCCATGGCTACGTTCATTAAAGCGGGTTGCCCTGCTGGTTCCTTGCTGGAACGTCTGCGCACCATCTTCAGGGCAATCGAAGCGGCAATCAAGCACCTATGGATGCGAAGACCATCATCGAGCCACTTCGACTCTGTTTTCAATGCGTTCCACCCCCTCAATGTCCTGCACAGCGGTCCATGCCAGCTGGTTCAAGTGGAAGTTCGGGAGGCGACCTTCGATGGTCAGCACACCGTCGAGAAAACTGCACTTCAAACACCTTATCGCTTGATACGAACTGTCACTAAAGATCTTCGATGCGGCATCCGCGGGCGAGTGGCGAGCGAGTTTTTGATGCTTAGCGGTCATCATTTGAGGTTCACTCCAAAAAGTGTGATTAGCAGAGTGCTCTGAGCAAATGATATCCAAAAACCGGACTATCGCTCACTCGTCATGGGCAAGAGAAAATACCGTTCAGTGCCGAAGTGTTTTGCGAGTCCACCAATCCCGCGTACTCACGCCCGAATCACACCTGCGACCTTTTGCGGCCTAGCCTCAATCGCTTCCACCGCCGACGCACATTGGACTCGCCAAAGCTCTTTGAGCAGTCTCTGTCGTTCCGCGAACACGCGTGTCTTGTCGAGTGCTTGCCTAATTGCAGCTTCCGTCACTTTCCTCTCCTTCCGTGGCAGCCAACAGTCGAGCGTGTACGCGGCGCTCACGAATCGAACCGACTCGCCGCAACGATCCATCTTCCAGCACGCGAAGCAGCTTGACCTGTACAGACTGCGGCATTTCACCGATTTCGTCAATGAAAATCGTGCCGCCATCCGCGACTTCGAATAGACCCGGCTTGGCTTTGTCCGCGCCAGTGAAGGCTCCCTTCTCGGCACCCCCCCATTCATGATTGCAACTGTCTGGTCACCGATCGTGGTAACGCAAAGTTCATGCCGTCCTCAGAACGCACTGCGCAGTTTCAGGCGAACAACAAGTAATCGATCAAGTTTGTTGTTCGTCGTGCGTATTGGCGCGCATTTCGCGCGCAGTGCGCGGCTCGCGATGATCATCGTTGCCGAGTTCGAGGAGAGGTGCTGGCGTCTAAGCGTGCGCGGTTGTTGAATCGCGATGTTTCGAGCCACTCCTTCCCGTTCGCTTCCGCGGCCGTTCGACAACAATTTCATCCACGAGTTTGATCACGCCAGCCACATGGCGACAACACTCGATGCACAACCATTTGGCGCGGCCCGAGTGCAGGGGTCCACGCACGACGACCGTTCCGCCGTGAACGTCAAGATGCACAGACTTGCTCTCTGGAACGTGGCGGTTGTACAGGAAATTCACGAGACGATGCTCCAGATCGATGTCATCCTTGGTCTCTGGAGACTGCTGGCCTGTTGCGGAAAACTTGGCAACCATTTTCCAATCCTCTCTATCGGCAATCCTTTGCACAACGCAAGATGATGGCGGCGCGGCCGGGCGACGGCTGCGTCGCACAGGATAAGCACAGAAGACTCAGCTGAAGGGAATCGGTAAGCTACTGAGTCGCCGAAGCCGAGTGATCTGTTAGTGGCGGTTACGGCACGCTCGGCTGGATTCATTGATAGCTGACGGTGGTACACCGCCACTCTTTCTTTATTATCGTCAAACAACGCTGCGCGACAATATCAATTCGGCCGGTAAATGGGTGTCAAGGCTTGCCTTTCGCGGTCCCCCGACTTCCGGCGCGACGTCCCAGGAGATGCTGCCCAAGTTCGATGTCTGCAAACGAAGTCTCGACGAACAACCTCGCGGCCGGAGCGAGGACACGACCCTTGCGAAGTACCAGCCCATAGCTGCGGCTGGGAAAGTACCGGCCAAGCGGGACCGTGTGCAGCTTCTCGCTGCCCGTGAGGCAGTGGCTCATCACGATCGAGATGCCAAGCCCCAACTCGACATAGGTCACGATCACATCGTAGCCGCCGACTTCCAACTTGACCTCGTGCTGCAGGGAGTGTTCCGCAAACACCATTTCCACGAAACGAAACGTACTCTGACTGCGTGGTGGCAGAATCAACGGGTACTTGGCGATGTCTTTTAGCGTGATGCCTTTGCGTAGCGCGAGGGGATGATTCGGGGCTGTAATCAGCACCGGGTCATAGGTCATGATGGGGTAAAAGAGAATGTCCGATGGCGTGTCCAGCATCGGTCCCACGGCAAAGTCGACTTCGCTCGCTCGCAGTAATGCCAGACCTGCCTTGCCCGATACATTGTGCAAGCGAAGATCGATTTGTGGGTGCTCGCGAACGAATGCCTTGACGTACGGTGGCAGGATGTACTGCAAAGTAGAACCGCCCGCGGCGATGCTCACCGATCCGTGCGTCACCGAGTCTCGCCGGGTCGCGAAAGCTTCGTCCACTTCATCGATACCTTCCACGAGAGGGCGAGCTAGTTCGAACAGTATGTCCCCCTCGCGAGTCAACCGAATACGCGGCCCGCGACGCTCAAACAGCTGTGTTGCCAGTTCTTGTTCGAGCGCTTGGATCTGAAGCGACACCGATGGCTGGCTAAGTCCAAGTTGCTCGGCCGCTCTGGTGATGCTCTTGTCCCGCGCCGCATAATAAAACCCCCGCAGCTGCTGCATTCGATTCAGCTGATATCGCACACTTGACCTCCTCCGAATCGAGGGTGATTACGTGAGTCTTTCTTGACCTCACGTTTGAATAACAATCATTGACAACATCAATGATGTTGATTGAAGTTATTGCCGTTTTCAATATAGCTGCTGGCGTTATCCTTTAAAACAGAACCGATCTCGGATCAACTGGTCAGATTTCCCCGACTGGGCTCGGCCGGTCGATCCGGAAGCGTTTGACGGTTGCTGTCACGAAGGGTAGTGGTTCCACAGCCGCGATCCGCCGAGAGTGCATCGCTATTGCGCGCCCCATCGCCAACTGCTGGTGCATTGCGGGAGGAAACTCAATCCGAAAGGAGAAAAGCGAAGTTCCAGAGGGGATTTCCGCAGCATCGGCAGATGTCCTCATTATCCATCACACGACCATGACATTCGTGGCAATCGCTGATGGCGGGGAGGAAACCAATTTGTTCCGCGCGTAATTCCTGCGCACGCAACGGGTCGCCGAACGCCACGGCCGCCAAGATGCGCACCGCACGCGGATATAAGCGAAAAAGGACCAGAGGTGCCCTGGCACTTTCCGGTATGGCACGCTGCAGCACGGACACAAATTTCAACCGGCGTTCTTCGATCGTTCGACTGTGGTAATAGTCGACGCGTTTGTTGAAAACAGACTCGTATCCTTCACTCGATGCGGAGCGCGGACAATCGGCTCGCGCATATGGCTTAGCAGGTCGACGCGCTTTCGAGCTGCTGCCAGGGCGGAGACTTTGCTTGAGAAGCTCGAGAGCAGCTCTTCGTGGGCGGGCGACTCGCGTCGAATCGTCACGCTGTACTGCTCGCGTTTAATCGTCACACCAACTTGTCGATGCGTCAGTTCGAGCGTCCACTCGCCAATCTCTTCGCAGGCAATTTGCCCGATTCCGGTGCGGGGGAGATGCTCCCATTTGCCGCTGGCATTTCGCTTCGAGCCACCGTGATATCGGTAATGCATCGGTTTGCCTCAACAAAGTCCAACGAAACGAGTCAATTCCTATTATATCGGGTCATCAGGGATCGCGACTCGCCCCTTTTTCTGCTCCCTAAGACGCAGGAGAGGTTGAGTCGATCACGAATTATGACGACGATGTCACTTGGCAGCTACTGAAATCGGCCGTACCTGATCCATGAATTCAACTCCCAACGAATCGCAACGACGAATCGCCGTGATCGGCGGCGGCATTTCCGGGCTTGCGGCCGCGCATCGGCTTGCCGAACTCCAGCCCGCCGTGAAGGTGACGCTGTTCGAGGCCAGCCATCGGCTCGGTGGCGTGCTGGAGACGATCCGCCGAGACGGATTTCTGATCGAACGCAGTGCCGACATGTTCACGACGAAAGATCCTTGGGCGTGGGATCTGTGTCGTCGCGTGGGGCTTGAAGAGCAACTCCTCAATACAAACGCAGCGTTTCGCCGGTCCTTCGTCGTTCATCGCGGAAAGCTCGTTCCGATCCCGGAAGGTTTCACGCTGATGAGTCCCGCGAAGATGCTGCCCGTGCTAAAGACGCCGCTGCTCAGTTGGAGCGGCAAGGCGCGACTTGCCTGGGAGCGCTTCGTGCCGCCGCGCCGCGATGGCACCGACGAAAGCTTGCATGATTTCGCAACGCGACGTCTCGGGCGAGAGGTTTACGATCGTCTGGTGCAGCCGCTGATCGGCGGCATCTACACGGCGGACCCAACAAGACTGAGCATGCAGGCCGCGATGCCCGAGTTCGTCGCCATGGAGAAGGAATTTGGAAACCTCACGCGCGGCATGCGAGAGAAAGCGACCAAAACGATACGCGAAGGAACAGGCGCTCGCTACGGCATGTTCTTGGCGTTGCGGGATGGGATGAGTTCGTTGATCGACGCGATCGCGAATCACTTGCCAGCGGACTGCGTGCAGTTGAACTCATCGATCCAACGCATCCGTCGCCACGAGAATCATTGGCAACTGACAGTGGACGGCGAATCGGAACCTCGCGAGTTCGATGCCCTGATTCTCGCGACGCGCGCCCCTCACGCGGCCGCTTTGTTGCAAGAAGCCGACAGCCGTCTTTCCGACGCACTGGCAAGCATCCAGTACGCCAGCGCGGCCGTTCCGATTCTCGGCTATCGTCGCGATCAAATTACGCACCCGCTGGATGGCTTCGGATTTGTGGTCCCTTTTGTGGAGAAGCGTCAGATCTTGTCGGGCAGCTTCACCAGCATCAAATTTCCCGCGCGAGCACCTGACGACAGCGTGTTGTTTCGAGTCTTCATCGGAGGAGCTTGCCAAGAAGAGTTGGTTGGTCTGACGGACGACGAGCTTTACGAGATCGCCAAACGAGAGCTTGCCGAGTTACTTGGTGTTCGTGGCGAGCCGCAAGTCCGTGAACTCGTCCGTTGGAATCACGCCATGCCGCAGTATCATCTCGGCCATTTGGACCGAATTGCAAAAATCGAACAGATTGCGTCCAGCCTGCCAGCATTCGCACTGGCCGGCAATGCGTACCGAGGCGTTGGCATACCGTTCTGTGTACGCAGCGGAGAACTGGCGGCCGAGCGAGTCCTTGTTTAGGCGAGCGGCAGATGAAAAGTTACCGGGAGGGTGAGGCTCCTCCCGAACCGGCTCCGCGGGAGCTTCGCCCTCCCTTTAGAACTTCCACCTTCTCGCCTTCAATTGATCAAGCAACACGGCGATCAAGATCAGCGTGCCGAAGACGATCATCTGCGTGTAGCTGTCGACTTTGGTCAGGTACATGCCGTTGCTGATGACGGCCAGGATGAGAGCGCCGACCAACGTCCCCAGCACCTTTCCCTTGCCCCCCATCAGGCTTGTGCCGCCAACGACGACTGCGGCGACGATCTGTAGCTCGTAACCAACGCCACTGTTTGGATTGCCGACACTGAAGAGTGACGCTTCCATCACACCTCCCAGCCCGGCCAGGGCTCCGCAGATCGCGTAAACGAACAGCAAGACCCGCTTCACCGGCACGCCGGACAGGCGCGCCGCTTCCGGATTGCCCCCGACCGCATAGATGTAGCGTCCGAGAGCGGTGTGGCTCATCAGGACATAAGCCAAAATGTAAAGCATGACCATCAGAATCACTGGATTGGGAATCCCAAGCAAAGTTCCCGCGCTCAAGCTGTGAAGTGCCGCGGATTCGATTCCAATCGGTGATGGTCCGTCAGCGACCTTGAAGGCTAATCCGCGGGCAATCCGCATCACGGCCAGCGTGACAATGAAGGCGGGGATGTCGAACGCGGTCACCATGACACCGGTCAGCAAACCGATGGAGGCGGATAGCAGGACGGCGGTGAAGCAGGCGAGTGCTAGTGTCATCATGCCCGGATCGCCATCTCCGGCAATGCGATGGATCGTCCAAGCGGCGAGTACCCCCGACAACGCCATCAGGCTGCCCACCGACAAGTCGATTCCAGCCGTGATGATGACCATCGTCATGGCGATCGCAATGATCGCGGTCACGGCGACCTGATTGCCGATCGACAACAGATTTCCACGAGTCAGAAATGTCGGCCACGTGTAGCTCGAGGGTTTGAGAACTTGGACGTTGGCCAGTGACGGGAATTCGTTCGCCAGTTCCTTCAGCCTTGCGCCGCGCAGCACGGTCCATTGCGCAGAGGCGTGGTGTGTGACAATCACGTCGAGGTTCGTTCCCGATTCACCCAGCCTGCGTAATTCGACAACAACATCGCGAGGCTCGCCCGCCACAACGCCGAGCGGTTTCATGCCTGCGTCTTCCAGCGACCGCTGTATCGATGCTGCAAAGGTGCGGTCATCATCGCTATCACGAACGACGATCAGCACGTTGGCGTTTGGTAGTTGTCGAGTGATGTAGCTTGCTAGTTTCCGGCCCGTACTGGCGTCCGCGGGATGTTGCGGATTCAGTGTCGAGAACGAGTAGTAAGCGCAGAGCAAGACTAACACAAAGACGACGCCGTACTGGGATATGAACTTTCGCATGATGGTCCTCGTACGTTAGGCTTTCCAGGCTGACAGGTCAGCCTGGAATGCCTGACGCACATCCTGGCTGACGGGTCAGGCTGGAAAGTTTGACGTACATTTACGTTACGCAATTGCCAGATTCATGACCTGTTCCTGCGTCGCGTTACTAACGTCTGTGATCTCGCCGGTGATCCGTCCTTCGTGCATGACAAGAATGCGATCGCTCATTCCCAACACTTCCGGCAACTCGGAGCTGATCATCAAGATTGCTTTGCCCTGAGCGGCCAACCGATTGATCAGCAAATAGATTTCGTATTTGGCACCGACGTCGATCCCGCGCGTTGGCTCGTCGAAGATGATCACGTCCGCGTTACGCTCCAACCACTTGGCAAGCACCATCTTCTGTTGGTTACCGCCAGAGAGCGTTCCCGCCAGCTGGTCCTGGTCGGTCAGCTTGATCTGAAGGCTGGCAACGTAGGTGGCAAACGCCGATTGCTCTCGCCGATGTTGCAGCAGGCCGAAGCGAGTGAATGAAATGACGTTCGGTAACCCAAAGTTTTCGAGACACGTCTGACCGAGGACGAGCCCCTGTGACTTGCGGTCTTCGGTCAGCAGGCAGATCCCAGCCGCGATGGCGTCTCGAGGCTGGTTGATCGTCAGCCGCTTGCCGTCCAGTTCGATCTCGCCGCGTTGCGAACGATCGGCACCAAAGATCAACCGTGCGGTCTCCGTCCGTCCGGCACCAACGAGTCCGGTCAGGCCGAGGACTTCGCCGCGGCGCACTGAAAACGAGACATCCTTGACGGCCCGACCACGACAGAGATTACGGACAACGAGCCGCGCGTCGCCGATCGCAGCGTGTTCTTTAGGGAATTCGTCGTCGATGGAGCGACCGACCATCATCTCGATCATCGTTTCGCGAGTCAGCGTCTCGATCGGCTCCGTTCCGACGTACGCACCGTCGCGCAGAACGGTGACTCGATCGGCGATTTCAAAGATTTCGTCCAAGCGATGACTGATGTAGATAATGCCGATCCGCTCCGCCTTCAGCTCGCGGATGATCGCGAACAGGCTGTCGACTTCCTTCAGCGTCAACGCGGCGCTTGGCTCGTCCATCACGATGATCCGAGCGTCTTGCGACAGCGCCTTGGCGATTTCGACGATCTGTTGTTGGGCAACGGTGAGCGATCCGCAGATGGCTTCAGGATCGAGCGGCACACCGAGTCGTTCAAACAACTGTCGCGCGCGCCGATGTTCGGCGTGAGCGTGTATCCAACGAAGCGTGCCCCCTTCCTGGCCTAGGAAGATGTTCTCGCGAACGGTCAACTCGGGGACCAGATTGAACTCTTGATAGATGATGCCAATCCCGGCGCGTTGCGACTCGTGAGGATTGGCGATCGAAACCGAACGACCGTCGATTGCGATGGTGCCTTCGTCGGGGGCATGCGCGCCGCCCAAGACTTTGATCAGCGTACTCTTGCCTGCGCCGTTCTCGCCGAGCAGGGCAAGTACCTCGCCCGCGCCAAGATCTAAGTCGATTCCTGTGAGTGCCCGGACTCCAGGGAAGGACTTCGAGATCCCTCGCATTTGGAGCAATGGTGGCATTGGCAGGCTCTGCAAAAGTGTCGTGTGGAGGGGGTCGGGAGTCTTTTTCGGACGATGGGCTTTCCAATAGAATTCACGCTGGCCGAAAAAGACTCCCGACCCCGTCGCCGTTCGCGTAAAGTGAATCCCGAATTACGCTACTTTAACTCCGGATCCTTATCCGCATCCGCCTTGCGATACAGTTCGGTCGGAATGAGCGTGATCTGTTCAAAGTCTTCGCCGTTCAGATACTTGACGATGTTCCGCACCGTGATCTGCCCCATTCGATCCGGAAATTGGATCGGATCGGCGTAGATCTTGCCTTCCTTGATGGCTTGTTTGCCGTCCTGCTGGCCATCGAAGGCGACGATTTTCACTTGACCGGCTTTGCCTGCTTGTTCCAGTGCAGCATAAGCGCCGAGCGCTGACGGGTCGTTGATGGCAAAGATACCGGTGATATCAGGATCCGACTGAATTGCGGCGGAAGTGGCCTTGAAACCTTCGTCCCGCAAGCCGCCACCGTCGAGTTGCGCGACGATCTCAATCTTTCCTTCTTCTCGATCTTTGTTGCAGGCGTCGATCACTTCCTTGAATCCATCGACACGCAACACGCACGACTGGGCCTGTTCGAAATGCAGCACCAAGACTTTCCCACCGGCCTCGCCGAGCGCTTCGATCATCGCCTGGCCAGCCAGCTTGCCGCCACCGAAGTTATCCGTTCCGACATGTCCAGTGATTTTGGCATTTGCCGCGACACATTGCAGATCCGACGTAAAGACGGGAATTCCGGCGTCGTTGGCCTTCTTAATCGCTGGACCAATCGACAGTCGATCGCACGGGTTGATCACGATCGCCGCGGCTCCGCGAGTGATGTAGGTATCGATTTGCTCGGACTGGGTTTTTACGTCGCGATTTGCGTCGTCAACGATCACTTCGTAGCCGTGCAATGCGGCTTCTTCCGTCAGATTGTCGGCGATGATCTTGAAGAACGGGTTCGTCAACGTTAAGGCCGAGAAGCCGATAAAGCCTTTTGACTCGTTCGATACCTCGCCGCCGGGGCTGCCTGGCCCGATTGCGGTTGTGGTATCGCTTTCGCTGTTCACGGATGCCGAGACGTCGACGCCGCTGCCGCGGCTACAACCGAGGGCAACTACGAACATAGCCATCCAGGTCCATGATGATTTTCGCGTAAACATGCCAGGTCTCCTGGAAAGGGTTGTTGAATTCGATCTTACTACCATGGAGTCATGCCACCGTTGACACACAAGGTCTGTCCCGTCACGAAGGAAGCTTCTTCGCTCGCAAAGTAGAGCACTGCGTCACCAATGTCTTGCGGTGTCCCCCAGCGATTCGCGGGGATCAACGCTCGATAGCCGTCCTTTGTCTCTTGCGGATCGTTGGCGTGACGCTCGGTCGGAATCCAACCCGGCGCGACTGAGTTGACTGTGACTCCGTAGGGAGCGAATTCCGTGGCGAGGCTTCTTGTCAAACCGATCTGGCCGCCCTTTGCCGAGACATACGCGACGAAGTTTCCCACCGAGCGATGATAGACCTCGCTCGTGATATTGATAATTCGTCCCCACTTTTTCTCTTTCATTCCGCCGATGCAAGCCTTGGTCAGCAGAAAGGGGCTCTTGATAAAAAAGTCGATCATGTCTTGGCAGTGTTGCCAGGTGAATTCCTCGATCGGCATTTGCGGTTGATCCGGCGTGGCGTTGGGGATCAGGATATCGATCGTGCCCAGTTCGCTCGCGACTTGCGCACACATCTCGTCGACGGTTGCCTCGTCCGACGCGTCGCCGCGAATTAACATGCCTTGTCCGCCCGCCGCTTTGAATTCTTCGTATGTCGCTTCCGCAATCTGTTGATTATTGAAGTAGTTAAACGCTACCTTCGCACCGGCACAACCGAGTGTTTTGGCAACATCTTTGCCCAGCCCTCGGCTGCTGCCGGTTACAAACGCGACGTGTCCATCCAGTTGAAATGCCATGATGTCTGCTCTCGCTGCGTGAAATCACCCACCGAGGTCGTGATTCTATGCGATCGTGAGGGTGGGCGACAGCAGTCCCACTCGTACCCCAAAGTCAGAATTCAGGAGTCAGAATTCAGAATCTCCTGACTCCTGTCTCCTGACTCCCACCTTGGCTGCGGCTCTACCACCCTACGGAGCCGGAATCATACGAATGCAGACGGGAGACGGAATCTCGATGCTGTTACCCGTCGGTTCCAACTCGCCGGTGTCTTGATTGATGCGAAAGACGACGATCGAATCGGTCGATTGATTCTCGGCGAGCAAGTACGTGCCTGTGGGATCGACCAAGAAGTTCCGAGGCGTCTTGCCTTGCGTGGATTCGTTTTCGATGTAAGTCAACTCGCCGGTATCTTGATTGATGCGGAAGGCGGCGATCGTGTCGTGGCCGCGGTTTGATCCGTACAGAAACTTGCCGGAGGGATGGACACGGATTTCGGCCGTGCTGAGTCCCGGCTGATCGCGATCGGCATCCGGGATCGTCGAGATGGTTTGCAGCGTCTTCAGCTGGCCTCGCTTGGCGTTGTACTCGAATGCCGTTACCGTCAGCGATATTTCGTTGATCACGTACGCGTACTTGCCACTGGGATGAAAGGCAAAGTGACGTGGGCCGGAGCCTGGTTCGACGTCCGCAGCAGCGGGATCGTTCGGCGCGAGCTTCCCTTTCTCGGCATCGAAGGCATAGATCAAGACCTTGTCGAGTCCGAGGTCCGCGGCGAAAGCGAACTTGTTATCGGGTGAGACATTGATCGAGTGGCCGTGCGGTCCTTGTTGTCGTTGCTTGTCGACGCTTGAACCTTCATGCTGAATGAACGACGACGCGTCTTCGAGAGTTCCATCGGCGTTGATCGGCAGACAGGCGACACTTCCTCCGCCGTAGTTCGCGACCAGAACATTCTTGCCCGTGGCGTCGACCACAAGATGACAAGGCCCCGCTCCGCCGGATGACTTCTCGTTCAGCTTCGTCAGGCTGCCGTCTTTGGGATTAATTGCGAATGCCGTGACACCTCCGGCCTTCTTGCCGTCGAACTCACTGATCTCGCCCACGGCAAAAAGAAACTTGTTGCTCGGATGAATCGCGACGAAGGAAGGATTGACGACCCCCTCGGTGAAGCCGATCTGCCTAAGAGAACCGGTCTTCATGTTGAGCTTCAGCGTGTAGATGCCTTTGCTCTTGCCGCCTGCCGTGTACGTGCCGACGTAGACCAGATATTCCTGAGCAGCATCGGCGGCGTTGGTTGTTTCGGTCATGCCAAATACCGTACCGACGATCAAAAAACCTAAAACGAGCGAACGCGGGGAAGTCAGAAAGTGTGTCATCGTTGGTCCTAACGTGAATCGATTGTCTTGAAAAGATCGTGGAGCCAGGGTCTCGGTCGCCTGCGTCTATGAAGCGACCCGACCAAAACGCCCGTATTTAAGCTGGAAAGCAGTCCAATATCAAATCCCTATTGGGGAATTGGAGAAACCAGCGAAAGGCGAGCTAGCATCGAGCCCCTGTTTATCGCACTCGCCCCACGCGGAAATCGCTTGGAAACAGTCAAACCGTCAAGATTTCACCTATTTTTGGCGATAGTACAAATTGACGAACTGGAGGCGATCGATATAATAGCCAAGTTACGGCGGGACGACTCGAGGACGTTTTTCGGGTGCCGCCACACAGTTTTTTTTGAGGAAGTAGACGAATGCCAGAAGGTACTATCAAGCGGTTGACGGACAAAGGTTTTGGATTTATTGACACTGGAGGGACAAAGGACCTGTTCTTCCACATGTCGGCTCTCGCGGGTGGCGCAAGCTACGATGACCTCCGAGAAGGCCAGCGTGTCGAATACAAGGAAGGGATGGGACCGAAGGGCCCAGCTGCGGAGTCCGTCACCCCGCTTTAAGCTAGGTAACGTGATCAGAAGCAAAGAAAGCCGGCGAGCAATCGTCGGCTTTTTTGTTGACGCTTTTTGTACGATGGCCTTCCAAAGCTGTCGAGAAACAATGTAGGCCGGAACAAGTCTTCGCAGTTCCGGCAGGAGCCGAACGTCATCCCGATGCCGGAACTACGCAAAGCCTTGTTCCGGCCTACTGGTATGGCCTCACTTGCCGCTCGCGCTAGCAGCACTGATCGGCAATCCATCGCCAGAGTGCCGCGAACGAGCCGCCGGTTGCCACGCGTGCGACCAGTTCGTCGATCGGCCTGAGCTTCGACCAGTGCATACCCCAACTTTCTCGTTGTTCCTGCCGAATGGGAACCGGATTCAATTCGCCGTCATGGATTAAACCTTGGCGATTCGTCCAACCGGCTATCTTGTGTTGATAGGGTGCA
>Ga0326597_10006326_pt1 | contig 16246 bp, 12 predicted proteins | sample RVTome_12_FD_203789 | JGI IMG/M metagenome (GOLD analysis project Ga0326597, IMG submission 203789) | Soil microbial communities from uranium-contaminated site in the Upper Colorado River Basin, Wyoming, United States - RVT100D185 | ecosystem: Environmental > Terrestrial > Soil > Contaminated >...
GTTTCTGCAATGGTCATCCCGACACCGTTCAGGGCCGCGATCGACCTGTCAATACTCTCGAGCTGATCCAGTAATTCCCGACGTTGCTCTTCGAGCCTGCGTATTGTCTGATTCAATGTAGCCATCGCCACTTCGGGGCTGTTCCGGACGGCTCCTCGTTTCCCAAGCTGTCTAACGAGGGTGAGTCCAGCGCACACACAAGAAGCCGCCGCGCCACAATCGGCGCAGACGGCCATCGACTAGGTGACCGAACGCTTCTCCCTGGCTTACACGTGAGCAGCCCGTAGGGCGGCAAGCACACGCGCGTCTCTGAATGGAGCTCGACGGAGACGTACGCCGGTCGCATCGAAGATGGCGTTGGCGACCGCCGCTACCAAGGGTTTGCATGCCGCCTCACCGGCCCCGTAGTGTGGAAGGTCGGGCCGGTCCGGATTGGGATCCCCGTTCACGGGCACAACGTCGATCCTCGCCGGCGTGTCGGCATGTGTGAGCGTGGGATGAGAGTTCCAATCCACGCTCGTGGCTTTTTCGGTGTCGAACTTGAATTCCTCGTGGAGCGCGCGGCTCAGCGAATGAAGCATGGCTCCCTCGACGGCGCGGCGCAGGCCCTCCGGGTTGATGACCAGCCCGCAGTCGTGCGCGCACACGAGCCGCTTCACCCAAACGTGACCAGTTCTGCGGTTGACCTCCACCTCAGCGATCTGTGCGACGACGGTTTGGCCCCGGAAGGCGTAGGCGGTTCCGCGCCCGGTCAGGATATTTCCCGTGCCGCGCGGCTTTGGTGAGGGACGGGGGTCCCAACCAAAGGTCTCCGCCGCCGCCTTGACCACGGCGATGGAGCGTGCCCGCTTGAACTGATCGTCATCGGAGGTGCTGCCGGTGAGGAGCCTCAGACGGAATTCGACCGGATCGGCGTTCGCCGCTGCAGCCAGCTCGTCAATGAACGATTCGGAAGCAAAGGTCACCTGTGGACCATTGGGATCCCGCAGGTTTCCTGTGCGGAGTGGCGTTTCGAAAACGAGCGGCAGGCTCACGACCTGGGCAGCCATGCGCCGATTCGAGATGGCGTACATCTCGGAAGGCGTGGCCGCGCGGCCGCTGGCCGGCATCGAGGGCCCCATTCCCATGAACTGAGCGATCAGGACGGTATCGGGCTCGTTGTACCCGAGGTGATGGTAGTCGGCGGCCCGAGCGCTGTAGTCCAGTGCGACCAGGTCACCGTGGTCATCCAGACCACCGCGCAGCGTGAACGTATACGCCGGGCCTTTGGTGTCCCAGGCCGTCTCCTCTTGCCTCGTCCACTGCAGTCGAACCGGCCGGCCGACCTCCTTGGCCAGAAATGCCGCCTCGAAGCCGGCGTCATCGGCGGCCGTGCGGCCGTAGGCCTGCGAACCATCCATCCAGACGACACGTACCTGATCGCGCGGCATCTGAAGAAACTCAGCGACGCCGTTCCGCAGGCCATAGGACTTCATGTCATTGGAGTAGATCGTCATCTGCCCGTTCGACGGATCGGCCGTGGCATGGGCCGGACCAAAGGCCGTGTGCCCCTGGAAGGGGAAATCGTATTCGGCCTCGATGACCGTCGCCGCGGCCGCCAGCGCCGCGTCGGGGTTCCCGACCACGGTCGGCGGGCTGCTGGAGGTGGGCGTCGCGTGACGCATGTATGTGTAGAGGTCTTCTGATGTCGGGAAGGACGGTGTCGCCGGTCTCTGCCACTCGACCTTGAGCTGTCTGGACGCCCCGATCGCCTGCTCTTCTCGCTCGCAGAGAACCGCGACGTAGTTCCCCTTGCTCACCACCCGGACGAATCCAGGCAGGTCCCGAACCGACGACTCGTCGATGCCGACCAGCTGCGCGCCAGCCACCGGTGGTTTCACGTTGCGGGCATGGAGCATGCCGGGCAACTTGACGTCTACGGCCCACGTCAACGAGCCGTCCACCTTCGAAGGAATGTCATAGCGCTGAGGGGACTGGCCAACGATCTTGAGATCTTGAACCGCCTTGACCTTGGCTAGACCAGTGGTCTCGTTGATATCGGCACCAGTCAGCGTGACGTTATACCGTCTTCCGCCGATCAGTTCTCCGTAGGTTGCCCTTCTGGACGGATCTGCTTTCACGGCGATCACGCCCTCGCTGACCGCAAGCTGATCGACGGGAAACCCAAACTGCACGGACGCCAGTTCCAGCAAGACCCGCCGCGCCTCGGCTGCGACCCGCCGCATGGGCCAGCCGTCTCTCTCGATCCCATCCGAACCGCCCGATCCGCCTTGATCGACGGTGACGTCGGTGCTGCCCATGACCAGGCTGGTCTTGTCGTACGCGATGTCCAGTTCATCGGACATCATCTGCCGGAAGGCGGTTCCAGTCCCTTGACCCAGGTCGGTCTTCCCAACATAGAAGGTCGCCGTGCTGTCCTCGCGAATGACGATCCACGAATCAAGTTGTCTGAAGTCGGGGTCGGGATACGGACCCCCAGCCTGGGCTAGTCCTGCAGCTTCGGCGGCTGCCCCCGAGCCGAGCAGGCTGGCGCCGGCGACCGACGCGGCGCCGAAGCCCACGACGAGCAGGCCGGAACCCTTGAGGAAGTTCCTTCGAGAGACCGCCCCCTTCCACTCCTCCAGCAGTTCCTCGATTTGCTTCGGGATGTTCGTGAAGGTCGTCATGCCACACCCCCCTGGCCCGAAGCCGGCCTTGCATCCGACATCGACGTGGCGGCCCGCTTGATGGCGGCTTGCACGCGGTAGTACGTCATGCAGCGGCACAGGGTCCGGGCCATCCCCTCCCGGATCTCCGAGTCGGTCGGATTCGGATTCTGATCGAGCAGCACCTTGGCGGTCATGATTTGCCCGTTCTGGCAGAAGCCGCACTGCGGCACCTGTTCGTCAATCCAAGCCTGCTGCACGGGATCCAGCGTTCCTTCTCTGGCCAGACCTTCGAGCGTGGTGATCTCTCCCTTTACGGAAGAACTCGGCGTGACGCACGACCGAACCGCGGCGCCATTGATAATCACCGTGCATGCCCCGCACTGGCCAAGTCCGCAGCCAAACCGCGGACCCAACAGGCCAAGATCATTGCGCAGGATGTAGAGCAGCGGTGTCGAAGGGTCGATATCGAGGGTGTGCGCGCTGCCGTTCACCTTCAATGTGACGTTGCTCATTCTGCATTCTCCTCAATAAAACCAGACCGCCGAGTAGTAGCCGTTTCGGAGGCCGAACGTGACCATCGGCCGACGTGGGCGCGACATCGAGGCGATGCCGCGGGCGTCATTCACCATTCACTATTCACCACTGGCAGCGATCGCGTCGCTCGTTGGGAGCGCCACTCGGCTGGATAGGTTGAGTCCGCTGATACCCGCGCGCCCAGCTAACTCGCGCGCGTCGCCTCTATTGTAGGCGGCCCGGCCCCTATCCGCATACCCGTGACCATTTCCGGCCGCCCGACCAGCCACCAATAGGGCAGTGGAGCGCTCCGGTCCAAAGAGTGCTGGCACTTTAATCCAACCAGCGCCGCAATGCCGCCAGCTGTCTTCCTGCAATGGACCGGCTCGCTTCCTCTATGGCATTCGTCGATCTCGATCCCGCGTGAGTCCCGCGGGCGCCCTTCTACGGCCGCAGCTCGCCCTTCGTTGGTTCACGGTATACTGATGAGTTCCTCTCTTTCGTATTCCGTTCACTTATCAGGCCCCTACATGATTTCTGTTCATAACGTCTCCATGCGGTTCGGATCGAAGGTGCTCTTCGACGACGTCACGACCACGTTCTCTGCCGGCCGGCGCTACGGGCTCACGGGCCCGAACGGAGCCGGTAAATCAACATTCATGAACCTGCTGGCGGGTGACCTGCAGCCGCAGAAGGGCGCCGTCGCCAAGCCGCCCAAGCTGGGCGTGCTGCGCCAGGACCAGTTCGCGTTCGACCGCTTCCGCGTGATCGACACCGTCATCATGGGCAACCAGCGATTATGGGGCGCCCTCGAAGAGCGTGAGCTCCTCTACGCCAAGGCCTCGCTGACCGACAGCGACGGGATGCGCCTGGGCGAGCTCGAGGGCGTGGTCGGCGACGAGGACGGGTACTCGGCGGAGAGCGATGCCGCGGTTCTGTTGCAGGGGTTGGACATTCCAGACGACATGCACAGGCGCACGATGGCCGAGCTGCAGGGCGGACAGAAAGTCAGGGTGCTCCTGGCCCAGGCACTCTTCGGGCAGCCGGATGCGTTATTGCTCGACGAACCAACGAACCACCTCGATCTCGACTCGATCCACTGGCTGCGCGAGTGTCTCGTGCGGTACTCGGGGACACTCATCGTCATCTCCCACGACCGTCATTTCTTGAACGCCGTCTGCACCCAGATCGCCGACATCGACTATCAGACGATCATCACCTACACCGGCGGCTACGACGACATGGTGGTCGCGAAGACGCAGATCCGCTCGCGAACAGAAGCGGACAACACGCAGCGAGAGAAGAAGATCGCGCAACTCAACGACTTCATCGCGCGCTTTTCGGCCGGCACCCGCGCAAGCCAGGTTGCCTCGCGCCGCAAAGAAGTGGAACGGTTGCAGACCACCGAACTGGCCCGGTCGAATATTCAACGGCCGTACATCAAGTTCTCGACGACCCGGCCGTCGGGCCGGCTCGCCGTGGAGTTCAGCGGAGTCACCAAGACCCACCAGGGCGCTTCCGTCGTCTCCAGTTTCTCCGCCATCGTCAACCGGGGCGAGAAGGTGGTGCTCGTCGGCCGAAACGGGCTCGGAAAGACGACGCTTTTGAAAGCGTTGCTCAGTGACGCGCCGGGCATTGACCGAACGCCGGACGACATAGACGGCGGCACCGTGCGGTGGGGGCACGAAGTATCAATCGGCTATTTTCCACAGGATCACACTGGTGCGATCGAGACAGGGCTGACCGCCGTCGAGTGGCTGCACCGCTTCGACTCCAATGCCTCACGACAGGACATCCATGGACTGCTCGGCCAGATGCTCTTCAGCGGGGAAGAAGCGCTGAAGCCAACCGCAGCTTTGTCTGGCGGCGAAACGGCGCGGCTGCTCTTCTGCAGAATCATGCTCCAGAAGCCGAATGTGCTCGTGCTCGACGAGCCCACCAACCATCTGGACCTCGAATCGATCAACGCGCTGAACGTCGCGCTCCAGCGTTTTGAGGGCACGGTGCTATTGGTGACGCATGACGAAGACGTGATGGAAGAGGTGGGCACGCGCGTCTGGCACTTCGACCGGGGCGCGATTCACGATTTCAAGGGTTCGTACGAAGAGTACGCCGCGGCGCTCGTCTGATCGGTCCTCGGGACGCTAGTCGTCATTGGAGGAGCCGGGAGGGGCAACCGGCGACTCGTCCAGCAACAACACGTCGGGATGTTGGCGCTCAAAGTAATGTAGCTCCCATTCCGAGCCAAAAAGGATCACGCGTCGTTCCTGACGGTCCACGGCGAAGACACTCTGTCCCCCCGGTGACGGCGTCGGCTCCGCTGGATTCCCGAGCCATCGAGCGACCGAGTACCCTGCCGGCTCGATCTCAACCGCCACTCCGTACTCGGTGCGAAGACGACTGGCAATCACGTCGTACTGCAGAGCCCCTACAACCCCGACAATCGGCTCGCGACGGCCGGCTGTGACGTAGAACACCTGCATCAGGCCCTCTTCTTCCAGCTGCCGCACCCCCCCATCGAACTGCTTGTGGCGGGCGTCCCGCAGGCGGATCCGCCCGAAGTGTTCTGCCGGAAAGCGTGGCAGACCGGCGAACCGTACGGGTGCGCCCGTATGGAGCGTGTCACCGATCGCGAACCGCCCCGGATTGACCAGACCGATGATGTCGCCCGCATAGGCCACGCTGATCGTTTCGCGGTCGCGACCGAAGAACCGGTACGCACGCGACGCCCTGAGCACCTGACCCAGCCGACTGTTGGACAGCACCATGTCCTTCGTGAAACGGCCGGAGCAGACGCGGACGAAGGCCACGCGATCCCGATGGCGGGGGTCCATGTTCGCTTGAATCTTGAACACGAAGCCCGTGAACCGTTCCTCCGTCGGGACGACGGGACCCGACTCGGCGAGGCGCGGTTGGGGTGGCGGCGCGAGCTCGACGAGCCCTTGAAGAAACGGCTCGAGGCCGAAGTTCGTCAAGGCGCTGCCGAAGAAGACGGGCGTCTGACGTCCTGCGAGATACTCCTCGAGATCGAATGGTGCCCCAGCCTCTCGGATGACGTCCAATGACTCCCGAAAGTGGGCGTACACGGCCGATCCGATCATTTCTCGAGCTTCCGGATCGTCCAACGACGACATGTCGACCGGCACCCGATACTGTCCCTGCGCCTCGCGTTCGTACCGACGCAGCGTCTGACTTTCGATGTCGTACACGCCGCGAAATCGCTCGGCGCTGCCGGCCAGTTCACGGGCGCGGCCGCGATTCCGAGTGTGCGCTCGAGATCGTCGAGTAGCTCAAGCGGATCGCGTGACGGCCGGTCCAACTTGTTGACGAACGTGAGAATCGGTAACCGGTGGCGTCGGCACACGTCGAACAGCTTGCGAGTTTGAGCTTGGACACCGTGAGCCGCGTCGATCACCATTACGACGCTGTCAGCGGCCATGAGCGCCCGATAGGTGTCCTCGCTGAAATCATTGTGGCCAGGCGTGTCGAGCAGCGACATGCGCCGACCCTCGAGCTCGAATTCGAGCGCGGCTGACGTGATCGAGATACCCCGCTGCTGTTCGAGCTCCATCCAGTCGGACGTGGCGTGGCGACGGGCATTGCGCCCCCGGACTGCGCCTGCGAGCTCAATCGCCCCTGCATAGAGCAACAGCTTTTCTGTTAGCGTCGTCTTGCCCGCGTCCGGGTGAGAAATGATCGCGAAGGTGCGCCTCCTCGACACTTCTCGCTCGAGCTCGGTGAACGTGGTCTGAGCCTCGAGGCTCTGGGGTTCTTCCGGGACACCCTCTGAAACTGGAATCACTCTGTAACTGTACTCCGTTCTGCGAACGGCTGACTCTGACCAGTTTTGCACACGAGTCGAAGTCTCGAGGGGAACCGGCGCGTAGCGAGGTGCTTTACGTCCTGTCACGTATACTGGTGTGCATTTTCGAGGCTGTCCTCGCGAAAGAACAGAGACCCATAGTCGCGGTGGGGGGCAGGCTCCGGCCTGGTGGCGTGCAACGCTCCCGGCGGGCTCCATGGACACGATGCTCCGACCATGCCCCTGACACCGAAGGAACCGTATGTCCAGCCCCCCTGAAGAGCGCGCCACGCTCACGACATCCGACGGGTGCCCCATCGCGTACACGCTGCGCCGCGCGTCGCATTCGAACGCCACGCGTCTCGTGCTGGTGCATTCGTTGGCCCTTGACGAGCGCGTGTGGAACGGCGTCGTCACCAAGCTGAAGGACGACTTCGACGTGCTCACGTATGACTGCCGGGGACATGGACACTCCGGACGACAAGCCTCGACGTACACGACAGAGCTCTTCGCCCGCGATCTCGCCGAACTGCTGGATACGGTGGGCTGGCAGACGGCCGTCGTTGCCGGGTGCTCGATGGGCGGCAACGTCGCGCAGGCGTTTGCGGCCCGTCACCCCGCCAAGACGAGTGCCCTCGCGCTCATCGACACGACCGCATGGTACGGAGAGGGGGCGCCCGAGCGATGGCAGGAGCGTGCCGATTCGGCTAGCGCACGGGGGCTCGCGTCTCTCGTGGATTTTCAGGTCATGCGGTGGCTCGGTGACGAGTTTCGGGCGGCACATCCCGAGCTCGTGCGCGCGCTCGTGGACGTCTTTCTCGCCAACGATGTCCGTTGCTACGCTTCGGCATGCGCCATGATGGGCAGCGCCGATTCCCGGTCGTATCTCTCGTCGCTCCGCATGCCGGTGGCGGTGGTCGTGGGCGAAGAAGATTACGCGACGCCGGTTGCCTCAGCCAGGTTCCTGCACGACGCGATCGCTGGGTCCACGATGTCCATCATTCCGTCGGCGCGCCACCTCACCGTGGTCGAGTGTCCCGATCGGATCGCGGACGAAATCCGCGCGCTCGTCCGTCGCCTCGCCCCTGCGGCTAGCGACCCCGGGCTGACCTGACCGATTTCATCATCTGATGCCACGCGACACGAGTTCTACCTCCTCGGCTCTGGAGACTGACGCGGCCGCCCGCCACGAAGCGCACGCAGCCGTTTTGATCAGTCGAATGGAAGCGGTCCCCTTTTCCCGCTGGCACGCCAAGGCCCGGATCGTGATGGGCAGCGCGACGTTCTTCGACGCCTTCGACGCGCTGTCTCTTGCGTTCGCCCTCCCTGTGCTCGTCGGTCTCTGGGACATCACCCCTGCCAGGGTTGGGCTGCTTATCGGATCGACCTACGTGGGACAGCTCGTGGGCGCGCTGCTCTTCAGCTGGCTGGCCGAGCGGATCGGACGAATTCGGAGTGCGACCGGCGCCGTGGCCATCATGTCCGTGATGGGCGTCTGGTGCGCCTTCACGAACAGCTTTCCGGCCCTTCTCATGTGTCGGGTGATCCAAGGCATCGGCATCGGCGGCGAAATGCCGGTGGCCGCTGCATACATCAGCGAGCTGTCGCGCGCGAAAGGCCGTGGGCGGTTCTTCATGCTCTACGAGCTCATCTTTCCCATCGGACTCGCGGCGACCGGACAGATCGCGGCGTTGGTCGTCCCGGCCTTCGGCTGGCGTGCACTCTTTCTCGTAGGGGGCGTACCGGGTATGGCGATTGCTGTCGCGCTCTCGCGTTTGCACGAATCACCTCGCTGGTTGATCGCCAGAGGACGACTGCAGGAGGCCGAAGCGATCATCCAGCGGCTCGAAGCCAGCACGCCTCTCAGGTCAGCTTCGCCTCCAGCCCCGGACGCGGCGTCTCCTCGCACAGAGGCACGACCGACGCTCGTGTCACGGCGGCGCGCGCGATGGGCCGATCTGCTCGGGAGCGATTACCGGAGCCGGACCTTGATCGTCTGGGCGCTCTGGGCGAGCGCCTATTTTGTCGCCAACAGCCTGAACAACTGGATGCCGACCCTGTACAACACCCTGTATCAACTCGAGTTGCGACAATCACTCAGGGCCGCGGCCATGACGAACATCGCGCAGGTGATCGTGCTCCTGATCTGCGCGTTCTCGATCGACCGGATCGGCCGGCGAAAGTGGGCCGTCCTCTCGTTCACCTGCGGCGGCACCCTACTGGGGCTGCTGGGGATCTTTGGGACGCACAGCGTCACCAGCGTGATGATCCTCGCCACGATCAGCTACGGCATCATCGGATCGGTCAACGCGGTGCTGTATCTCTACACACCGGAAATCTATCCCACGCGCATGCGGGCGGTGGGAACCGGAGTGGCGACGTCGTGGCTGCGTCTGGCGTCGGCGGTAGGGCCAACGATTGTCGGCGTGCTCGTGGGACGGCGAGGTATCTCGTCGGTCTTCCTGATGTTTGCCGCGGTCTGCGTCCTCGGCGCCCTCGCAGCCAGCCGCATGCTCGAGACACAGAATCGTCGTCTCGAAGACATTGCGTCGTGAGCCGCGCGTTGAGCGTCGTCGGCTCGACCCCCTCAGCGGCCCGCGCCTGCCGTCACGGGGGCGCCAAGCAACAAGCGATTCTTCGGAGTGACGTCGGCAGGAATCGCCTGCGTCCAGATGCGATAGCCCCGCTCGGCCAGGCGCCTGGCCCGCACGATGTCGATCGCGAGGGGACCCTCAACCCACCCGCACAGTCCGCCCCCATCACCGGATGCGAGATCGTGACAGCACGGCAGCACGGCGACCCGTGCGCGCGCGGCGACAGCGCGATGAAGTACCCGATCGGTAAGGGACCCGCACGCATGGCTCGAGACGACGACGTCGGTCTCGAGAAGCTCGACGTCCTCCAGTGCACTGGACAGAAACGTGATGCGTCCAGAAAGTCTTGGCCAGGCCTGAACGAGCACCTCGTACAGTTTTGCGCCCGAGGCCGGCAATGTCTTGTCCACCACGAGCGCGCTTGGCGACGAGTCGTCAAGCACAAGCATGAGCTGCGCGAGCAGGCCGTGTCCCGCACCCAAGTCGATGACGCGTCCGCCGCGAAAGAGTCGGCGCACCCGGCGCGCCACCTCCCACGCCTCATACAATTCCTTGCGGGGCAAGCATCCCGCGTGGCACACTGCGCGCGCTACTCGATGAAAGAGCGTGGCGTCAGGGAAACGACCGAGGTCTCGGTCGGTCAGGCGTCCGCGGGACGCTGGGGAGAACATCCCTCACACGGTACACCCTCTCGCTCGTCCAGCGCGCGAAAGCTTTGACACGACCGACGGTCTCCCCCAACGACGTCCGATCGGAATGGCGACGAACCCTTATGGTGCCGCGCCAGCCGTCAAGCCGGCTGCGACCCGAGCTCGTCCCAGCGCTCGTAGAGGTCGCTGAGCTCGCGCTCAATCTGCCCCGCACGCTCGAGCGCCTCCTCAATCGCGGTGGCGGACTGTTTGTAGAATGCCGGATTTGCGATCGTGTCACCGAGCGCCCGTTGCTCAACTTCGAGCGCCTCAATGCGGGAGGGTAGCTGCTCGAACTCTCGCCGCTCGCGGTACGACAGCTTCTTTGTCGCAGTCGAAACCGCGACGGCCGACGTGCGTTCAGCTGGTCTCGCCCGCTGCCGGTGTGTCCGGCTCGTAGCGTCCGACGGGCGCTCAGTCGTGGCCCGGCGCTGCCGTAGCCAGTCCTCGTAGCCGCCGACGTATTGCTCCACCACGCCGTCGCCTTCGAACACGAACGTGCTCGTGACCACGTTGTCGAGAAACGCGCGGTCGTGACTCACGAGAAGCAGCGTGCCAGGCCATTCGACCAGCCGCGCTTCGAGCAGCTCGAGGGTTTCGAGGTCGAGATCGTTGGTTGGCTCGTCGAGGACCAGCAAGCTCGCAGGGCGCGTGAACAGCCGGGCGAGCAACAACCGGTTCCGTTCGCCGCCCGACAACGACTTCACCGGCGACTGAGCCCGCTCCGACGGAAACAGAAAATCATGCAAGTACGCGTTAACGTGGCGCGACTGCCCGTTGACGATCACCGAGTCGTTGCCGTCGCCAACCGTGTCGAAGACCGTCCGTTCAGGATCGAGCTGCTCACGCTGCTGGTCATAGTAGGCGACCTCCACGTTGGCGCCGACGCGCACCTTCCCTTCGTCCGGCGCCATCTCCCCCAGCAATAGCCGCAGCAAAGTTGTTTTACCGGCGCCATTCGGTCCGATGAGGCCAATCCGATCGCCTCGCACGATGCGCGTCGAAAACTTACTGACGACCTGTTTCGATCCGAACGCCTTACTGACCTCGTCGGCTTCGAGTACGACTTTGCCCGACGACTGGGCGTGTTCGATCTGAAGCCGAACCGTGCCCGGCTGGTCGCGCCGTGCCGCGCGCTCTTGACGCATCGCCAACAGCGCCCGGACTCTCCCTTCATCCCGCGTCCGCCGCGCTTTGACCCCTTGACGGAGCCACACTTCTTCGTCCGCGAGGCGCTTGTCGAACTTGCCACGCGTGACCGCTTCGTTGGTCAGCGACTCGTCTTTCTTGCGAAGAAAGGTCGCGTAGTCGCCCGGCCACGAGTTCAGTCGCCCACGATCGATCTCGACGATCCGCGTCGCGACACGCTGGAGGAACGCGCGGTCGTGCGTGACGAACACGACCGCGCCCGGATACTCCGACAGGAATTCCTCCAGCCAGATGATCGCGTCGAGGTCGAGGTGATTGGTCGGCTCGTCGAGCAGCAGCACGTCCGGCTCGGCCACCAGGGCCCGTGCGAGCAGCACCCGGCGCCTCCATCCGCCAGACAGCGTATCGACGACGACATCGGACGGCAGCTCGAGATGCGACAGGACGAGCTCGACTCGCTGTTCGATGCGCCATCCATCCCGTTCGTCCAGCTCGTGCTGCAACCGTCCCAGCTTCTCGAGGATCGCTGGCGTACTCTTCTCGGCGAGTGCGACAGCCGTTCGATGATAGCGTGCGACCAGATCGCTCAGGTCGCTGAGCCCCCCAGCGACGGCATCGAAGACCGTACGATCTGTCGAGAACGGAACGTCCTGCTCGAGCCTGGCCATCCGCAGGCCAGGCTGTGTCCAGACAGACCCGGCATCAGGTGGCTGCTCGCCGCTGATGATCCGCAGCAGCGTCGACTTGCCGGCCCCATTCCTGCCCACGACGCAGACGCGTTCCCCTCGCTCGAGCCGCAGCATGTGCTCATCGAGCAGCGGCAGGTGTCCGAACGCAAGCGAAACGCGGTCGAGGGTCACGAGGGGCATGGTCTATGGTCTATGGTTACGAAGGCAACGACAGAAGCGTATCATGCGGGTACTCGGGACTCCGGACGCGGAACGCCAAACGACAGGGTTACATGATCAAGATCACTGACGACATCGTGCTCGACGACGACGAGGTGGAGGAGCACTTCGTCCGCGGCTCGGGCCCAGGCGGACAGAATGTCAACAAAGTGTCGACTGCCGTCGAGCTGCGATTCGACGTGCGACGATCGTCGCTCCCGCCCGACGTGAAGGAGCGGTTGATCGCCATCGGCGGACGCCGCGTGACGACCGAAGGCGTGCTGCTCATCGATAGTCGGGTGCATCGCGTGCAGGGCCGGAATCGCGAGGCGGCACGGGCTCGGCTCGTCGCGCTCGTGCAACGCGCCGCCAGACGACCAAAGACGCGCCGGCCCACCAGGCCGAAGGCTGCGGCGCGCGAGAAGCGGCTGGCGACAAAGAAGCTGCGTGGCGCGGTCAAGGCGCTGCGATCCAGCAAGGGCGGAGAGTAGTCCGCTCCAGATGATCGTGAGGTCGGGAAACACACGGGCCAGCGCAGGCCTCACTCGAGGGGGCAGCGCACCACAGAGCCGCTAAGCGTCTCGCTTCCAATCGACAGGTACAGCTCGCGTTCGGCGACGGAGAGCGCGAATTCCATCCGCCGGTCGAGGCGCTCGACAACGGCTTCGACGAGACCCCGGTCGAGTGCGTACAACTCAATCGCCCCGGCTCGATGAATCCGCTCGCCGCCTAGCCTGCTGACAAGCTGCACCGAGTCTCTGTGTGTGTACACAACGACGCGCGGCGCTGCCTTGCAGGCCTTGTGCAGCCGGGCCGCATCAGGCATCCCGACTTCAACCCACACGCGAACCGCGCCTGTCAGATCGCGAACCGCAATCGGCGGCTCATCCGGCTCCGAGAGTCCGCGCGAGAAGGCGATACCCTCGGTGTACTCGAGCGCGTAGGCGAGCACGCGCGCCACCAGGCGCGCTTCCGATTCGGAAGGATGCCGCGCCACCCGGAGCGCCAGCGCCTCGTATACCTGCCGGTCGGCATCCGCCAGATCGATGTCGAACTTGTAGATCGTCGCCGTCAGCGCCAGGAGTCACCTCGATTCACACTGCAGCATGGCACGCGGCCCTTCCGCGCGGGAACCAGAGATACACTTAGAGGGTCGCATGATTTCCTTGAGCCGCATCAGCAAACAGTACGGCACACAAATCCTCTTCGTTGACGCCTCGTTCCAGCTCAATCCCGGTGAGACGGTCGGCCTGGTGGGCCCGAATGGATCAGGCAAGACCACGCTGTTCCGGATGATCGCAGGCGAAGAAGCACCAGATGATGGCGAGATTTCAATCCCGAAGAAGCTGACCGTGGGTTACTTCCGGCAGGACGTCGAGGACAGTTCAGGCCGCTCGGTGCTGGACGAGGCGATTCTCGGTAGCGGACGCGTCGGCGACTTGCATCACGAGCTCGAGCAGATCAACCACGCGATGGGTGATCCGCGGGAGGCCGAAGCGCTGGACCGCATTCTGTCGCGCTTCGGCGAAGTGCAGGAGGAGTACGAGCACCTCGGCGGCTACGCGCTCGAGGCGCAGGCACGCGAAGTCTTACACGGCCTGGGGTTCGACGACGACCAGGTCGACGCCGACGTGGGCACCCTGTCGGGCGGGTGGAAGACACGGGTCGCGATGGCGCGCGTGCTCATCGGTCAGCCTGACGTGCTCCTCATGGATGAGCCGACGAACCACTTGGACATCGAGTCGATCGTCTGGCTCGAACGCTTTCTCAAGTCGCGATCGGGGGCGCTGCTCGTGACGTCGCACGACCGCGAGTTCATGAACCACGTCGTCACAAAGATCGCCGAGATCGACGATGGCGAGATCACGATGTACTCTGGAAACTACGACTTCTACGAGCGCGAGCGCGAAATCCGCGAAGCCAACCTGGAGGCCAAGTACGCCAGACAACAAGCGATGCTCGCGAAGGAACAGCGCTTCATCGACCGGTTTGCGACGCATGCGGCCAAGGCCGCGCAGGTCCAGAGCCGGGTGAAAGCACTCGAGAAGATCGAGAAGGTCCAGCTGCCGAAGCGGCGGCGGGTGGTGCGCTTCGATTTCCGAACGCCACCACGCTCGGGCGAGCAGGTTGCCGTGCTCGAGGACGTGACCAAGGCCTACGGTAGGCGGGTCGTTCACGATGCCCTGAACCTGACGATTCGTCGCGGCGAACGGTGGTGCGCGATGGGAAAGAACGGCGCCGGCAAGTCGACCCTGCTGAAGATGGTGGCCGGGCAGCTCACGCCGGACCGCGGACACGTCCGGCTAGGCGCGAGCCTGAAGATGGGCTACTTCGCCCAGCAGTCGCTCGACCTGCTCGATCCCGACCTGACGGTCGAGGAGCAGCTGCGCCAGGACTTCCCGGGGGAAACGGTCGGCACGCTCAGGAATCTGGCCGGCGCGTTTCAGTTCTCCGGCGATGACGTCGACAAGAAGATCCGGACGCTGTCCGGTGGAGAGAAAACGCGGCTCGTGCTCGCACGCATGTTGCTCGATCCACCCAATTTCCTGGTCCTCGACGAGCCGACCAACCACCTCGACCTCGCAACGAAGGAGATGCTGCTCGAGGCGCTGAAGAACTTCGACGGCACCATGCTGTTCGTATCGCACGACCGCGCGTTTCTCCGCCGTCTCAGTAACCGCGTGCTCGAGCTGGGCGGGGAAAGCGGTACCGAGGCGCAACCGCACTTGTACCTCGGCTCCTACGTGGAGTACGTGGAACGCACCGGCCACGAAGCGCCCGGCGTGCACGCGTGACGGAGCTTCAAGACGCGGTCGCGCGCTACTGGGGCTACAGGACCTTCCGGCCCTTGCAGCGCGAGGCGATGGACGCCGTGCTCGCGGGCCGCGATTCCCTGGTCGTGCTGTCGACCGGCGGGGGAAAGTCGTTGTGCTTCCAGGCGCCGGCCGTCGTGCGCCCGGGGCTTGCCCTGGTCGTCTCTCCTCTCATCTCGTTGATGAAGGACCAGGTCGACACGCTCGTGGGCAACGGCGTGCCGGCCGGGCTCTACAACAGCTCGCTGACCGCCGACGAGAAAGCGACCGTCATCTCGGGACTGCGCCAGGGGCGCTACCGCCTCCTCTATGTCTCCCCCGAACGGCTGGTCGGCGAAGGCAACGATGGCTTTCTGTCGCTCCTGTCCTCGTGCCGGGTCAGCTTCGTCGCCGTGGACGAGGCCCACTGCATCAGCCAGTGGGGGCACGACTTCAGACCCGAGTACCGGCAGCTTGGACGCCTGCGCCAACTGCTGCCCGGCATCAGCCTTCACGGCTACACGGCGACAGCGACGGCGCGGGTCCGGAGTGACATCACCGCGCAGCTCGCCCTGAACGATCCGATCGAGTTCGTCGGCTCCTTCGACCGGCCGAATCTGCTGTATCGTGTGCTGCCGAGGGCCGCACTGAAGCGTCAACTGCTCGACGTGCTCGACCGTCATCGTCATGAGCCGGGGATCATCTACTGCACGTCGCGTCGGGAAGTCGATGCACTGGCCGGGTGGCTGACCGGGCTCGGTACCCCAGCGCTGCCCTATCACGCGGGGCTCTCGGACGCGGAACGTCGCCGCAATCAGAACGCATTTCTAACCGAACGCGTCGACGTGATGGTCGCCACCGTGGCGTTCGGCATGGGCATCGACCGGTCGAACCTACGGTTCGTCGTGCACGCAGGAGCCCCGCGGTCGCTCGAGCACTACCAGCAGGAGTCTGGGCGAGCTGGACGAGATGGTCTCGAGGCCGAGTGTGTGTTGATCTCGTCGGCTTCCGACTTCATGAAATGGCGCCTGATGCTCGAGCGGAGCGGCGAGCTCTCCGACGCCAGCCGAGGTTTGTTGCGCCAGATGGAGCGCTACGCGACTGGCGTGGGCTGCCGCCACAGGCATCTCGCTGAATATTTCGGGGGTGATTATCCGATCGAGACGAGTGGG
>Ga0326597_10006327_pt1 | contig 16245 bp, 13 predicted proteins | sample RVTome_12_FD_203789 | JGI IMG/M metagenome (GOLD analysis project Ga0326597, IMG submission 203789) | Soil microbial communities from uranium-contaminated site in the Upper Colorado River Basin, Wyoming, United States - RVT100D185 | ecosystem: Environmental > Terrestrial > Soil > Contaminated >...
GCTCGCCGCCGCGGCGGCCCGTTCGGCGTCCCTCGCGATCACGGCGACCTTCGCCCCCCCGCGCGCCAGCTCCTCGGCCGTGGCGAGACCGATCCCCCGCGACCCACCGGTCACTATGGCGACTTGCCCATCGAGCTCCATCTCTCCCTCCCCCCTTTGGTCTATTTGGCCTCAGCCCAGGGCGGCGACGTCATCGGGCTCGCCGATCGCGCGGGCCTCGACGTCCCGAGCGTTCCTTCGGTTGAGCCCCGTGAGCACCGATCCGGGCCCGAGCTCGACGAACTTACGTGCCCCGTCTTTCACCATGGCCGCGATCGAGCCCGCCCAGCGGACCGGCTCCGTCAGCTGCCGCACGAGGAGCCGCCGGGCCTCTTCACCGGTGGTGACCGGCCCCGTTGTGACGTTCGAGTAGACCGGGAATCCGGGGTCTCGGACCGCAGCCGCGACGAGACGCTCTCCCAGGCCGGTTTCCGCGGGCCGCATGAGCGGCGAGTGGAAGGCGCCCGAGACATTGAGCGGGACCACGCGCTTCGCCCCCCTCTCCTGAGCGAGCTTCCCGGCCCGCCCCACGGCCTCGACGTCTCCGGAGATGACGACCTGGCCGGCCGAGTTGTAGTTCGCGGCGACCACTACGGGCCCCCCGGGCTCGGAAGCCTCGGCGCATACGGCCTCCACCTGCGAGTCTTCCATCCCGAGCACGGCCGACATCGTGCCCGCCCTCGCCTTCCCTGCCTGGAACATGAGCTCGCCCCGGAGCCGCACGACCAAAAGCGCGTCGCCGAAGGTCAGGGTCCCGGCCGCGACGTGGGCTGAGAATTCCCCGAGGGAGTGTCCGGCAGCCATGGAAACCGCGCCGAGGCGGTCCTGCACTAGTCGCCACACGGCAACCGAATGAGCGAGAATCGCGGGCTGGGCGTTCCACGTGAGCACGAGGTCTTCCTCGGGGCCTTCCCACATGAGCCGGGCGATCGGAAACCCGAGGACGTCATCGGCCTCCGCGAACGTGTCTTTCGCCACCGGAAACGCCTCGGCGAGGGCACGACCCATCCCGACGTGCTGAGAACCTTGGCCCGGGAAGAGGAGCGCCAGGCCGGCCGGACCGGTCACGGGCCCTTCTGCCCAGGCTCTTCGATGCCCTCGGAGAGCTCCTTCGCCATGTGGGCGACCATCTTCGACCGAACCGCTTGGTTGGCGACCCGGATCGCGTTCTGGATCGCCTTCGGCGGGGATTCGCCGTGGCACACGATCGAGACCCCGTTCACGCCGAGGAGCGGGGCGCCTCCGTACTCCGCGTAGTCGAGCACGCGGAAGACTTCCCCGAGCTCGAGATTCGTACCCACCCGCTTCATCTCGCGCTTCAACAGCCCGATCACGAACTCCGCCACCGATTCGTAGAACTTGAGAAGCACGTTCCCGACGAAGCCGTCGCAGACGAGCACGTCGCAGGCACCTCGGATGATGTCCCGGCCTTCGATGTTCCCGACGAAATGGAGGTTGCTCGCCGTAAGGAGCGCGTACGCCTCGAGGGAGAGCTCGTCCCCCTTGGTGGGTTCCTCCCCGATGTTCAAGAGCCCCACCCTCGGCCGCTCGAGGCCCATCAGGTCCTGGGCGTAGATGTGGCCCAGGTGGGCGAACTGGAGGAGGTGGTGGGGCTTGCAGTCGATGTTCGCACCCGCGTCGGCCATGATGATCGGCCCGGCGGCGGTCGGAAGGAGCGTGCCTACGGTGGGTCGGTCGACGCCGGGCAGAGGCCGGAGCAGGATGAGCGAAGCGGCCATCACGGCGCCGGTCGATCCGGCGCTCACGAAGGCGTCCGCCTCGCCTTCCTTCTGGAGCCGGAGCCCCGTCACGATCGAAGAGTTGGGCCTACGACGAACGACCTGCGCCGGCGAGTCTTCGGGGACAACGCGCTCCGGAGCGTGGACGACCTCTAGCCGCTCCCGGAGGGATGGATCGGAGCCGGAGAGGCCGTTCTCGATGGCGTCCCGGTCACCGACGAGCACCAGGGTCACGTCGGCCGCCCCGTCTTTTAAGGAGGCAAGAGCCCCGGCGATCTCGCTAGCCGGCGCTTCGTCCGTGCCCATGCAGTCCAGCGCGATACGCACGGACGCGACGCTCCTATTCTTCGATCTCTACCTCGAGGACCGCCTCGCCCCGGTAATACCCGCACGCCGGGCAAACCCGATGCGGCTGTTTTGTGTCACCACAGCGAGGGCAGCTCTGCGTGATGACCGGCTCGGCCCTGTGATGGCCCCGGCGCTTCCGCTGCCTCTGCTTTGAAACCCGCTTCTTCGGTACCGCCATAGCTGTTGCCTCGCTTCACTTTCTCTCGAGGGCCCGGAGGGGGTCCCACCTCGGGTCCCTATCGTCGCTCGCGCATCCGCACGGGCCGTCATTCAGATCCGCGCCACAGCGCGGACAGAGTCCTTTGCAATCCTCACGGCACACCACAAGAGTAGGCGCCGCGAGGATCAATTCCTCCCGAATCGCCTCCCCAAGGTCGATCTCGCCGGCCCCCGGCTCGAGGATGCGGACTTCTTCTCCATCGTCGGCCGATTCTGCCCCGAGCTCACTGGGCTCGGTCCAGACGAGCGCCACCTCGGGGCGGAGGGTCAAATGCACCGGCGCGAGACAGCGCCGACACTCCCGCAGGAGCGGCGCTTCCACCACTCCCGTCACGAGCACCTGTCCCGTGGCGGTCATGGTCGCCCCTAGGACGAGGCGCACCGGGCCCTCGAGCCCCAGCTCCGCGTCCGCCCAGAGCGGATCGTCCTCGGGAATGACCCGCTTGACCTTCAGCGAGCCCGTGCGTTGCAGCTCCGCTAGGCCGACCCCGAACATAGACGGTCAAGACTACCCGGGGAGGGGGGAAGTGTCAATCCGCCCGCGGGTTGCGGAATCGGCGGACGCCCGGCGACCCCTCAGAGGCCCAGGAGATCGTGCTCGGAGAAGAAGAAAGCGACCTCGCGGACGGCGTTTTCCGGCGAGTCCGACGCGTGGATCGCGTTCCGTTCCTTCGACTCGGCGAAGAGAGCGCGGACGGTGCCCGGGGCTGCCTGGGCCGGGTCGGTGGCACCGATCGCTTCCCTGAGCTTCGCGACCGCGTCATCCGCCTCCAGCAGGAACGGCACGACAGGACCGGAGGTCATGAACGACACCAGGGACGGATAGAAGGGACGTTCCCGGTGGACCTCGTAGAAGACCTCGGCCTGGGCCCGATTCAGCCGGGTCATCTTCAGCGCCCTCACGGCGAACCCACGCTCTTGTAGGTGGCCGATGATGGCCCCGAGCTTCCCTGCCGCGACCGCGTCGGGCTTCACGATTCCCAAAGTACGAGCCATGTCGACTCCTTCGGCTACTTGCAAAGCGCCCGTTCGATGAGGTCTTTGATGTCCGCGGGCCTTTCCGCCACCGCGATGCCATTCTCCTCGAAGGCGCGGACCTTTTCCTCGGCCGTTCCCGCCGACCCCGAGATGATCGCCCCCGCGTGCCCCATCCGACGCCCCGGAGGGGCGGTGCGCCCGGCGATGAACCCTACGATCGGGATCCGAAGGTTTTCGGAGGCCCATTTCGCGGCGTCCTGCTCGTCCGTCCCCCCGATCTCGCCGATCATCACGATGGCCTTCGTATCCTCGTCCTCCCCGAAGGCCCGGAGGCAGTCGATGAAGGTCGTGCCGATGATGGGATCGCCCCCGATCCCCACGCAGGTGGTCTGACCGATGCCCGAGCGCGTGAGGAGGTTCACCGCTTCGTAGGTGAGTGTCCCCGAACGAGATACTACACCGACCGGGCCGGGCGCCGTGATCTGCGCGGGGATGATCCCCACCTTCGCCTTCCCGGGGGAGATGAGCCCCGGGCAGTTCGGACCCAGGAGCCGGCTCCCCCGGTCCTGCACGAACGCATAGGCGCGGGCCATGTCTTGCACCGGAATCCCTTCCGTGATGGCCACGATGAAGGCGATCCCGGCGTCCGCGGCCTCCATGATCGCACCGGCGGCGAAGGTCGGCGGTACGTAGATTACCGACGTGTTCGCGCCGCCTTCCTTCGCGGCCTTCTCCACGGTGTTGTAGACGGGGATCTGGCGGCCCCCGGGTGTCTCGACGGTCGTGCCCGCCTTTCCGGGCGTGACCCCCGCCACCACCTGCGTCCCGTAGTCCGCCATCTGACCGGCGTGGAAGGAGCCGTCGCGGCCGGTGATGCCCTGCACCACCACGCGTGTGTTCTTGTCGATGAAGACCGCCATGACCTCGAAGCTCTCTTGCGGGTGGGGGGCTCAGGCCTGAGCGGCGAGCTGCACGGCCTTCTGTACGACCTCGTCCATCGTCGTGTACGCCGTCAATCCCGCTTCAGCGAGCACGCTAAGGGCCTCTTTTTCGTTCGTGCCCGTGAGGCGAATCACGATCGGCGGCTCGATGCGGATCCGGCGGGTGGCCTCGAGGATCCCTCGCGCGACGTCGTCGCACCTCGTGATCCCACCGAAGATGTTGAACAAAATCGACTTGACCGACGGGTCCGAGGTGATGATCTCGAGCGCCGCGACGACTTTGTCGGGATTCGACGAGCCCCCGATGTCGAGGAAATTGGCCGGCTCCCCGCCGTAATACTTCACCAGGTCCATGGTCGCCATCGCGAGCCCCGCGCCGTTCACGCAGCAGCCGACCGCACCGTCGAGCTTCACAAAGGAGAGGCCCGCGGCCCTCGCCTTGGTCTCGGCGGGCGGCTCAGCGTCCAGGTCGCGGAGCGCTTCGATGTTCGGGAGGTGGCGGAGCGCGGAGTCGTCGACGCTCACCTTCGCGTCAATCGCTTTGACCTGGCCGTCCGGGGTCACGATCAGCGGGTTGATCTCCGCGAGCGAACACGAGTTCTCGACGAAGACGCCATACAGGAGCGCCACGATTCGGGTGGTCTGGAGCGCGAGCGCCGGGTCCGAATAGAGGAAGTCGGCAATAGCGTAGGCCTCGTGCGGAAGGAGCCCGTACCGCGGGTCGATCCGGAGCCTTCGGAGGGCGTTCGGGTTCGTCGCGGCCACCTCCTCGATATCGATGCCCCCCTGCGGCGAGGCGATGAAGACGGGCGCTTGGACCTTCCGGTCCACCAGCACGCTCAGATAGGCCTCGCTCTTGATGTCCTCCGCGGCGGTCACGAGAACCTTCCGCACCTCGAGCCCCTTGATCTTCATCCCGAGAATGCGGGACGCGTGCTCGCGGGCCTCGGCCGCGCTCCGCGCGAGCTTGACGCCGCCCGCCTTGCCGCGGCCGCCCGCGTGCACCTGCGCCTTGACCACCACCGTGCCCCCGATCTTGGCCGCGATCGCCTCGGCTTCGTCGGGCGTGAACGCGACCTCGCCGGCCGGCACGGGAATGCCTGCCGCTCTGAAGAGGTCCTTCGCTTGGTATTCGTAGAGATCCATTCAGCAGCTCCGGGGCGGGCGGCCGTGCGTTACGGCGCCCGGGGGGCGCGTACGGGGAAAAACCCGCCCAAGCTACCTTGGCTGCAGGGCGGGATCAAGGCGACCCGCGAGGTGCTCCTCGAGGATCCGCCGAAGCTCGGAGAGGCCCGCGCCGAAGCCCTCCCAGTCCCCGTCCCTGAGCCGGGTCTCCGCGCTCTCGAGCGCACGCAGCGCCTCCTCGATGGAGGGGGATCCCGAAGGGGGAGCCAGGGATCCATCGCCTGTCGCGCTGTCTTCCGCGTCACTGACACCGAGCCCTGAAGCGAGAGCGCTGACCGCCTCCCCGAGGGTGGTTCGCATCACGACCCTCTGACCGTCGCTCACCACGTACCGCCGGATCTCCGGAATGGCGTTTGCCTCCGCGGCGAGAAAGATGGGCTCCACGTATAAGAGCGCGTTCTCGACCGGAACGAGGTGGAGGTGCCCGGTCCAGACCTGGCTCCCGCTTTGCCTCCAGAGAGAGAACTGCTCCGAGATATCCGGGTCCTGCTCGATCATCGCCTCGATCTGGCTGGGGCCGCGGATCTGCTCCTCGACGGGAATGTCCCACAACATGAGCTCGGGTCCCCGTTCCGGGCTCCAGCGAGCGGCCAGGAACGATGCCAGGTTGTCCCGTCCCTGGGGCACGAAAAGGGTCGAGAGGACGTAGCTCTCTCGGTCCTCCCCCGGCAGCTCCAAAAGGGAATATTCAGCGCGGAAGGGAATGTCCTGGACTCCGCCCTGGACGGTCCCGGCGGGCGCTGTGATGCCCAGCTCACGGGCTTCGGCCCAGCGGTCCTGCTGTCCGTGGAAGACTTGCGGATCCTCCTGGTGGTAACGGGTGAGCACCGCCGCCTGTGCCTCCAGGTAATACCGCGAGTACCGGAGGTGGTCGCGGATCCCCTCGGGGAGTTCCGACATGTCGTGGAAGAGCGACGGAAGGGCTCGCCGGTAGGCTCGGAGCATGGGATCCGAGGGATCCGCGACGTATAGAACCGTCTCCCCGGTGACGGCGTCCACGGTGGCCTTCACGGAGTTTCGCAGGTAGCTCACCTCCCGCTGGCCGGGGATCGGATGCCGCTTCGAGAGCGGATACGAGCTCGACCACGTGAAGCCCTCCAGAATCCACACGATCCGTCCGTCATGGACCACGGGATAAGGCGCCTCGGGCAGGTACAGGAACGGGGCCAACGCAGAGACGCGCTCCCGGACTTCTCGGCGGTAGATGAGGCGGCTGTCCGAATCCACCTCCGATGAGAAGAGGAGGTTCGCGTCTTGCGCCCACCATGCGAGCGCGGCAGTCCTGAGCACGGACCCCATCGGGATCCCCTCCGGATAGTCGACGCCGGGGATGCCCGGCGCCCCCGTGGGCCCGAGGAACGTCTCCTCGTTCGGATTGATCACCGCGTAGAGCTGCGGGCTCGTTCCGACATATACGGACGGTCGGACGAGGTGGAACCCCTCTGGCACCTCCGGCCCGGGTCGGAACTCGGGCGGGAGGGCCGTCAGGAACATCGGGATCCGCCCCTCCGCGGTCCGCCGATGCAGGAGGCCCGCGACGGCCCCCCGGCCCGAGATGTAGTGCTCCCGGAGGTGGAGATTCTGCCAGTTCGCGTCCGGGATCCCCGCTGGGTTCACCTCGCGAACCGACACCCCGACAGGCTCCACCCGGTCCCCCGCCAGGTAGCGATCGATCGCCACCTCGTGGAAATCGTAATACTGGAACCGGGCCTCGAGCTGACGGAACGTCGTGAGGAGCGTCTGCTCGGTCCAAACCGGCAGGCGCTCGAGCCGCGCGAGGGCGAGGTCCCAGGTCTCAGGCTTCGGAGCCTCGTACTCGAAGCGGCGCCGATCCATGTCCCGAAGCCCGAAACCGACCCGCGTCGCGAGAACGGAGTGCCCGATGTAGGGGGTCTCCCTCGCGAGCTCGTTCGGCTGGACCTGGAAACGCTGGACCATCGAGGGATAGACCTGCGCGAGCGCGAGGGCCCCGATCGCCAGGGCCGCCCCCCCGGCCGCCGCTGGCACTAGCCGCCCTCGATAGGCGCCCCAGAAGACGGCCCCGGCCGTCACCGTCGAGAGGAAGCCGAGCATGTGATACGCCGGCATCCGAGCCTCATGGTCCGCGTACCCGAAGATCTCTTGGACCCCCGAGTTCCCCTCGAGGAGGAGCGCGTAGGGCATGAGGTAGAAGCGCGCGCTCAGGAGAAGGAGGAGCACTCCGGCGAGCACCCCCAAGTGGAGCCGGGACACGTCGTCCATGGCGAGGCGTTTCCCCCTCCACCCAATGGAGCCGGTCGCGGTGTATCCCGCCGCGGAGATCACCCCCAGGAACATCGCAAGGATGAGCCCGAACCCGCTGATCGCTTGCAGGACCGGGAGGACGAAGACGTAGAAGCCGACGTCGAGCCCGAGGATGGGCTCCACCTCTCCCCAGGGCTCGGCATTCAGGAGGAGCATCCCCTGGAGACCGGTTCCCCGAGGGACGGCGGTCGCGAACCAGAACCCCACGAAGAGACACCCCATCAGGATTCCCCACCGCACGTATCCCGCGGGAAGCTGCTCCTGGATCACCAGGTCGCCGAACCTGCGACGCACCTGAAGCCCCGCGAAGGTGCGGGCGACGAATCGGAGGCTGAGCCAGGTGAATAGGACCGTGACCCCGCCGACGAGGAGGCGCGCGCCCCATTCCCAGGACAGCTGCGCGAGGTAGACGTCCGCTGCGCCCAGGGACGAGAACCACAGGAAGTCGACGTACATGCCGACAACCCAGCGCCCGAGAAGGAGCACGAAGAGGAGGCCGAGGAAACCCCCGACGAGGAGACGGCCTCCTCTGATCGACCGGAACGGGTGGTCAGACATGAACCCCCTGGGATAGGAGCCACCCTTCGACCTCGGCTCGTATGGCCTCCATACGCTCCTGACTCCGCGCCTCGAAGCGCGCGACCACGACCGGCTGCGTATTGGAGGCGCGCAGGAGGGCCCACCCGTCGCCGAAGAGGACCCGCGCTCCATCCACGTCGACGACAGGGTAATGCTCCCCGAAGTGAGCCGCGGCCGCCTCGACGAGGCCGACCTTCAGGTCCTCGGGGACCTCGATGCGGATTTCGGGCGTCGCGTGATAGGTGGGGAACGATCGCACGATCTCGGCGAGCGAGCGGTCGGATCTCGAAAGAAGTGTGACGAGGCGGCACGCCGCATACAGCGCGTCGTCCGTTCCGATGTATTCGTCCGCGAAACAGATATGGCCCGAGAGCTCACCCCCCATGGAGGCGCCGGTCTCCCGCATCTTTTCCTTGATGAGGGAGTGGCCGGTCTTCCACATGAGGGTCTTTCCGCCCGCGGCCTCGAAGACCTCCGGCAGGGCCTGGGAGCACTTCACGTCATAGACCAGGAGCTGGCCCGGCCCTCGTCGGCGAAGGAGGTCCAGACCGTAGACGAGCATCAGGACGTCGCCCCTCACGATCCCGCCTTCCCCGTCCACCACACCGATGCGGTCCGCGTCCCCGTCGAATGCGATCCCCGCGGCGGCCCCCACCGACTTCACCGTCCGGATCAGGTCCTCGACGTTTTCGTCGACGGTGGGGTCCGGATGATGGTTCGGGAACGTGCCGTCGGACTCGCAGAACAGCGGCACGACCTCGGCCCCGATCGCCTCAAGGAGAGAAACCGCGACGACCGAGCCCGTACCGTTCCCGCAATCCACCACGACCTTCAGCTTGCGCTCGGGTCGGAAGCGCCTGGAGACGTCGTCCCGGTATTTCTCGAGGACATCGGTGTCGCGTCGCGACCCTTCACCGTGGACCAGATCCTCGGCCACGATCAGTGACCGCAGCGCGGTCACATCGCCGCCATAAAAGGGCTTCCCGAGAAGGGTCGTCTTGATGCCGTTCCACTCGGGCGGGTTGTGTGACCCTGTGACCTGGAGGACCCCGTCGGTCCCGAGGTGCTTCTCGGCCCAATACGTTACCGGTGTCGGCACCGTGCCGAGCGAGTGCACGTCCGCGCCGCTCGCCGTGAGCCCCTGGATGAGGGCTTCGAGGATCTCGGGAGAGGAAGGGCGATTGTCGGCGCCCGCTGCCACGAGCGGAGAGCGGCCCTCGGCGCCGTTCTGTTTGAGAGCGCGTCGAAGGACCGTGCCGTAGGCGTGACCTACCGCGCGGGCGACCTCGGGCCCGAAGTCCTTTCCGACGATACCTCTGATGTCGTATTGGCGGAAGATGTGGGCGGGAACGTCCATCACCCGATGTCCTCCTCAGGTCTCCGGGGTCGAGCAGGGTACCGCCTCGACGGAGGTCGGAGACCCGGGCCTCGGTGTCAGGGCGCGAGGCCGAGCGTGCCAGCCGTCGCGATCAGACCCAGCCCTTCGGCAGCCGCGCGGGCGCCCTCCAATAGGCCGCCGGGAAAGACGCCCAGGTAGACGATGACCACCGCCGATGCAATCAGGGCGGCACGCATCGAAGGAGGTGCCCAAACCGGACCGGTCGCATCGCCTGTCCGCGCCGGCTTCATCCACATGTACCAGGCTACCTTAAGGTAGTAGTAATACGACGCCACAGTGCCCAGAGCCAGGAGGACCGCCAGGGTCCAGAGGCGACTGTCCGCCGCTCCCTGGAGCAGGTAGATCTTGGCCATGAAGCCTCCCGTTCCCGGAAATCCCGCGAGCGAGAGGAGGAAGATGGTGAACACGACGGCGAGGACCGGCTCCTTCCCGCCGAACCCCGCGTAGCTCTCGACTCCGTTTCGGTCCTCGCCGTGATCTCCCACGATCATGAGGACGCCGAACGCCCCCACATTCATGACGGTGTAGACAAGTAGGTAGAACAGGAGGCTCGCGGTGGCGACCTCGTTCGCAGCGGCGATGGCAATGAGCAGGTAACCGCCGTGGGCGATCGACGAGTAGGCAAGCATGCGCTTCACGCTCGACTGCGTGAGAGCGATCAGGTTCGCGACGACGATGGTGAGGGCCGCGAGCCACCAGACCACGGGATACCACGACACATAGAGGTCGGGGAACGCCTCGAGCAGGACTCTGAGAAACGCGACCAACGAAGCCGCCTTCACCGCGGCGGACATGAACGCCGTGGAGGGAGTGGGCGCCCCCTCGTAGACGTCCGGCGCCCACATGTGGAAGGGCACCAGGCCGACCTTGAACGCGAACCCGATCCCGAGGAGGCCGAGCCCCGCGAGGAGGAGCCGCGTGAAACCCGCGCCGGCCTCGATCGTCTCGGCGATCTGGGGCAGGCTGACCGTCCCCGTGGCACCCCACACCAGGGCGATTCCGTAGAGCAGGAACCCCGAGGAGAAGGCGCCCAGGATCAAATACTTGAGCCCGGCCTCCGCCGACCGGCGATCCCTGCGGTTGAAGCCGGCCAAAACGTAGGCGGCGACCGACATGGTTTCGAGCGCGAGGAAGAGGACGAGAAGGTTCTTCGTCCCGGCCATCACCATCATCCCCACGGTGCAGAGCAGGATAAGCGTGTAGAGCTCGCCCGCCTGGAGCCGCTGCCGCGTCACGTAGGGGAACGAGATTAGGATCGTCAGCGCCGCGCCGCCCAGGAACACCCAGTTCGAGAAGAGCCGCAGTCCGTCGATCGTGATCATCGTGGGCTGTCCGAGCACGTTCACCCGGTACAAGAGCCCGTTCATCACGCCCGCCGCGACGAGCCCCGAGATCGCGAGCCATCCGAGTCCCCTCACGCTCTCCGGCTCGTCTTCGGAACCGCCGGTCTTCCAGACGCCCGCGAGGAGCACGGCCATCGCCCACGCCGAGAGCACGATCTCTGGGAGGAGGGCCCAGACGAGGTCCAGACCGGACACGAAATCGAGGGTCACTCGGCCCCCAAACGCCCGTCGGAGACGTACTCCACGACCGCCCGCACGGCCGGCTCCATCCTCTCCAGCACCGGGGCGGGATAGACGCCCAGCGCGACCATCAGGAACAGGAGCGGGCCGATCACCACGAGCTCACGTGCGCTCAAGTCCCGGACCTGCCGGTTCTCGGGGCGATCGAGCCGGTTGAAGAGGACCTTCTGGATCATGGGGAGCATGTAGTACGACGCGAAAATCACGCCCGTGGTGGCGACCACCGCGAAAGTCGGGAACCGCTCGAACACGCCGAGTAGAGCCAGGAACTCGCCGACGAACCCACTCGTCCCGGGAAGGCCGATGGAGGCGAGGGCCGTGATGACGAGCGCGGTCGCCATCAAAGGGGCCACCTTCGCGAGCCCTCCGAAGTCGGCGATCTCCCGGGTATGCCGGCGCTCGTAGAGCATGCCGACGAGAAGGAACAGCGCCCCCGTCGACACCCCGTGCGAGATCATCACGACCAGGCCGCCCTGCAGCCCGTTCACCGTCAAGGCGAAGATCCCGATCACCACGAATCCCATGTGGGCGACAGACGTGTACGCCACGAGCTTCTTCGCGTCCGGCTGCACGGCGGCGACCCAGGCCGCATAGACGATCCCGATCACGCCGAGCGACAACATCAGCGCCACCACCGTCGGATGGGTCGCGGCGTCCGGGAAGAGCGGGATGGCGAATCGGATGAGCCCGTAGGTCCCCATCTTGAGCAGGATCGCGGCCAGCACGACCGACCCCGGTGTCGGGGCCTCGACGTGCGCGTCCGGGAGCCAAGTGTGAAGCGGGAAGAGCGGGACCTTGATCGAAAACGCGAGGGCGAAAGCCGCGAACAGCCAGAGCTGCTCCTCGAGGGAGAGGGGAGCCCCCAGTAGCGCGGTGAGGTGGAACGAGGCTACGCCGTTCGCCTCTCTCGCGGCCAGGTACAGGTAGAGGATGCCGACCAGCATCAGGAGCGAACCCAAAGCAGTGTACAGGAAGAACTTCACCGCCGCGTAGATCCGCCGCTCGCCGCCCCAGATCCCCACGATGAAATACATCGGGACGAGGGTGAGCTCGAAGAACACGTAGAACAGGAACAGGTCCATAGCCGCGAACACGCCGATGATGCCCGTCTGGAGGAGGAGCATCATCGCGTAGAAGGCTTTCTCGCGCTCGCGGATGTATTCGAACGATCCAAGAATCGCGAGCGGCATCGTGAGCGTCGTGAGGAGGATCATGAAGAGCGCGATGCCGTCGATCCCGAGGGCATAGTGCACGCCCCATGCGCCGATCCACTCGACGTCGTGAACGAGCTGGAAGAGGTCCCCCGCGGGATCGAACGCCCACCAGAGGCCCAGGCTCAACACGAAAAGGCCCGCCGACCACCCGAAAGCGATGTGCTTGGCGCGGTCTTTCGGGCCGAGGAGGACCGTGACCAGGCCGAGGAGCGGGAGCCAGAGCAGAGCGTGAAGCGCCCAGCTCTCGTACGACAGCCCGTCGATCAGTCCGCTCATCTGTGGCTCAGAGCAGGAGGGAGCCCAGGACCGCGAGCGCCGCCACGGTCAGGACGAAGGCGTAGGTCGTCACCTGACCGGTCTGGAACAGCGATCCGATCCAGCCCACTCCCCGAGTAACGGCGCCCGTCGCGTTCACGGCGCCGTCGATCAGGCCCTGGTCGATCCAGCGCCAGAGGAACCGCGACGAGTTCACCACCGGCTGGACGAACAGGCGGTCGTAGAGCGCGTCCACGTACCACTTGTTGTAGAGAAGCCCGCGGAACCCGGAAACCGGGACCGATTCGGTCGCCGGAACCACGATGCGGCCCACCAGGGATCGGTACGTCAGGATCATCACGACGAAGGCGGCGCCGGTCGCGACCGCACCCCACGCCACGTGTCCTCCGCCGATGGGGGCGGTTTCCGCGTAGGGCCCGAGCGTTGCCAGCCGAACCTCATCCGCCGCGAGGGTGACGGGCTCGAGCCAGTGGTGGAGCCATTCGGACATGGGGAGGAGCCCGAATCCTCCGAAGAGCGACGTCTGGACGGGCTCGGGCACGTTGATCCATCCCCCGACCACCGAAAGCACCGCGAGCGCCGCGAGAGGTACCGTCATCGTGAACGGGGCCTCGTGTAGGTGCGCGGCCTCCGCCGCGCCCGTGCGGTTCTCACCGTAGAACGTAAGCACCATCATCCGCGTCATGTAGAACGCGGTGAGCATGGCCGCCGCGAGCGCGATCCCCCAGAGAACGGTGAAGAGCGCCCGGTATTCTCCGGTGGCCGCGGCCCCCGCGTACCAGATGATCTCGTCCTTCGAGAAGAACCCGGCGAACGGCCAGATCCCCGAGATCGCGAGGGTCGCAATGCCCATGGTGGCCCAGGTGACAGGCATGAATCGCCGGAGTCCACCCATGTTCCGCATGTCCTGAGGGTCCCAACCCTTGTGGGTGGAGTGGAAGGCGTGGTGCATCGAGTGGATGACCGCGCCCGATCCCAGGAACAGGAGAGCCTTGAAGATGGCGTGGGTCACCAGGTGGAAGACCCCCGCCGCGTACGCCCCGACGCCGACGCCCATGAACATGAACCCGAGCTGCGACACCGTCGAATACGCGAGCACCTTCTTGATGTCGTACTGCTCGAGCGCGATGGTCGCGGCGAAAATCGCGGTCACGGCCCCCACGGTGGCCACCGCGGCGGCACCCGCAGGCGCGAGCGCAAATAGCACGCCCCCCCGGGCGACCAGGTAGACGCCCGCCGTGACCATCGTCGCGGCGTGGATGAGCGCTGAGACGGGCGTGGGGCCCGCCATCGCGTCGGGGAGCCAGACGTACAAGGGCACCTGAGCGCTCTTCCCGATTGCCCCGAGGAGGAGGAAGAGGGTGATCGCGGTGACCACGGCGCTCCCCGGCAAAAATACTTCGGGCGCGAGCTCGAACACCTCCACGTAGTCGAACGTCCCCAGCGTGGCGAAGAGAATGAAGATCGCGACCAGGAATCCAAAGTCCCCGATCCGGTTCACGATGAAGGCCTTCTTTCCCGCGTCGGCCTTCTCCCGGTCCTCGAACCAGAAGCCGATCAGGAGATACGAGCATAGGCCCACCCCTTCCCATCCCACGAACATGAGCGGAAAGCTGGATCCCATCACCAGCACGAGCATGAAGAACACGAACAGGTTCAGATAGGCGAAGTAGCGGGCGTAACCAGGGTCTTCGCGCATGTAGCCCACGCTGAAGACGTGGATGAGGAAGCCCACGCCCGTAATGACCATCATCATCAGGATGGAGAGCTGATCGAGCTGGATCGCGGCGTCGATCGACAGCGAGCCAGTGGTCATCCAAGTCCAATACGTGCGGATGACCGGCTCCTCCAGCTCCACGCCGAACATCCGCACGAAGTTCACCAACGTCAGGAGGAACGCGGCCCCGACCACCCCGGGCCCCACCCAGGTCGGCAGCCAGTGTCCCGCCGATCCGCGACTCACGGGAAGGGTCGCGTGCGCAGCGGGCTCCGCTGCGGTCGCCGCCGCGGCCCTCACCGAGTCGGCCGTTCGAGTGCCCGTCCTCAGCGCAAGGATGCCGTTCGCGAGGAACCCGAGGAGCGGCAGGACGATGACGAGCCCGGGAAGGAAGGGCGCGAATGCAGCGCCGGCTTCCGCGGCCTCCACCTGCAGGAGAGCGGTCGAGAGTAGGTGAAGGGCCGTCACCCGCTCACCACTTGAGGAGGTTGAAGTTCTCGATATTCACGTTCCGGTAATGCCGGAAGATCGAGATGATGATGGCGAGGCCCACCGCGGCTTCCGCGGCGGCCACCGTCATGGTGAAGAAGACGAAGAGCTGTCCCTCGATCCCGAGCTGCCTCGAGAGCCCCACGAGCGTCAAGTTCACGGCGTTCAGTTGGAGCTCGATGCAGAGCAGGACGATGATCGCGTTCCGGCGGACCAGGACGCCGAACGTCCCGATCACGAACAGGAGAGCGCTCAGCGCCAGGGTCTCGGCGAGCACGCGTCAGACTCTCCTCTTGGCGAGGGCCACGGCCCCGACCAGGGCGACGAGGAGAAGGATCCCGACGAGCTCGAACGCCAGGACGTAGTCCGTGAAGAGGGGGAACGCGACCGCGCCGATCGCTCCCTGCTCCGCCAAGAGCTGATCCATCCCCTCCGGGCCTGGGAAGAACTGGTAGATGGGGTTCTCCTCAGCTCCTCCAAACTGCCTGGCCAGGAGGCCCGCCAGGAAACCGGCCGTCGCGAATGCCGTGAACGCGCCAAGCCCTTTCTTCAGGTCGGCGTGGTAGTCGTGTCCCAGGTTCAGGAGCATGATCACGAAGAGGAAGAGGACCATGATCGCGCCGGCGTATACGATCACCTGCACCGCCGCGAGGAAGTGCGCCTCCATGAGCACGAAGATGCCGGCGATCGACCCGAGGGTGCCCACCATGAAGAGGAGGCTCCCCACCGGATTCTGGAGGAGCACCACACCCAGGCCCCCGCCGAGGACCATCGCCGCGAACACGTAAAAGAGGATATCGGCCATCCGGCCGCTCACTCCGACCTAGGGTCGGAGGGATCCCAAAGAAGCGCCGTCGGATGGTCCTGCTCCATCAGTCGGTCGAGGTCGTAGACGAAACGGTCGCGTGTGTACTCCGCGTTCTCGAAGTGCACGCCCACGTGGATCGCCTCGACCGGGCAGACCTCCTGGCACATCCCGCAGAAGATGCAGCGGAACTCGTCGATCTCGTAGACGAGCGGATAGCGGTTCCCCTGGTCGTCCTCGCCGCCCACGAGTCGGATGCAGTTCGCGGGGCACACCGTGGGACAGAGCCCACAGGCGACGCACTTGGGACGGCCGTCCGCGTGCTTCTCCATGACGTGGGTGCCACGCCACCGCGGCGAGAGGTCCGGCTGCTCCTCGGGATATTCGAGCGTCACCTTAGTGGGGTTCACCATGTGCTTGAAGGTGATCGCCATACCCTTCAGCGTGGAGC
>Ga0326597_10006328_pt1 | contig 16241 bp, 8 predicted proteins | sample RVTome_12_FD_203789 | JGI IMG/M metagenome (GOLD analysis project Ga0326597, IMG submission 203789) | Soil microbial communities from uranium-contaminated site in the Upper Colorado River Basin, Wyoming, United States - RVT100D185 | ecosystem: Environmental > Terrestrial > Soil > Contaminated >...
AGCGCAGATAAGCCCGCTGTCTGCAGCCGATTTTCGTCAGGTAGTCGGAGAATAGCAAGGGAAATGACCGGCGGGGAAAGGAAACGGCGCCCGCAGTCATTGGCACGCGATCACCCACGGCAAACGCCCCTGCACCATCTCGTGCGTCGGGATGGGCCGCCCAAGCGCATGCTGCCGGGCGTGCGTCAGCAGACGTAGACACAGCTACCGTCTGAAGAGCCGTGTCAGCTTCATCACGAAGCCGCGGTTGCGGAGCAGGGGGAACCCCGTCCCCGTGGTGTCGCGATTGTCGGTGTAGACCACGAAGAAATCGCTGCCGGGTTCGTATTCCCACCTGAAGCGGACATTGGTGTTGAAGCTGCTGTTGCTCGAGTTGTACTGCACGAGCGCGATCGCGCTCATCCGCGGCGTCATCGTGTAGGCGCTGCGCGCCGTCAGGAGGGTGCTGGTGAACCGACCTTCCGGCAGATCGATCCAATTCACCGTGAGGCCGGGCTCGATCGAGATCTGCGGCGTAATCTCGACGCGGCCACGCCCCGTGGTGAGTCCGGTCCTCGTGCCGTTGTAGAAGGCGCCGCGCTCCAGCGTCACCATGCCGGCAAGCTTCCGCTGGGGGCCGAAGGCGTAGATGACGTGCGCCTCGGGAAAGTCGTAGCCGCCGACCGGAAGGATGACTCCCTTCGCGACCTCGAACGGCTCGTCGAGCCGCTCGTAGCTGCTGACGACCTCGACACCGAGCCCGTCGCCGTTCGCCAGCTCCGTGCGGAAGGTCCCTTGCGCCAGGCGCGACTGCAGATCGCCGCCGGGATCGGTGATGTAGTCGAACTGGGCGTCCCACGTGAACTTCCGCACGGCGGCGATCGACAGCGGGCGCTGGCTGAAGCGCGCGAACACCGAGTTGCGGATGAAGGCGCTTCGCCGGAGGAAGCCGACCTGCGGATCGAAGCGCTCGTCGACCGCGAGGCGCTCGAGCTGGAGGCCGTAGCGGTCGGCGTTGTAATCGAGCTGCGCCCGGTAGCTCGTGTCGTGGCCCGACGGGCCCGGGGTGTCGGTCTTGGCGAAAAACGTGTTGATGTTCAGGTCCTGAAAGAACGAGAAGACGCCGTCGACGCCGAACGCGCGGCTGCGGCCGGCGCCGGCGGCAGACATCGATCGATCGGTGTACACCACGCCGACCGCGCTCCGCCGGAGGATGTCGCGCTTGATGCGCACGACGCCGAAGTTGGTGGGCGGAGCGCCGGCCTTCGGCGCGTCGCCCGTGCGGATGTCGAGCAGACCGATGCTGTACGGCCCCGCCTTCCCGGTGACGCGGCCGCCGACGTCGATCGGCACTTCGTACCCGCCGTTCAAGCCGATGCGCCTGCTGAAGAACAGCACTGGAATGTCGTTCTGGGTCGGATTACCCTGGGTGAGCCCGCCTCCGCCTCCCCCTCCGCTGCGCGGCTGGTTCTGGAGGCCGCCGAACGAGAAGATGCCCTGCCCCTCCAGGAAGAAATCGCGCTTCTCCGGAAAGAGCACGCTGAACCGCGTCAGGTTGACCTGCTGCTCGTCCTCTTCGACCTGCGCGAAATCGGTGTTGTAACTGAAATCGGCCGTCAGCCCCTCGGTCAGCCCGACCTTCACGTCGAAGCCGCCATCGCCGTCGGGATCGGTCGACGCCGCCGTATCGCTCGGGCGAGCGGTCGTCAGCCCCACGATGCCGTACGGCTTCACCTCGAAGTTCCTGGACGCGTGGGGGGGTTCGATCCCGACGAGCGTGGCCGCAGACGACAGCTTGTTCATGCCTCGACGGCCGAGCGCCGCCGGAATCCTGGTCAGGTACTGCATCTCGTTCTTCCAGCGGACGATGCGCTTGAAGTTGATGCCCCAGACCTGGTCCTCCCCGGCCCGGAACCGCAGCGACTTGAACGGGATCGCGATCTCCGCGGTCCATCCCCCGTCGAACCGCGCGGTCCTGCCGTCCCAGACCGTGTTCCAGTCGCGGTTCATGTCGCGCTCGTCGGTGATGTATCCGTCCTGGAGCCCGCCCGCCAGGCTGAGCTGAAACAAGAACCCATTGCGGCGATCGTGAAACGTGTCGAAGATGACGCCGAACGCCTCGTTGTCGGTAATCCCGAAGCCGTCGCGCCGCATCTCGTTGGCGACCTCCCGCTCGGGCTGCGAGTCCCAGCAGCGCGCCGACACGTAGATGTTTCGCTCGTCGAAGAACAGCCACACCTCCGTCTTCTCGGTGACCGGCTGGCCCTCCTCGGGCTCCTGCTGGAGGAAGCCATCGATCGCCCGCAGCGACGTGTAGAGCGGCTCGTCGAGGCGGCCATCGAGGACAATCGGCTCGGCAATCCGCGTGGCGCGGACCGTGGCCTGCCCGTCATCGCTGCGCGTGACGACGGCCGGGGGGGGGGGGGGCGGCGGCCCGTCGAGCTGGGCCAGGCGGTCGCCGAGCGACTGGGCGGCCGCCGGGCCCGACACGGTCGCGAACGCAAGCGTCCAGAGAATCGTCCTCGCTCGAGCCATGCTGTTCAGGAGCCACCCAAGTCCCCGCCATCCATGTGACAAGAGTCACGCCCGCGCCCGCGTCCTCGCCCGCATGGCCGTGCCGATGGGTGGAAGCCGAAATCGTAGCATGCCGGCTCGTTCGCGACGGTCCGAATTGCGAGTGGACGGCTGGCCGGCGGCTTCAGCCGGCCAGGCGTGACTTGGAAGCCCGAGAGGCGAGGTGGGAGGTACGGCGGGGCTTCTGTTCCCTCAGAAGGCCCCTGCGATCACCGGGACGCTCGTGCCCCAGATGACGTTGTCTTCGTCGGCGGTGCCCCACACGATATTGTCGAGGCCGTCCGAGGTACCCCAGACGATGTTGTCGTCCGCGCGCGAGGTTCCCCAGACGATGTTGTCGTCGTCCGAGGTCCCCCAGATGATGTTGTCGTCGTCGGACGTTCCCCAGATGATGTTGTCGTCCGACGTCCCCCACACGATATTGTCGATCTCGGTGGTGCCCCAGACGATGTTGTCGTCGTCGCCCCATGTGCCCCAGACGATGTTGTCATCGCCCCAGGTACCCCAGACGATGTTGTCGTCGTCGAGCGTGCCCCACACGATATTGTCGTCGTTGGCGCCCGAGACGGCCTTGTGATCGTCGTCGTTCTTGTCCTTGTCGTCCTCATCGCCGACATCGACGCGGGTGCCCCACACGATGTTGTCGTTGTCATCCATCAGGCCGATGATGCGGTCGGGCCAGACGATGTGGGTCGCCCACAGGGCGCTGGTGCCCCAGACGATGTTGTCGTCGCTGGTGCCCCACACGATGTTGTCGCCGTCGTTGGTGCCCCAGACGATGTTGTCGTCGCCCCACTGAGCGCTCAGCGACCAGGCCGGCGCGCTGTAGTGGACGAGCGTGCCGGTGTAGACATCGTCGCCCCACATGACCGACTGCGACCACTCGTGCTGGACGTCGGCGATGAGGCTGTGCGGTTCAACACCCGAGTGCAGCCACCAGGCGCCCGACGGCGCCGCGGTGTCGATCGCGCTCGCCAGCGCGATCGCGCCGGCGGCATTGATCTGGCCGGTCCCCTGCGTCAGGTGGTTCGCGTCGGCCAGCGGAATCGTGCTGAACTCGAGCATCGCCTTGACGGCGTTGGGCGTAAGCGGCGGGGCGTCGTAGGACTGCGCGCGGCGGTTGGCGTCGAGCATCGCGGCGACGACGCCGCTCGTGACACCCGCCGCCATGCTCGTTCCGCTCAGCTGCAGGAAGTCCCGGTTGTTCGTCGACTTCATCTGCTTCGCCGGCAGCAGCCCGTACAGGTAGCTCGACGGGTTCGTGTCGGACGTCAGCTGATGGCCGGGCGCCACGACGTCGGGCTTCGCGAAGCCGTCGAACCACGTCGGGCCGCGCGAGCTGAACGAGGCGACCGTGTCGTCGCCCCGGTCGATCGTGTTCTGGGTGACCGCCGCCCCAACGGTGATGGCCGACGGCGCGTTGCCGGGCGACGTGACGCCGGTGTATCCCTGTTCGCCCGTCTGCAGATCCTGTCCGTAATTGCCGGCCGAGACCACGACGATGAGCCCCGCGTCGGTGGCTCGCTCGACCGCCCGCACCAGCGGATCGTTCTTGGCCGGCGCGTAAATCGGATGGCCGAGCGACAGGTTGATCACCTGGACGCCCAGGCTGCCGCGATTCGCGGTCACGAACTCGATGGCCTGGATGACGTCGCTCGTCCGGCCCTGCCCGGTCTCGTCGAGGACCTTCAGGCCGACCAGGTTCACGGCCGGCGCGATGCCGACGAACTCGAAGTTCGAGCGGACGCCGCTGCCGCCGATGAGGCCCGCGATGTGCGTGCCGTGGCCGAAGTCGTCGTAGGCCGCGGTGGCCACGCCGCCGCGCGTGAAGTCGTAGAAGCCGGTGATGCGGCCGGTGAAGTCCGAGTTCGGCGCGATCCCCGAATCGACCACGGCCACGCCGATGGCGAAGCCGGTCGGCGTCGCGGAAGACGGGACCTGTGACAGACCCAGCGTCTGGCGCAGGGTGCTGGTCGCCGGAACGGCTGGCGCGCTCGCCTTGTTCTTGCCCTTCGGAACCTTGATCTTCGGCAGCTTCGCCTTCGCCTTCTCCGCCGCCTTCAGCGCCTTCGCCCAGCCTTTCATCCTGGCCTTGACCGAGCCTTTCGGGGAGGCCGCCCCGGCGAACACCGTCGCGTCGTCAGAGACCGCCTCGACCCACGGGTGCCTGGCCAGCTCGTCGACGTCTTCGCTGTGGATTTCCCCGGCGAGCGTGTCGACCAGCCGCGATTCGGATTCGATCACGTCGCCGTGCGACTCGAGCGCCGCTCGGAGGTCGCCCCGATGGCCCGGCGTGACGGTGATGATGACGCGCTGCGTCCGGCCGCCGCGCTGCAGCGACTTCCGCAGCGAGCGATCGACCTTGCGTGCCGCGACGGTGGCCGAATCCTGGGCCGAGGCCGCAGGGGCGGACAGCAGGACCGCGGCGGCGGCGAACGCGATGGCAAATCTGATGGAAGGCATCCGGAGCGACGGCCTGGGACCCCAGACGGCCTTCTGTCGAATGCTGAGGAGGGAGCGCAGGAGAACATTGAGCACGGGGGACCAGCAAGGCAACGGACGCGCCACCCCAGGATTTTTCGAGCCGATCGCTCTAAGCGACTGGGACTGAAGTGGTTGTAGTTCAAGAGGACTCTGATGTATTGAGCCGATGGATTCCTGGCTCGTCTCGTAATAGCACATTATGGACAGGTCATCGAGGACATTCATGAGTCTAAACCATTAGGAATCAGCACTTTAGTAATATGCATTTCGACTTTGTCCTACATAGGGACACTATGGGCAAACATAATTCACACTTAGTGACGTTATTGTCGTGTCCTGACGTCTTGAAGGACTTTGTCAGTGCTCATTTTTTGTACTTGTCAATCAGCAAGCCCCGGGTACTCTCCTTCTGGTCGATCTGCGATACCCGAGTCGGGTCGTCTGGCCTGCGGCCCTCGCTGAGCCCGGCGAGCCGCGCAGAGTCTGAAGGCGTGCAGATCCGGTGGGAGTACACTGGCCGGTCGTTGTGGAATCGTCTCGATAGCCCTCAGGGAGGCCCGTATGCTTCGCGCGTTCACCACCGTGATGCTCCTCGCACTGCTGTCCACCGCAGCTCATGCACAGTCGCAGGCGACGACCGGAGTCCTTGAAGGAAGCGTTTCGGATGAGACCGGCGGCCGGCTGCCTGGCGCCACCGTGACGCTCACAAACACCGGCACCAACTTCACCCGGGAACTGACGGCCGACGCGGACGGCCGCTTTCGTGGATTGCTGCTCCCGCTTGGCGATTACAGGCTCGCGGCGGCTCTCCAGGGTTTCAGCACGTATGTGCAGGAAGGCATCACGCTCGCGGTCGGGCAGACCGTCAACCTGCCGATCATTCTGCGAGTGTCCGCCGTCCAGCAGGAGGTGGTCGTCACGGCGAGCTCGCCGATCGTCCAGACCACGAGGGCCGAGCAATCGACGCTCATCGACGCCGCGTCGCTGCGCAACCTGCCCAACAACGGCCGCAACTTCCTGAGCTTCATGCAGCTGACACCCGGGGTGACGGTCGTGCAGGGACCCGACGGCGACGAGATCAGCGTCAACGGCCAGAAGGGCATCAGCAACAACATCGCGGTGGACGGCGCCGACTTCAACAATCCCTTCTTCGGCGAGCAGCGCGGCGGCCAGCGCCCGGCCTTCACGTTCAACCAGGACGCCATCCAGGAGATGGTGGTCGTGGCCGACGGCGCCGCGCCGGAGTTCGGCCGCAGCGGCTCCGGGTTCGTGAACATCGTCACCAAGTCGGGGACCAACGACGTGGGCGGGTCGCTGCACGCGTTCGGCAAGGCCGACAGCATGTCGTCGGCCAACACGGCCGGGCAGAAGTTCCCCTTCGATCAGCAGCAATTCGGCGCCACGATGGGCGGCCCGTTGCGGAGAGACCGGACGTTCTACTTCCTCGCCTACGACCAGCAGCGCTTCCGGCAGACCAAGCAGATCGACCCGGCGCGGATCGAGCCGCGGGTCGTGAGCTTCTTCGCCTCACTCGGGAGCCCCGACGAGAACGGGCCCATCGAGCGGAGCAACGACGCGCGCGTCTTCCTGGGCAAGCTCGACCATCAGATCACGCCGGCGAATTTGCTGACGCTGCGATACAACTACACTTGGAGCCGGCAGGAGAACGGCACCTTCGACGTCGATTCCTGGGGCCGGAGCGCCAACGGCCTCGAGCGCGACTTCTCGAACGCGGTCTCGGGATCGCTCGTGTCGGCGGTGTCGGGCAACATGCTCAACGAGTTCCGGTTCCAGCTCGCGCGCGAGGATCGGCCGCGGCCCTACACGGGGCCCAACATCGCCGGCCAGTCGCGCCCCTTCCCCGACACGGCGTTCGATTTCGCGCGGGGATACCGCTTCGGCGAGCCCTTCTTCTTCCCGGTCGAGTACTACGACTCGCGCGTCCAGGTCACCAACAACCTGTCGATTCTGAAGGGGCGCCACACCTTCAAGGTCGGCGGCGAGCTCAACCGCGTCAACTCGGTGCAGACCTTCGTCGGGTTCGCGAACGGGCGCTACATCTTCAGCACGACCGACGGCTTCCTGAACTACGCGCGGCTGGGGCCGACGTATGTCGAGTGCTCCGACGGCTCGAGCAACGCGGCCGGATCGTGCCCGGCGGGGACCGAGATCGTCGGACCGCTCCTGCTCTTCCTGCAGCAGGCCGGCGTCGGCGGTCTGACGGCCCAGGAAGCCGGGACGCAGTCGATTCCGCAGATCGAGCCGTCGCTGTTCGTGCAGGACAAGTGGCAGCCCAACAGCCGGCTCACCGTGCAGTACGGCGTGCGCTGGGAAGCGCAGATCCAGCCCGACCCGATCACGCCGCCGAACGAAGTCTTCTACGCGGCGTTCATCGGGCGACCCGACTTTCCGTCGGACGGCACGATCCCGTCCGACCTGAAGATGATCCAGCCGCGGCTCGGCGTTTCGTGGGATCCGGGCGGCGACGGGAAGCAGGTCGTCCGGTTCAGCTCGGGGCTCTTCTACGCCCGCATCCCGGGATTGAACCTCGCCAGCACGCGATCCACCAACGGCAGCCGGGGCCAGACGCTCTTCCGCGCGAGCTTCTTCAACGGGTTCGGCGTCACGCCGCCCGCCTGGCCTAATCTCATCCCGCAGTCGGCCATCTCCAGCCCCGACCATCCGGACGTCTTCGTCTTCGACAAGGACTTCCGGAACCCCCGGACCTGGTCGAACACGATCGCCTACGAGCGTCAGATCGTCGAGCAGCTGTCGGCGTTCGTGAACTTCACCCATTCCGACACAGACTTCATCACGCGGTTCATCAACCGCAACGATGCGGTCTTCGGCTCGCCGTGGAGCACCGGCCTCGGCGCCGGCGGCACCAACGGAATCGCCACGCTGACCGTGGTCGAGAGCTCGGCGAGGTCGCGGTACGACGGCCTGACCGTCGGCCTCAACAAGCAGTACTCGCAGGGCTACCAGTTTCAGGTCAACTACACCCTCTCCCGCGACCTGTCGGACGACGACAACGAGCGCGACCCGTTCTCGTTCCGCTACGCTCGCGCCGACAACCTCGAGCCCGAGTACAACTACTCGGATCGCGACCAGCGGCACCGGTTCAACGCGTGGCTCCTGACGAACATCAAGGGCTTCGAGCTGAACAACCGCGTGACCGCCCGTTCGGCGCAGCCCAGGTCGATCGGGGAAACGCCGCAGGACCGGATCCAGCCGGATGGCTCGATCCTCAAGCGCAACACGCTGCGCAAGGACAACGAGTTCTTCACCTGGGACCTCCGCGTGACAAGGAACCTGACGATTGGCGGCACCGTCGTGCAGCCGATCTTCGAGGTCTTCAACCTGACGAACAGCCGGAACATCAGACGGCCCGAGGTGACGAACCTGGTGTTCAACTTCGACGGGACCGTGCAGAGCGGCTTCGGCGATCCGCGTCAGGCCCAGTTCGGCGTGAGAGTGCTCTTCTGAACCGGATCGGAGCCGATCGGTTGGAGGCGCTCGGGCCGACCTTCACGGCGGAGCTCTTCGCGCCTCTCCACGCGGCGCTGGTCGAGCTGCTGGACGGGCTCGCGCCAGCCGACTGGGAACGGCCGGCCATTGCGGGCGCGTGGCGCGTCCGCGACGTGGCGGCGCACCTGCTGGAGATCGATCTGCGCAGGCTCTCGGTCGGCCGGGATGGGCATCGCATCGAGCCCGGCCGGCGGATGGAGGGGTACGCCGATCTGGTCGGCTTCCTCAACGACCTGAACCGCCACTGGATCGCCGTGGCGCAGCGCTTCAGCCCGCGCCTCCTCGTTCAGCTCCTGGAGTTCTCGGGGCCCGAGATGGCCCGCCTGGTGACCAGCCTCCCGCCGCACGGCCCGGCCCCCTTTGCCGTCGACTGGGCGGGCGAGCGGAGCTCGGAGAACTGGTTCGACATCGGACGCGACTTCACCGAACGCTGGCACCATCAGATGCAGATCCGCATCGCGGTCGGAGCGCCGGGGCTGCTGCAGTCCTCCTGGCTGCGGCCGGTGCTGGATATTTCGGTCCGCGCGCTTCCGCGGGCGTATGCCGGCCGCTCCGCGTCGGACGGGACGTCGATCGTTCTCGAAGTCGCCGTCGACAGCGGCGCCGCCGCATGGTCGCTGCGACGCGGCATGGACGCGTGGCAGGTGTGGCGCGGCGCGGCGTCCGAGCCGGCGGCCCGGGTCCGACTCGACGCCGACACGGCGTGGCGGCTGTTCTTCAATGGCCTGACGGCCGCCGAGGCGCGGGAACGGGCGACTGTCGAGGGCGATGCCGCGCTGGCCGAACCGCTGTTCGGGACGCGGGCGATCATTGGCTGAAGATCGCCTGCTCGCCGCCATCTGGGCCTGGAAGTAAAATGAGCGTCTCATGCCACTGACCGATTACGTCACGCTCGGACATTCAGGCCTGCGCGTCAGCCCGTTCTGCCTCGGCGCGATGACCTTCGGCGAGGACTGGGGATGGGGCTCGAGCGTCGCCGAATCGGAAGCGATCATGGCGCGCTTCATCGAGCGCGGCGGCAACTTCATCGACACGGCGAACGTCTACACGAAAGGCCACTCGGAGAAGATCATCGGCGACTTCATCGGACGCGACCGCGCCCGGCGCGAGCGCGTCGTAATCGCCACGAAGTTCTTCGGCAACCTGTACGCGGGCGATCCGAACGGCGGCGGCGCCGGCCGGAAGAACATCATGGCGTCGTGCGAGCACTCGCTGCGCCGCCTGCAGACCGACTACATCGATCTGTACTGGATGCACCTGTGGGACCGCTTCACGCCAATCGAAGAGACCCTCCGCGCGCTCGACGATCTCGTGCGCGCGGGCAAGGTGCGGTATATCGGCTTCTCGGACACGCCCGCCTGGAAGGTCGCCGAGGCGCAGACGATCGCGCGAATCCGGGGCTGGGCGCCCCTCATCGCGCTGCAGATCGAGTACTCGCTCCTGGAGCGCACGGTCGAGGGCGAGCTGGTGCCGATGGCGCGCGAGCTCGGCCTCGGCGTGACGCCCTGGTCGCCGCTGCGTGGCGGCGCGCTCTCGGGCAAGTACACGCGCGAGAACGCGGCGCAGGTGAAGCCGGACCGGGGCGAGCGCGTCACCGCCTTCCTGACCGAGCGGGGCTACGCCATCATCGACGCGCTGATCGCCATCGCGGGCGGGATTGGCGCGACCCCCGCGGCCGTCGCGCTCGCGTGGGTACAGGGCCGGCCGGGCGTCAGCTCGACGATCATCGGCGCGCGCCGCATCGACCAGCTCGATCAGAACCTGGCGGCGCTCGACGTGAGGCTCACCCCCGCCCACGTCGCCACGCTCGACCGCCTCTCGGAGCCGACGCTGAACTTCCCCGCCGGCATGCTCCGGGTGGCCTCCATGTTCGCCCACGGGGGCGCGACGGTGAACGGCGAGCGGTCGCAGGCGTGGCCCATCGGGCCCAAGAGCGACGCCGAACGCTATTAGTGGCCTGGCCATCAGCGCCTCAGGTCGGAACCCGCCGCTGACGGAACGCGAAGACAGCTTGGTCCGCGCCTGTTTTCGGATGGTCCTTCGCCCACTGCTCGAGCAGCGCGACGACATCCGCGTGCGCCGGCTCGCCAGGTTGACCGACGGCCAGACCCAGCGGAGACCATTCCCAGAATCCTTCTGGACCGCCGTCCAGGTACACCTCGAGGTGAGCATCGGCGCCGCGGTCCAGCAGCCAGCGCACCATCTCAGGACATTCCGCTGTCGGAGGCGATGTGGAGTGGCGTGCACCCGAGCGCTCCCAGGCCGTACTCCCCGAGGAAGCTCCTTCGCGTCCTTCGATCGATCTCGTCCCAGAGATCGCTGTTGCGACTGGCTCTGCTCGCGGGGATCGTACGCTAGCCTGGGTCCATGACAGCCCCCTTAGTCCTCCGCATTGCCTGGGTCCTGCTGGTGGCGGCACTCGGCCTGATCGTCCTCTGGGCCGTGCAGCGACGGCTGATCTATTTCCCTTTCGGTGAGGTCCCGCCTCCCGCCGACGTCGGACTGCCGCGGGCGGAAGCGGTCTCGTTCGCGACCGGCGACGGGCTGACGCTGAGCGGATGGTTCGTGCCGCCCGACGGCCCGCCGACGGGCGTGACGGTCATCGTCTTCAACGGCAACGCCGGCAACCGCTCGGCGCGCGCCCCTCTGGCCGCGATGCTCGCGAACGCCGGCATCGGCACCCTGCTGTTCGATTACCGCGGGTACGGCGGCAACCCCGGGTCGCCCTCCGAGCAGGGGCTCGCGCTCGACGCGGCGGCCGCGCGCCGCTACGTGGCCGGGCGCCCCGACGTGGACCCCGTGCGCCTGGCGTACTTCGGCGAGTCGCTGGGCTCCGGCGTCGCCGTCCGCCTGGCCGCCGTCGATCGCCCCTTCGCGTTGATCCTCCGCTCGCCATACACCTCGCTCGTCGACATGGGGCGGTACCTCCACCCGCTCCTGCCCGTGGGGCTCCTGCTCCGCGACCGCTTCGCGTCGCTCGACACGATCGGCCGTATCCAGGCGCCGCTGCTGGTCGTGGCCAGCCGCGGCGACCGGGTCGTGCCAGCGGCGCAGAGCGAACGTCTGTACGCCGCGGCCAACGAGCCTAAACGCCTGCTGATGTTCGATCACGGCGACCACAACGACTACGAGCTGATCGGCGGCGAGCGCATGATCGGCGCGATCGTCGAGTTCCTCGAGCGCGTGGCTTCCAGATAGCCGATCGGCCGGCGCCTCGCCGTGTCCCGTAACCGCACACCCCGCAGTTTGCGTGCAAACAGCCGGGCGCGGGGGAACGCGCCGGACCGCCCGCGCTAACATGCCTGATGCGCCCGCGATCGCGCGATGCCCGGGAGCGCCCCGCGGCGGCGCGGCGCCGGCTGACACCGCCTCGCCCCCAGCCGCGGCGGTCCTCGAACGGCCTGGAGGCCTCATGCACCGCTCTTCGTCCGCCGCCGCGGTCGCGCTCGGCGTCGTCTCCCTGTTTCTGTGGACCCCGGCGCCGACGCGGGGACAGGCGCCGCGGCGCCTGGACATCCAGACGGTCGACGGCCGGGAGGCCGTCGCCGGCGAGGCGCTCGTGAAGTTTCGGCAGCGAATGGTTGCGGCCGACCTGACGCGGCTCGTGCCGGAGATCGACGCCGACGAGGCGCAGCCGCTGGGCCGCACGGGCGTCGTCCGCGTCCGCTCGAAGTCGCAGAGCGCGGCCGCTCTCGTCGCCCGGCTCGCCCGCCGCGGCGACGTGGCGTACGCGGAGCCGAACTACATCGTGCGCGCGTTCGCGCCGCCCAACGACGCCAGCTTCTTCCAGTTGTGGGGGCTCGACAACGTCGGCCAGGTCGTGAACGGCGTGCCCGGCGTCGCGGGCGCCGACATCGACGCCGCGGCGGCCTGGGACATCTCCGTCGGATCGCAAGCGCACGTCGTCGCCGTCATCGATACCGGCATCGACTATACGCACCCCGATCTCGCGCCCAACATCTGGTCGGCCCCGGCGCCGTTCACGGTCATCACCGGCGGCTCCTCGATCACCTGCGCGGCGGGCACGCACGGGTACAACGCCATCGCGCGCACCTGCAATCCGATGGACGACCACCACCACGGCACGCACGTGGCCGGCACCATCGGCGCGGTCGGCGACAACGGCATCGGCGTGGCCGGCGTGAACTGGACGGCCTCCATCATGGCCATCAAGTTCCTCGACGCGAGCGGCAGCGGCACCACCGCCGACGCCATCGACGCGATCCATTTCGCCGTGCAGGTGAAGCAGGCGTTCGCGGCAACGGGCGGCGCCGACATCCGGGTGCTGTCCAACAGCTGGGGAGGTTCCGGCTTCTCGCAGGCCCTGCTCGATGAGATACACGCCGCCGACGCGCAGGACATGCTCTTCGTGGCCGCCGCGGGCAACAACGGGTTCGACAACGACCTGCTGCCGACGTACCCGGCCAGCTACGACGCGCCGAACGTGGTCGCCGTCGCCGCCACGACGAATCAGGACGGGAGGGCCTGGTTCTCGAATTACGGCGCCGAGTCGGTCGATCTTGGCGCGCCCGGGATGGACATTCTCTCGACGACCATCGGCAACACGTACGCGTTCGCGAGCGGCACCTCGATGGCCGCGCCTCACGTCTCGGGAGCGGCGGCTCTCGTCCTGTCGCGCTGCGCGCTCGACACGGCGGCGCTCAAGGACACGCTGCTGGGGTCGGTCGAGCCGGTTCCCGCCCTGGAATCGACGACGAGCACCGGCGGCCGGCTGAATGTGAACAGCGCGATCCATGCCTGCATCGCGCCGCCGGAGACGCCGGCCAGCCTGACGGCGCGGGGCGGCGACACACGCGTTACGCTCTCGTGGTCCGCCTCGCTCGGCGCCATCGGCTACAACGTGAAACGGAGCCTCACGGCGGGCGGGCCCTACACGCCGATCGCCTCGGCGGTGAGGGGCGTCACGTACGTCGATACCGCGGTCGTGAACGGCACGACCTATTACTACGTCGTCTCGGCCGAGAACACGCTCGGCGAAAGCGGCGATTCCAGCGAAGCGTCTGCGACACCCAACATTCCGCCGGACCTCATCGTGTCGTCGTTCACGGTGCCCGCGACCGCCGGCGCAGGGTCCACCATCACCGTTTCGGTCACGACGAAGAACCAGGGAACGGCGACCGCGGCGCCCTCGACGACCCGGCTGTACCTGTCGGTGGACGCCTTCGTCGAGGCCGGAGATATCGTGCTCGACGCGGCGCAGCCGGTTCCGGAGCTGCCGGGGGGCGCGTCCATCTCCACGTCGCTTTCGGTCACCGTTCCGCCCGACCTCGCGACCGGCCGCTACTTCGTAATCGCGAAAGCGGACGCCGACGACGTGCTGAGCGAGAGCCAGGAAGCGAACAACGCGCTCGCGCGCCTGGTTCAGATCGGCCCCGATCTCGTCGTCGCGTCGTTCACCGTACCGACGACGGCGGCCGCGGGTGCCGCGATCTCGGTGACCGACACCGTGAAGAATCAAGGCGGGGGCGACGCGGCGGCCTCGAGCACGTCGTTCTATCTCTCCGGCGACGGCACGCTCGGGTCCGGCGACGTCTTGCTCGGCCATCGGGCCGTGCCCGACCTCGGCCCGGGCGGCACGAACACCGGATCGACGACGTTGACGATCCCGGCCACGACCGCCGTCGGCGCGTACTTCGTGCTGGCCATCGCCGACGGCGACATGGCCGTCGCGGAGACGCTGGAGACGAACAACTCGACCGCGCGCTCCGTCCAGATCGGCGGCGATCTCGTGATTTCGGCCTTCCTGGCGCCGTCCACCGCCGGCCCCGGCTCGACCATCGCCGTGAGCGATACGACGAAGAATCAGGGCGCCGCCGCGACGCCGGAGTCGGTCACTCGGTTCTATCTCTCTGTGAACTCACTGCTCGATGCGGGCGACACGGCCCTGGATGGCAGCCGGACCGTACCCGAGCTCGCGCCGGGCGCGCTCAGCTCGGGATCGACCTCGCTCACCATCCCGCCGACGGTGGTCGCGGGGCCGTATTACCTGCTCGCGAAGGCCGACGCCGACAACGCCATAGCCGAGACGCAGGAGAACAACAACGTCTCGGCCCGAGCCATCCAGATTGGCAGCGACCTCGTCGTGCCGGCGCTCACGGTGCCGGCGAAAGCCGCAGCGGGCGCGCCGGTCACCATCAGCGACACGACGGCGAACCAGGGCGCCGGCGCCGCGGCGGCGACCACCACGCGCTTCTATCTGTCGGCCAACAGCGTGCTCGACGCGGGCGACCTCTCACTCGGCGGCCGCCCAGTCCCAGCGCTGGTCCCGGCGGCCAGCCATTCGGGCTCGACGACGCTGACGATTCCCGCCGAAACGATGGCAGGCGCGTACTACCTCATCGCGAAGGCCGACGGCGACGCCGTCGTGGTGGAGACGCAGGAGGGGAACAATACCGCCGCGCGCGCCATCCAGATCGGCGGCGACCTGCTGGTGACGGGCTTCACCGGGCCGTCGAAAGGGGGGGCCGGAACCTCCGTGATCGTGAATGAAACGACGGTCAACCAGGGTTCAGTGGCCGTCGCGCCGACGACCACGCGGTTCTATCTGTCCACGAACGCCCTGCTCGACGCGACCGACGCGCTCCTGGCGGGAAGCCGGGCGATTCCATCGCTCGGGGCCGGCGCGTCGAGCACCGGCTCGACAGCGGTGACGATCCCGGCGAACACCGCGACGGGCACGTACTACATCTTCGCCAAAGCCGATGCAGACGACGTGGTGCCGGAAACGCTGGAGACGAACAACACCGCCAGCCGCACGATCCAGATCGGGAGCGACCTGATCATGCCGGCGTTGACAACCGCGGCCAAAGCTGCTGCGGGACAGTCGATCGTCGTCAGCGACACGACGAGCAATCAAGGCGGCGGCGACGCCCCGGTGTCGGTGACGGAGTTCTATCTGTCGCTGGATGGAGTGCTCGGCGTCGGGGATCTTCCGATTGGCAGCCGTGTGGTCGGCGATCTGGCCGCCGGCGCATCCAGCGCAGGCGCCGCGACCGTCACGATTCCGGCAGAAGCGGGTCCAGGCACGTTCTACATCGTCGGGAAGGCCGACGCCGATAACACGGTCGCGGAGACCGCGGAGTCCAACAACACGACCGCGCGGCTGATCAAGATTGGCCCCGACCTGACGGTCTCGATCGTCACGGCCTCGCCGTGGCCGGTCGTCGCCGGCACGTCGCTCGCCGTCACCGATGCGGTGGCGAACCAGGGCGCGGAGGCTGCGGCTTCGACCACGACGAGGTTCTACCTGTCCACGAACCTCACGCTCGACGCGGGCGACACTCCGCTCATCGGCAGCCGATCGGTGCCGCAGATCGATCCCGACGGGGCCAGCTCCGGTTCGACGACCGTCGCGATCCCGGCCGGCACGTCCCCCGGCAATTACTTCCTCCTCGCCAAGGCCGACGCCGACGGGGCGGTGGCGGAAAGCTCGGAGACCAACAACGTGGGGGCCCGCGCCATCAAGGTGAACGCGGCCCCGTAGACATTTACTCTCGCGGCTTCCACGGCGGAAGTAGGCTAGGAGCCTGTCCGAGTAATAGCATGGGTCGCGCGCATGGGGCTTGCGAGCCGAGATCGAGGCGCGAGGAGGAGGCGATGCGGGACATCGGCGACGACGAGCAACGACGAGCTCGCCCGCACCCCCCATGCGCCCG
>Ga0326597_10006330_pt1 | contig 16238 bp, 12 predicted proteins | sample RVTome_12_FD_203789 | JGI IMG/M metagenome (GOLD analysis project Ga0326597, IMG submission 203789) | Soil microbial communities from uranium-contaminated site in the Upper Colorado River Basin, Wyoming, United States - RVT100D185 | ecosystem: Environmental > Terrestrial > Soil > Contaminated >...
CGACACCACGCTGCCGCGCGGAATCGTGTTCGAGCTGCCGGTGTCGTAGCTCCGGAAGGTCACGCTCCCGCTCGCCGCCGTCTCCTCGACCCGCTTGTCGGTCGCGGTGAAAGTGTCGGTCGCGCTGAGCTCGAAGCTCAACCGCTCCGCCGGGATGACACCGGCGTCCGCGTCGGGCGCGTCGGCGGTCGGGTCGGCGCGGATCACGAGGTTTACCGGCCCGACCACCGCCTCCCGGGCGGTCACGACGATCGACGCCGACGGCAGGAGCAGCCACGCCCCGATCGCCAGCACGACGACTGCGAGTCCGAGGACGCCGGCGGCGATGAGCGCGCTCGTTCCGGCGAGTGCCGGCACGCCTTCGAGGGGCAGCAGCCGGCGCCGGCCGGCGACCGGAATCGACCGTATCGGGGCGGTTACCGGCCGCGCGACGGGGATCGCGAGGACCTGGGTCGCCTCGAGGTCGTTCGGTGGGCCGTCGGCGTCCACCGCGGCCGACAGGGGCGGCACGGGCGCGCCTTCGGCTGCGGCGGCCGCAGCCGCCATGGCAGGTGACGCGGCCCGGGCGGCCTCCCGACGCGCCTTCCGGCTCGGCTTCGCCGGAGGGCCGCTTGTCGCTGGCGGCGGGGTTTCCAGCGCATCCTCGTACTCCGCGACCGATCCGAACACCGGCAGCCCGGCAGACGCCGCGAGCGCCCGGGTCGCGGCATCTCCGGCGACGATCGAGAGCCGGCGGTCGCGGGTCTGCGCCTCGCGCGCAAGCAGCCGGAAGTTGATCCGCGACGTCGCCAGGCGTGAGCCGGACGGCACGACGAGCGCGACCCTGCCTTCGGTGCCGGAGCGGATCCGGGCGGCGGCGGAGGTGATCTCGTCGTCGACGTCGAGGTAGATGATCGCGGCCATCGTCAGACCTTCATCGCCCGCAGGACGCGGCGCAACGCGACGTCGAGTGGATCCTCCGTCGTCTGGAGCTCGATCGCCTGGTACGCCAGCCCGAGCGGGGTGACGTCCTGCTGGTCGACGAGCAGATCCGTCGCGTCCTCGATCCTGTCGACCTGGTCGGGCGACATGATCGTCACCTCGGGCGGTCGGGCGAACGCCAGCCGCTTCCAGAACTTCTCCGCCGCGAGAGCGGTCGGGATCTCCGGCAGCCGCGAGCCCCCGCCGCACAGGTAGATCCGGCCCGGCAGCAGGTCACCTGCGGCCAGCTCCTCCATCACGAGCTCGACGCCGGCGGCCCACACGGCGACATCGTCGGCGATGATCTCCGCGACCTCGTCGCGCCGCTCGACCGCCATACCCCGGGCGTAGTCGACCTTGAGCGCCTCGGCTCGCGGGAACGGCAGGTCGAGCCGGTCGGCGATGCTCTTCGTGAACGCCCGGCCACCGAGAGCGAACATCCGCGTCCCCTCGATTCCGCCCTGCCGGACGAGCGCGACATCCGTCGTGCCACCGCCGACGTCGAGGAACAGCGCACCGGACTGACGCACCTGGTCATTCGCCAGGACCCGCGCGACAGCGTATGGCTCGGCGACGATCTCGAGCAGCTCGAGGTCGAGCTGCGAGGCGACGCTCTGGAGCGCGCCCAGGTGGACGAGCGGGGCGAACGCATTGAAGATGCCGATCTTCACGTGCCGCCCCTGGAAACCGACCGGGTTCGTCAGCGCGTAGCCGTCGATCGCCGCGCCGGTGATCGCCGCATGGACGAGCCGGACGTCCACGTTCGGCAGGCCCGTCTCCCACGTGATCGCCCGCTCCGCGTCCCGGAGCGCCTCGCGCTGGACACCGTCGATGAGCCTCTGGAGCTCCGCTTCGGTGATCGGCAGGTCCGGCTTCTTGCGCTCCTGGCTGTGGGTCGTGGTGAACCCCTTGACCAGCTCGCCGGCGATCCCGATGACCACCTGGCGGGGCCGGAAGCCGGCCATCTCCTCCGCTTCCTGGAGGGCGACCGCACAGTTGTCGACGACCGCGGCGATGTCCGCGACCGTGCCCGACTGCATGTGGCTCAGCCCCTGGCGCTTCCGCCCGACGCCGCGGACGACGCCGTGGCCGGCGTCGTCGATCTCGAACACGAGCGCCTTGGCGAATTCGGTCCCGACGTCGAGCGCGGTGCATGAGGCGAGAGTCGGTTCACCGTCCCGCTGCCAGATCCGGCGCCAGAAGGCCATCAGGCCTCCGGCTGGCGGCCGTTGCGGAGGGCCGCCCGGACGGCCTCGAGCGCCGCACCCAGTCCGTCGCGCCGCGTGCCCCGGCCCTGGGCCATCTCCGGCCGTCCGCCGCCCTTGCCGTCGAGCGGTGCGACGGCGGCCCGGACGAGGTCGCCGGCGGCGATCCCCTTGCCGACCAGGTCGTCGCTGACAGTGACGAACACCTGGGGCTCGTCCGCATCGAGGCCGAGGGCGACGACGCCGGATCCGAGCGCGCCTCGCACGTCCTTGGCGAGGCCCTTCATCGCCTCGATCGATGCGAACTGGCCGGCGAACGCCACGAGTCGGACGCCGGGCGCGATCTCCTCGGCTTGCGACGCGAGGTCGCCGGGCTTCGGCAGCCCGCCGCCCCCGCCGGCCTTGATCCGCCGCCGTGCCTCGCGCAGCTCGTCCTGGAGCGCCGCCACCCGTTCCGGCAGCGCGTCGATCGACTGCGCCCCGACGATCTCCGCCGCCCGTTCGAGCGTCGCGAGGCGCCCGCGCATGAACGCGTCGGCCCCGGCCCCGGTGAGGGCCTCGATCCGGCGCATCCCCGACCCGATGCTCCGCTCGCCGGTGATGACGAACCCGCCGATCTGGCCCGTCGCCCGGCAATGGGTGCCGCCGCACAGCTCGTGGCTGTAGCCCTCGACCCGGACGGTGCGCACGGTCTCGCCGTACTTCTCGTCGAAGAACGCGTCCGCGCCGGCGTCGATGGCCTGCTGCATGGGCATATATGCCGGCGTCACCGGGCGGTCGTCGCGGACGATCCGACGGACCTCGTCCTCGATCGCCCGCTTCTCGTCGTCGGTGAGCGCCCGGTCGAACGGGAAGTCGAACCGGAGGTAGTCCGGGGTGACGAGCGAGCCCGCCTGGCGGGCACGATCGCCGACGGTGTTGCGCAGCGCGCGGTGGAGGATGTGCGTGCCCGTGTGGTTGCGCATCGTGTGCTCGCGCCGCTGCTCGTCGACGACCGCCGAGACGGGCTCACCGACACGGAGCCGGCCACGGAGAGTGCCGCGGTGGACGATCAGCCCGCCGACCGGCCGTTGGGTGTCCTCGACCTCGAACAGCACTCTTCCGTCGGCCGTGCGGAGCTCGCCCCTGTCGCCGATCTGGCCACCGCCCTCGGCGTAGAACGGCGTCCTGTCGAGGACCACCTCGGCGCTCGCGCCGGCGTCCGTCCGGAGCTCGGCGTCCGCCTTTGCCTCGAGCTCCTCGTATTCGATCCCGTCACGGACGATCGCGCGGACCCGGCCCTCGGATGCCGTCGTCTCGTAGCCGACGAACTCCGCGTCGCCGACCCGCGACTGAATCGACTGGTAGAGACTCGACTGCTCGGCGTGCTTCGCGAGCTCGGCCTTCTTGCCGCTCCGGCTGCGCTGGCGCTGCTGCGCGAGTGCCTCCTCGAATCCCAGGCGATCGACGGCGACGCCGTACTCGGCTGCCAGCTCGACCGTCAGGTCCACCGGGAAGCCGTACGTGTCGTGGAGCCGGAAGGCGACCTCGCCCGGGAGCTTCGGCGCGTCGTCGGGCAGCTCCTCCGGGCGGCGGCCGATCACCCGCTCCGCCGACGTGAGCGGGATCAGTGCCTCCTCGAGCTGGACGGTCCCGGCATCGAGCGTCCGCCCGAACTGGGACTCCTCGCGCAGGAGGCCGCCGAGGATCTCCTCCCGCCGCTCCTCGAGGTGGGGGTATGCGTCGCGCATGATGTCGACGACGACGGCCGCGGTCTGGGCGAGGAACGGCTGCTTTCGGCCGAGCAGCCGGCCGTGGCGGACCGCGCGCCGGACGAGCTTGCGCAGGACATATCCGCGTCCCTCGTTCGAGGGGAGCACGCCGTCGGCGAGGAGGAACGTGGCGGCCCGGGAGTGGTCGGCGATGACCTGGTAGCTGAAGCGCTCCTGCTCGAACGCGTCCGGGTCATGCCCGAGCAGCTCGCGCATTCGCGCGTGGATCGGCACGAAGAGGTCCGTGTCGTAGTTCGAGGGAACCTGCTGGAGGGCCGAGGCGAGCCGCTCGAGGCCCATTCCCGTGTCGACGCTCGTGAACGGCAGCGGCAGGCGCCCCTCCGGACGCTGGTCGAACTCCATGAACACGAGGTTCCAGATCTCGAGCCACCGCGGGCACGTTTCGCTGTGGTCCGGAACGCAGTGCGGGCCCTCGCTCAGGTGCGCCCCGCGGTCGAAGTGGATCTCGCTGCACGGTCCGCACGGGCCCGTCTCCGCCATCCGCCAGAAGTTCTTGTCGTCGCCCTTGTCGACGTTCCCCCACTTCGCCATCCGCTCCGGCGGCAGGCCGATCTCGGTGCGCCAGACGTTCCAGGCGACGTCGTCGTCCGTGTACGTGGTGGCGGCCAGGCGCTCCGGCGGGATGCCCAGGTCGCGGGTCAGGAAGTCCCACGCGTAGTGGATCGCCTCGCGTTTGAAGTAGTCGCCGAAGCTCCAGTTGCCGAGCATCTCGAAGAACGTGTGGTGACGCGGGGTCCGGCCCACCTCCTCGAAGTCGTTGTGCTTGCCGGCGACCCGCAGGACCCGCTGGTAGTCGACGGCCCGCTTGTAGCTCCGGGTCTCGGCGCCGGTCAGGAGGTCCTTAAACTGGACCATCCCGGAGTTCGTGAACAGGAGTGTCTGGTCGCCCGCCGGGACGAGGCTCGCGCTGGGCACGATCGTATGGCCGCGCTCGGCGAAGAACTCGAGGAAGCGGCGGCGGATCTCGGCAGCAGGCAGGCTGACGATCCGCGGATCACGTTCGAAGCCCGGGGTCCCCATCGCGGGCAATGGTACCGAACGGGGGCTCCCGATCGCCGTGGCCCCCCGGGCGCCAATTGATACGCAGCCTCAACCTCGAATCCGGCTCTGCGCGTACGGTTGCCGCGAGGCAATGGCTACGCTCGGGGGCCGAAATCGAAGGGAGGCCGAATGATGGCTCACCTGATGCGCAAGTGCTCACAGTGCGGAACGACGGACACGAGACAGTCCTGGGCGTCGGTCGACGACGCGACGAAGCAGGGCGCCTTCGACCACCCGTGGACCTGTCCGAGCTGTGCCTGGCCGGAGTTCGAGCTGGCCGAGACAGAGGACGAGCCGGCGAAGCAGGAGCCGGCGAAGGCCTGAGGCCGAGGCCGGATCCTCTCAACGGTCCCCGTGGGGGACGGCCAGCTCCGCCTTGTTCGCATTTGCCCTCCCCAGGGACATCTGACGGGTAACGTGCGTGGGGTCGTGTGTGGGCCCGGAACAATCCGGCCACCGGACCTCGCGACGAGTGCCTTTTCGTCCCCCCGGAGGACGGCTGAGAAATTCGACGGCCCGGCCGGGACTCTCAGACGGCTCTCAGCTGACTCGCACTGGCTTGCCGGCATCCCCAATGCCAGAGGCCACGTGCGTAAATCCATCGAGCCGATCCAGCCCGACGATGACGACCGGCCGATCGGCCGGTTTCTCGCGCGTCGGGAGATCCTCGTCCTTCTCGGTGCAGCCGGAACGGCAACGGCGTTGGCCAGAGCAACGGGAGACGGCTCCTCGACGCCCAACCGTCCGGCGACGGCTACGCGGCCACGTTCTCGATCGCGCTCCAGGCGACCTGAGCTAGACGCTCCCGGGCTCTTCGGCCGCGGGCAGTTCAGCGGCAGGCTCTTCGTCGTGCGACCGGCGCCGCTGGAGAATCGCTGAACCGGCCACGGCCGCCCCGACGAGCGCTCCGATCGCGAGGCCGCGAAGGAAGGTCGAGACGAGTGGGGACGCGTCGTCCGGTGGCGCGAGCTCCGGGACGAGCCGCTCGAGCGCGGAGCGGCCGCGCTCACCGCTCACGGGCCGACCCGGGCGCGCGTCGGGCCGAGGATCGCGACGATCGCCACGATCCCGATTCCGAGCCAGGCCAGCGCGGACGCCGGCACGAGCCGGAAGTCGCCGATCCGGAGGAGGTCGATGCCGAGCCGGGCACCGAGCGCATCCCCGGCCAGCGCCCCGAGCGAGGCCGCGACGACGAGGAGCGGCAGCTGTCCCCGCGCGCTGCCGCGGATGAGGACGAACAGAGCCGTGTGGAAGATCCCGAGCAGAAGGGCCAGGATCGGGGCGGGCGCCACCGTCAGGCGCTCGCCGCGAGGGCGGCGGCCGGGCGGGCGATTCGACCACCCCCGAGGACGACGTCGCCGTCGTCGAAGACGCACGCCTGGCCCGGGGCGGCGGCCCACACGGGCTCGTCGGTCTCGACGATCCACCGGCCCCGGGCCGGCTCGTCCGGCCGTGCAGGCCGGAGAGACGCAGCGACGGGAGCCGCGCGGTGGCGAATCCGGACGCTCGCCCGGAAGCTGGCACCGTCGCCGAGCGATGGCGGCGGACCACCGGCGACGAACGTGACCCGCTCGACCTCGAACGTCCGCGTCTCGAGATCCTCGCGCCGGCCGAGCTGGATCGTGTTCGACAGTGGGTCGATCCGGGAAACGTAGCGCGGCGCGCCGAGCGCGACGCCGAGGCCCTGGCGCTGCCCGACCGTGTAGGCCGCGGCGCCGGCGTGCTCCCCCACCCTCGCGCCGTCGAGATCGAGCAGCGGCCCGGGCTCCCCCTGCCAGCCGGCGCGCTCACGGAGCGCAGCGCGATAGTCGCCGCCCGGCACGAAGCAGATCTCCTGGCTCTCCGGCTTGGCCGCCGTGGCGAGGCCGAGCGAGGCCGCGATCTCGCGGACCTCGGGCTTCGTCAGCTCGCCCAGCGGAAACCGGGCGTGGGCGAGCTGGTCTTGGCGAAGACCGTACAGGAAGTACGTCTGGTCCTTCTCCGGATCGCGGGCGCGGAGCAGCCGCGCCTCCCCGTCCGGCCCGACGGAGCGCCGGGCGTAGTGCCCGGTGGCGACGGACTCGCAGTCGTACAGGTGGCGCGCCCGCCCGAGCAGCGCCCCGAACTTCACGTACGTGTTGCAGTCGATGCAAGGGCTCGGCGTCCGGCCGTCGAGATACGCGTCGAGGAACGGCTGGAGGACCCCGGCGTCGAACTCGCGCTCGAGGTTCATGACGTAGAACGGGATCCCGAGCTGGCCCGCCACGCGGCGCGCGTCGTCGGCGGCGTCGAGGGAGCAGCAGCTCTTCTTGAACTCGGAGTAGGTGTCGGCAACGTCGTGGAGGCGCATCCAGACGCCGACCACGTCCTGTCCCGCCTCGTGGAGGAGCGCCGCGGCGACCGACGAATCGACCCCGCCGGACATCGCGACGAGGACCCGGCTCACGTGCCGACGCCCTGCCCGAGCGGGTCCGCCGCGACGGCGATCGACCCGGTTCGCATCGACGCGATGACCCGCGGGGCGACCTCGCAGGCCGTGTCGACCTCCTCGTCGGTCGTCGTCCGCCCGAGGGACAGTCGAAGCGCCCCGCGCGCCTCCTCCTCCGGGTAGCCCATCGCCGTCAGGACGTGCGAAACCTCGGTCGAGCCGGTCGTGCAGGCCGACCCGATCGAACAGGCGATCCCCTCGAGGTCGAGTGACAGGGCAACCGCGGAGCCGTCGGTCTCCCGGGCGATGATCGACAGGATCCCCGGCAGGCGCTCGTTCGGATGCCCAGTGAGCTCCGTGCCCTCGACCGCCAGCGCGGCAGACTTCAGTCGGTCCCGCTGGCGCCTGAGCCGCCGGTTCGTCTCCGAGCGCTCCTGGCAGGCAAGGTCGAACGCCGCCGCGAGGCCGACCGCGCCCGCGACGTTCTCCGTGCCGGCCCGCCGGTGGCGCTCCTGGGTCCCGCCGTGCTGCTGGGCGAGGATGTGCGTGCCGTGCCGGATGTAGAGCGCCCCGACGCCCTTGGGGCCCTCGAACTTGTGGGCCGCGATCGCCACGAAGTCGGCGCCCAGCCTGTCGACGTCGAGCTCGACGTACGGTGCCGCCTGGACGGCATCGACGTGGAACAGGACGCCCTTGTGCTCCTTCACCCGCCGGCCGATCTCGGCGATCGGTTGGACGGTCCCGACCTCGTTGTTCGCGAGCATGACGCACACGAGGATCGTCCGGTCGGTGATCGCCGCGTCGAGGTGGTCCGGATCGACCCGCCCGTACCGGTCGACCGGCAGCTCGACGATCTCGAACCCGAACTTCTCGAGATACCGAACGGTGTGGCCGACGGCGTGGTGCTCGACCGAGGTCGTGACGATCCTGTTGCCTCGGGCCTTGCCCGCCCACGCCGCACCCTTGATCGCGAGGTTGTTGCCCTCGGTCCCGCCGGAGGTGAAGACGATCTCGCGGGGCTGGGCGTTGAGGCGAGCCGCCACCCGCTCATGGGCATCGTCGAGCGCTGCCCGCGCAGCCCGGCCGAAGGAATGGGACGAGCTCGCGTTCCCGAACATCTCGGTCAGGAACGGGAGCATCGCCTCGAGCGCCTCGCGGCGGAGCGGGGTGGTCGCGGCGTGGTCGAGGTAGATCGCCATCGGGCCGCGATTGTACGGCCCCGGAGGTTCAGGCTGGCGCCGAGTCCTCCGAGAGCTCGCGCCGCCCCGAGCGACGGCCGATCAGGGCGATGAGGATCCCGAGGACCAGGCCCAGCCCGATCGCCGCCCACGGCGTGTACTCCGCGAGCAGCATGGCCGAGTAGATGACGAGCATGATCGCGGCGCCGAGGCCGATGAGGAGGCCGCCGATCACGGCCGAGGCCTTGTGGCCGCGCAGTCCCCGGATCTCGAGGAGCGTCCCGAGGGCGATGAGGATCAGGCCCAGCCAGAAGGGAACCGTTCCGGTCGGGTCGCCGATGAGCTTGAACCAGCCGTCGCCGGCGCAGCTCCCGCCTTCCCCGCTGTACCCGCCGGAGACCTTGAACAGGCCGGTGACGCGGAACGGCGCGTTGGTCGCCACGCCGACCGTGCCACCTCCGTCGACGTCCTCGCCGTCGTTCGTGTCCGCTCCCCGCAGGGGCGTCGGGATTCCGAGGACGAAGACCTGGTAGCTGTAGTTCTTGATGACGTTGGTCGTCGTGCCGGTGTAGTCGACCGTCCCGAACCAGTCGACGAGGAACGGATCGGACTGGGTCGCGTCGTTCGCGCCCGACTGGGCCGTGTCGAGGGTTGCCCCGTTCGCATCCTTCGACGTCAGGCTGAGCTGGCACAGGCTCAGCGGGAAGGCCGCGACGGGCGCCGTTGCCGCAAGCAGGAGACTGGCGGTCAGCAGGACCGCGGCCGCGAAGGACCGACGCATCGTGCACCTCGCGTGACGAAAGCGAGCGACCCTGGATGGGCTCTCGCCCACCGTACCGTACCCGTCGCCGCCGGGCAACGGATTTCCGCACGGCCGCCGCCGGCCGCGACCTAGTCGAAAGCGCGGTGCAGTGCCGTCAGCCAGGGCCGCGACGAAGGTCCTCTTCGCGGCCTCGCTCGCGGCGCCGATCGTGCTGGGAGAGCTGGCGCTTTCGGAGCCGGATCGACTTCGGCGTCACCTCGACCAGCTCGTCGCCCGCGATGAACTCGATCGCCGATTCGAGCGTGAGGGGCCGCGGCGGCGTGAGGCGGAGCGCCTCGTCGTGGGCGTGGGTCCTGATGTTCGTGAGCTTCTTCTCCTTCGTCGGGTTGACGTCGAGGTCGCCCGACCGCGAGTTCTCGCCGACGATCATCCCCTCGTACACGTCCACCCCGGCCCCGACGAGAAGCTCCGAGCGCTCCTGGAGGTTGAACAGCGCGTAGGCGTTCGACGTGCCGGACCGGTCGGCGACGAGGACACCGTTCGTCCGGTGGGTCACCTCGCCCGCCCACGGTCCGTAGCCCTCGCCGATCTGGTGGAGGAGGGCTGTGCCGCGCGTGTCGGTGAGGAGCTGGCCGCGGTACCCGATGAGCCCGCGGACCGGCAGCACGTACTCGAGCCGGACCCGTCCGTCTGCATCGGTCGACATCTGCTCGAGCCGTCCCTTCCGGCCGGCGAGCGCGGACTGGACCTCGCCGATGTAGTCCGGCGGGATGTCGATCGTGACCCGCTCGTACGGCTCGTGGACCTCGCCGCGTACGTCGCGCAGGATGACCTCCGGCCGCGACGCGGTCAGCTCGAAACCCTCGCGCCGCATCTGCTCGATGAGCACCGCCAGCTGGAGCTCGCCCCGGCCGCGGACCTCGAACGTGTCGCCGGACTCGGTCGGGTGGATCTCGATCGACACGTTGCCGAGGACCTCGCGATCGAGGCGCGCCTTGATCTGGCGCGACGTCAGGTAGCGGCCCTCGCGTCCGGCGAGCGGCGAGGTGTTGACGCCGAACGTCATCCGGAGCGTCGGGTCGTCGACGTCGAGGCGGGGCAGCGGCCGGGGATCGGCCGGATCGGTCAGCGTGTCGCCGATCGTGACCTCCGGCAGCCCGGCGACCGACACGATGTCGCCCGGGCCGGCCGACTCGATGTCGATGCGCTCGATCCCGCGGGCCGTCTGGAGCGCGGTCACCGTCCCGTTCAACGTCACCGTCCGTCCGGGCTCGACCGTGCCGGCGATGTCGTCCGGGTCGTCGCGCACGACGGTGATCCGCTGGCCGATCCGGATCTCGCCGTTCCTGATCCTCCCGACGGCCATCCGCCCGACGTACTCGTTGGCCGACAGGTTTGTCACGAGCAGTTGGAGCGGGTGGCCCGGCGCGTGGGCCGGCGGGGGCGTGACCTCGACGAGCAGGTCGAGGAGCGGCCCCAGGCCGGTGCCCGGCGAGTCGAGCGACCGCGTCGCGGTGCCTGCCTTCGCGTTCGTATAGACGACCGGGAACTCGATCTGGTGCTCGTCCGCGCCGAGATCGATGAACAGCTCGTAGATCGCGTCGAGGACCTCGGCCGGCCGCGCGTCGCCCCGGTCGATCTTGTTGATCGCGACGACGACGGGGAGCCGCCGGGCCATCGCCTTCTGGAGGACGTATCGCGTCTGGGGCAGCGGTCCCTCGGCCGCGTCGACGAGGAGGAGGACCGAGTCGACCATGAGCAGGGATCGCTCCACCTCGCCACCGAAATCGGCGTGCCCGGGGGTGTCCACGATGTTCAGCCGGACGCCGCGATAGTCGACGGTCGTCTGCTTGGCGAGGATCGTGATCCCCTTTTCCCGCTCGAGGTCGCCCGAGTCCATCACCCTGTCGACGACCGCCTGGTTCGACCGGAACGCCCCGGTCTGGCGGAGCATCGCGTCGACGAGCGTGGTCTTACCGTGGTCGACGTGGGCGACGATCGCGACGTTCCGGAGGTCGGTCCGGACGGCGGGCGTGCGGGAGGGCGCGGCGTCGGTCATGGGCCGGCGGATTGTGCCATAGCAGGCCCGCTGCCCGGACCGGCCGCTAGACTCCCGCTGTGACCGTCGCCGCCGTCGTCCTTGCCGCGACTCCCGATTCGGCCCTCGCCGACGCTGACGGGCTGCCCTCGGTCCGCCGGATCGCCGATGCCGCCTGGTCCGGGGGCGCGGTCCCGATCGTCGTCGTCGCCCATGACCCGGACGGGTCCGTGGCCTCCGCGTTGACCGGGTCCCCGGTGACGCTCGCCGAGCCAGCCGCGCCGTTCGATCGCGGCGCGGCCGGCCAGATCGTCCGCGGGATCGAGGTCGCGATGGGGGAGATCCGCGAAACGGATGCCGCGCTCGTCTGGCCGGCCCGCTTTACGTGGGTTGGGCCGGAGACGGCAACTTCGCTTATCGAAGCGCACGGGACGTCCACGGGTGCGGTGCTTCGGCCGTCGTACGAGGGCGAGGCCGGCTGGCCGGTGCTGGTCCCGGTCGCGTTGCTCGAGGCCCTGGGCGCGGTCGCGGCCGACCGGATGCCGGACGACGTCGTCGCGGACGTCATCGCCGGCGGTGCCCGGGAGGTCCTCCTCGAGCTCGGCGACCCGGGTGTCCGGCACGACCGGACGGTGCCGCGGGCCAATCTGCCGCCGTACGTCGGCCCGACCGACCCGCCGGCCGGCCATGTCCACGAGTGGGAAGCGCCGATGGCCGACGCCTCGAACGAGGTCGCCCTCGAAGGCCCGGCGCTCGCGCCCTATGGCCAGGCCGCGGCCGAGGATCAGGACCAGCCCGGCTGACCCTGTGGGATAGTCCGTCACGGGGAGCCGGCCGGCTCGGTCACGCGGCGAAGACGCTCGAAGGGAACCGTGGCGATCGCGATCCCGCCGACGACCAAGCCCACGCCAATGAGCTGCGCGACCGACGGTGCCTCGCTGAGGAGCACCATCGCCAGCCCCATCGACATCACCGGCTGGGCGAGCAGGATGATCGACGTCAGGACCGCCGGCAGCCGGGGCAGCGAGACCGAGATCAGCAGGTAGCCGAGCGACTGCGACGTGAGCCCGTAGACTGCCAGCCAGCCGTGGGCCGGCCAGGACGGCACGACGTCGAGGTCGCCGAGCGGCACGCCCACCAGCGCAGCGACGACCACCGTCGACAGGGTCGAGATCGCGACCGGCCCGGCCGGCCGGCGCTGGTCCCGGCCACCGTGGCGGATGACCAACAGGTAGCCCGCGTAGCAGATCGCGGTGAGGACGCCCAGCAGTACCCCGAGCGGCGGGTTCGCCCCGTACGCATCGCTGCCGATGACGCCGGAGATGAGGACTATCCCGACGAGCACGACCGGCAGCGCGAGGACGACGGCGCGCGACGGGCGCTCCCCGAACAGCAGCCACGCGACGAGGCCCACGACGAGCACCTGGAGGTTCCCGAGGACGGTCGAAAGGCCCGCCCCGACCGCGTCGATCGCGTGGTGCCAGAACGTCAGGTCGCCCGCGAAGAACACGCCGGCGACGGCCGCGATCCGGACGGTCGACCACGGCATCCCGCCGTAGCGACGGTGCTCGATCCAGGCGACCGCCGCCAGGAGCGGCAGCCCGTACAGGCAGCGGAACACGGCCGCGGTCGAGGGCGAGACGTCGGCATAGCGGTAGAAGATGCCGGAGAACGCGATGCACGTCGCCCCGAGCAGGGCGGCGAGACGCGGTCGCTCGGCAACTGCCCGAATCACGCCTCGGCCGGCACCAGGGTGGACGGGCGCTCGGCGTTGCTCGGCGCCCTCGACCGCGGCCCGCGGAGGAACGGCAGCGCGATCGTGATCCGGTCGGTCAGGAGAAGGACGACCACCATCGCGACGAGGACGGCCGGCAGCTCCAGGTCACGGTGGCCGACGAGTCCCACGCCCCAGCCGATGAGGATCCAGTGGATGCAGTACATCGCGGTGACGCGGCCGCTCCAGCCGTAGAGCCGATCGAACACCGGGTTCGATCGCACGCGTGACACGACGACGTCCGCCAGCGCCAGCCAGGCGAGGACGAGCCCGAGGATCGCGAGCAGGACGCCCGGCCGTTGCCGCCAGTAGTCCTCGACCCCAATCGTCGGGTAGACCACGGCGATGATCGCGACACCCGAAAGCATGACGACCAGCCCGACGAGGCCCATCCGCCGTGCGAACCGGCGACGATCCGGCTGACCGACGAGCGTCCGCCCGTAGGCGAACCCGACGAGCGGATAGACGATCCACGGGAACAGCGGGAAGAAGACGTTCCAGTCGGTTCCCCACAGGAGCGCGAGCCCGCGGTCGATAGGCGCGACACCCGTCGTCATTCCCCACAGCGATGGCGAGATGACCCCGACGACGACAGCCAACCCGACGAGCCCTGCGCGTAGCGCGCGCCCGCGCGACCGCATGAAGGACGTCGTGACGCCGGCGATGACGAGCAGAGCCAGTCCCGCCATCTGGTGGATGTCGACGAGGGTCAACAAGATCAGAGGCGTGTAGGGCGAGATGTCGGCATCGGTGACAAAGCCGGTCGCCAGCCCGAGCGTCGCGGGCAACACGCCCCGCAGCACGTTCAACGTGTACGCGAGAAACAGCAGCCACAAACCACGCCGGGCAATCCCGGACGTCGACGCGCGCCGGGAGAAGGCCAGCGACGCGCCCATGAGGAACATGAAGACGGGCGCGGCCGTCGGGCCGCCGAGAAAGATCACGACCTGGCCGAGCGGCGAGGCCCACGATGCATCGTTGCCGTAGTGGCCGAGTACATGGATCATGACCATGAACACGATCGCCAGGCCGCGGGCGAGGTCGAAGGCCCGGATCCGCGCGTCGGGCGTGGCGCTCGGCTCGCTCGGTTCGGTCACGTCCCGCGGTCGGCGTCCGGCCGTCGGGGAATGCCGACGAACTTCAGCCCCAGCTCGGCCAGCTGGGCCGGATCCGCGGGCGACGGCGCGCCGAGCATGAGGTCGCTGCCGGTGCCGGTCTTCGGGAACGCCATCACCTCGCGGATGTTGTGCTGGTCGGTCAGCAGCGCGGTCCAGCGGTCGATCCCCAGGGCGATCCCCCCGTGCGGTGGCGGGCCGTAGTCGAACGCCTCGAGCAGCGTCCCGAACTTGTCGCGCATCTGCTCCGCGGTGAGGCCCATGAGGGCGAACGAGCGCGCGAGGAGATCGCGCCGATGGATCCGGATCGAGCCCCCACCCAGCTCCCAGCCGTTGAGCGCGACGTCGTGCTGGAGGGCGCGGGCCCGCCCGGCCGGGTCTTCCCGCGAGGGCCGCGACGGATCGCCGGACGCGGTGACGAGCAGCTCCTCGTCCTCGGCGACCACGCCGCTGAACGGGTTGTGGGTCGCGTCCCAGCGGCCGTTCTCCTCGTCCCACTGGTACATCGGGAAGTCGTGGATCCAGACATACGACAGCTCGCGCGGGTCGGTGACCAGGCCCAGCCGATCCGCCAGCTCGACGCGCAGCTCGCCGAGCACCTCCTGGGCGAGGACATCGCGGTCGGCGACGGCGAGCACGAGGTCGCCGGGGTCCGCGCCGGCGTCCGTCACGAGACGCTCGGCGCGCTCCGCGCCGAGGAACTTCTCGATCGGTGAGCGGACCGACCCGTCGGGCTGGACGGCGAGATGGACCAGCCCCTTGGCGCCGGCCTTCTTGGCCCGTTCGACGAGCGCGTCAGTCTCGGAGCGGGACGCACCGCCCATCCCGGGGACAGCGAGGCCGAACACGCGGCCACCCTGGGCCAGGGTCTCGTCGAAGACGCGGAAGCCGCTCCCGGCCGCAACCTCGCCAAGGTCCCGCAGCTCCATCCCGTACCGGACGTCCGGCTTGTCCGAGCCGAACCGCTCGAGCGCCTCGCGGTACGTGAACCGCGGGAACGGGCTCTGACGGATCGGTCGATCCGGGACGACCGCCCGGCTGACCTCGACGATCATCGTCTCGACGAAGCTCATCACGTCGTCCTGCGAGACGAAGCTCATCTCCAGGTCGAGCTGGGTGAACTCCGGACCCCTGTCCGCCCGTGAGTCTTCGTCGCGCATGCAGTGGGCGATCTGGAAGTAACGCTCGAGGCCCGCGACCATCAGCAGCTGCTTCAGCTGCTGCGGGCTCTGCGGAAGCGCGTACACCGACCCGGCCTGCTGGCGCGAGGGGACGATGAAGTCGCGCGCCCCCTCGGGCGTCGACTTGATGAGCAGCGGCGTCTCGACCTCGACGAAGCCGTGGGCGTGGTGGACGTCGGAGATGGCCCGCAGCAGGCGCGACCGAAGCATCAGCCGCTCGCGCATCGGCTCGCGCCGGAGGTCCAGGTAGCGGTATTTGAGGCGCAGGCTCTCGTCGATCTGGGCGTCGGGATCGTTGATCGGAAACGGCGGCGTCTTCGATTCGGACAGGACGATCAGGCCGCTCGCCCGCAGCTCGATCTCGCCGGTCGGGAGCTTCGGGTTCTCTGTGCCCGGGAGGCGGCGGGCGACCTCGCCCTCCACTCTGACGGTGAACTCCGTCCGGAGGCGGCTGGCCGCCGCGTGGACCTCCGGCCGCTCCGCCCGGTCGACGACGACCTGGGTGATGCCCTCGCGGTCGCGGATGTCGAGGAAGATCAGCTGGCCGAGGTCGCGCCGGCGATGGACCCAGCCCGCCAGGCGGACCTTCGCGCCCGCGTCCGACGCGCGGAGCTGGCCCGCGGAGTGGGTGCGGTAGGACGTGGCAAGGCCGGGGCTAGGCTCCGTCATGGCCGGCGTATCGTAGTCCAGTGAGGTGCCGATGCGGCTCGAGCTCGTCGAGGGAAACATCGTCGACCTCGACGTCGACGCGATCGTCAATGCCGCCAACAGCACGCTCCAGGGAGGCGGTGGGGTCGACGGGGC
>Ga0326597_10006331_pt1 | contig 16236 bp, 11 predicted proteins | sample RVTome_12_FD_203789 | JGI IMG/M metagenome (GOLD analysis project Ga0326597, IMG submission 203789) | Soil microbial communities from uranium-contaminated site in the Upper Colorado River Basin, Wyoming, United States - RVT100D185 | ecosystem: Environmental > Terrestrial > Soil > Contaminated >...
CCTGCTTACCACCGATCGGAAGTTCGACGCGATCACCTCGGACCCGTTGGACGCATGGGTGAAGGGCGCGGCGACGCTGTACACCCGGGAGTTCTTCGAGGAGGCCAAACGGCATCTCAAGCCCGGTGGGGTGATCACCGTTTGGGTGGAGCTGTACCAGAGCAGCGTTCCCGCCGTGAAGAGCGCGATCGCGACATTCCTCGAGATTTTTCCCAACGGCGTCGTCTTCGGCAACACCCACCGGGGCCGGGGCTACGATCTGGTCCTCCTGGGCCAGGTCGAGCCGCTGCGCATCGATATGAACGCCGTCGACGAGCGTCTGGCGCGCCCCGATTTCGCCCCGGTCGCGCGATCCCTGCGCGAGATCGGCTTCGGCTCGGCGGTCGATCTGTTCTCGACCTACGCCGGGAGCGCCTCGACGCTCGCGCCCTGGCTCGCCGATGCCGAGATCAACCGCGATCGGAACCTGCGCCTGCAATATCTCGCCGGCCTTGGCCTCAACACGCACGAGCAAGCCGCCATCTACCGCCAGATGCTGTCCTACCGCCGGCCCCCGGTGGATCTGTTCGACGGCTCCGAGGCGCAGTTCCAGGCGCTGCGGGAGGCGACGGGGGCGGTGTCGCCATGAATCGCAGCGAGCTCCATGACCGTTGATCACCCGAAGGTCGGAGTGATGCTCCGCCACATCGCCGCCCCGGGCGGCGTCACGGTGTTCACCAAGCGCGTCGTGGGGTACCTCCTCACCCATCCCGAGGGCATCGACTACCACCTCCTCTACAGTGACGACAGCCAGCGCGAGGTCTTGGCCGACCTGCCCGGCACCCACGTCGTCCTCCGGGACTCGGCCCGCCTCCGGTGGGACCAGGCGACCGCGCCGCGATATGCCGAGCGGGAGGGGTTGTCGCTCCTCTTCAACACGAAGTTCTCGGTGCCGTTGCTCAGCAGCGTGCCGACCCTCATCGCGATCCCGGGGCGCGAGCAGCTCGCCATGGCGCGGGTGTTCCCCTGGTACAACCGGATCTACAACTCGCTCAGCGTTCCGGCCTTCTGCCGGAGCGCCACCGCCCTCATCACCCACACGCAGATCGGCAAGGAAGACTGCGAGATGATGGGCGCCGACCCCACGCACGTCTTCGTGGTGCCGCACGGCGTCGACCGCTACCTCCGTCCGGCGCCGGAGGCGGCGAAGACGGCGCTCCAGGCCAGGCTGGGGCTCACCCGCCCCTACATCCTCTTTCTCGGGGGCATCACCCCGCTCAAGAACATCGGCAACCTGCTCCGCGCCTTCGCCCGCGTCGCCTCGACCCACGAGGTGGACCTCGTCCTGGCCGGCTTCAAGCGCTGGAGCTTCGAGCAGGAGCTTGCGCCGATCCGCGAGCTCGGGTTGGAGGAGCGGGTCAAGTATGTCGGGTATGTGGCCGACGAAGACCTCGCCGCCCTCTACTCGGGCGCACGATGCCTGGCGCTCCCGTCGTGGTACGAGGGGTTCGGGATCCCGATCGTGGAGGCGATGGCGTGCGGATGCCCGGTGGTGACCTCGAGCGGGCGCCACGCCGCTCCCGAGGTGGCCGGCGGCGCGGCGCTGCTGGTGGACCCGGCCGACCCCGGGGCGATCGCCGCGGGGCTGAGCCGGGTGCTCGACGATCCGGCGCTCCGCGCCGAGCTGGTCGCCAAGGGGCTGGTGCGGGGGCCCCAGTTCGATTGGGAGAACACCGGACGGCTCACGGCGGACATCGTGCGCTCGCTCGTGAGCCCTCGCCGGGTCAACGGCGGGGCGCTGCGCGCGCCGGCGGCCGCCGTCCTGCGCGCCGGGGTCTCGCTGACCGCGGCGCTCACGGAGCGGATCGCGGGAGGGTTCTACAAGAAGTAGGGCCGGTCAGTCGACCCGCACCGCCTCCAGCGAGATGCTGATCTCGACGTCGTCGCCGATCACCCGGCTCCCCTCCACCACCTCGTTCCAGGTAATCCCGTAATCGCGCCGGTTCACCACGGTGGCGGCGTCGAAACCGATCCGCTCGTGGCCTTCCTTGTCGTGCCCGATGCCGTTGAAGTGGCCCTTCAACACGACGGGATGGAAGTGCCCGCGGAGGGTGAGAATCCCGCTGATCTCGACTGTGCTGTCGGTCGCGACGATCCCGATGCTCTCGAACGTCATGGCCGGGAAGCTGTCGCTCGAGAGGAAACGCGGTGACCGGAGGTCGGTGTCGCGATAGGCGTTGCCGGTGTTGATGCTGGCGGTTTGCACCTGCACGTTCACCTTGCCGTGCGACCAGTCGCGGTCGCTGGTGGTGATGACCCCGTACCACCGGCTGAACGAGCCACGGACCCGGCCCATCAGGTGACGGATGCCGAACTCGACCTGCGAATGCACCGGGTCCACCACCCATTTGGTGCTGGTGGTGGAAGGGGCGCCGGAGGCAGGGGCGGCATTCTGGGCCGCGGCCGTCTCGGACAGGGTCAGCACCGCAAAGGCCGCAACGGCCACGAGCGAGAATCGGCGGGTCATTCGCCCTCCTCCGGGTTCAACGAGAACGGGGGGTGGGTCCACCACGGGCCGGCCACCAGAGGAGAAGCTAGAAACCGGCCGTGAAGGGAGCGTGAACTGGGTGGGGAGAGATGTTCATGATGCGGGCACTCGATGCTCGCCTGCGCCCCTGCCCCCCCGGTGAAGCGCCCAGCAGCGATATCGGTCAGCCCCCCGTCGCGGGCTCCACCTCCAGCACGTCCAGCACGAACGCATACTTGAACGCCACCTCGCGCAGGTAGTCCCACCGGCCCGACGCGCCGGCGTGCCCCGCCACCATGTTGGTGCGCAACAGCAGACGGTTCCCGTCCGTCTTCCGTGCCCGGAGCCGCGCCACCCACTTGGCCGGCTCCCAGTAGGCCACCCGCGGGTCGTGGAGCCCGGCGGTCACCAGCAGGTGCGGGTACTCCTTGGCCTCGACGTTGTCATACGGGGAGTACGCCCTGATGCACGCGTAGGCCTCGGGGTCGTTGGGATTCCCCCACTCGCCGTATTCGATCACCGTGAGGGGGAGCGACGCATCCAGCATGGTGTTGACCACGTCCACGAACGGCACCTCGGCCACCACCGCGGCAAAGAGGCCGGGGCGCATGTTGGTCACCCCACCCATGAGCAGCCCGCCGGCGCTCCCGCCGTTGATCACCAGCCGGTCGGCCGAGGTATATCCCGCCGTGATGAGATGCTCGGCGGCCGCGATGAAATCGGTGAAGCTGTTCCGCTTGCCGAGCAATTTGCCGCCTTCGTACCACTCCCGGCCCATCTCCTCGCCGCCGCGCACGTGGGCGATCGCCACCACGAAGCCACGGTCGAGCAGCGTCAGGCTGTTCGATGAGAACGCCGGATCGAAGCTGATGCCGTAGGCGCCGTAGCCGTTGAGCCAGAGCGGCCGCCGCCCGTCGCGCTCGAGCGGCTCCCGGTACACCAGCGAGACCGGGATCCGCGTCCCGTCAGGCGCCGTGGCGAAGAGCCGCTCGCTCCGGTACCGGCTCGGGTCGTAGCCGCCGAGGACCTCGGTCTGCTTCCGCACCGTCCAGCTCCGCGCCGCCATGTCGTACTCGACCACCGAGTTCGGCGTCACCATGGAGGTATAGGTGAAGCGGAGCAGGGTGGTGTCGAACTCGGGGTTCTCCTGCTGCCGGATGCTGTAGACCGGCTCGGGGAAGGGGATGAGATGGGCCTCACCACTCGCGAGCGCGATGATCCGAATCTGCCGGAGCCCCGCCTCGCGCTCGTAGACGACGAGGTGATCCCGGAATGCATCGGTGCCGTCCACCTTCACGGCGGGACGGTAGGGCAGCACCGAGGTCCACGAGGACTTCGAAGGATCGGTCACCGGCGCCGACACGAGGCGGAAGTTGGGAGCCTCGTCGTTCGTCGTGATGTAGAAGTGGTCGCCGTGGTGACTTACCCCATACTCGATCCCGGCACGCCGCGGCACCAGGACCTGGAACGGCTCCTCGGGGCGGTCGGCGCTGGCGAAGCGGACCTCTGACGTGGAGTGGCTGGAAAGCTCGAGCAGCAGGTACGCCTGGCTGCGCGTGCGCTGCACGTCGAGGAAGAAGGCCTCCTCCTGCTCGAAGTAGACCAGCACGTCGCGCGACGGGTCATCGCCGAGCCGGTGACGATGGAGGCTGCAGGGCCGGCGCGCCGAGTCCAGCACCACGTAGAAAAGGGTGGTGCTGTCGTTGGCCCAGGCGGCGCTGGCGGACAGGTTCCCGATGGCCTCGCCGAATTCCATCCCTGACGCCAGGTCCTTGATCCTGAGCGTGAACGACTCGGCGCCGGTGGTGTCGGCGGACCAGGCGAGCAACCGGTGGTCCGGGCTCACCTCGAAGGCGCCGAGCCGGAAATAGCTCTGCCCTTCGGCGAGAGGATTCAGATCGAGCAAGACCTCTTCCGGCGATCCTTCGCCCTTCCGGCGCCGGCAGTAGATGGGGTACTGGGCCCCGGTCTCGGTGCGCGAGTAATAGAGCCAGTCGTCGATCGGCTCCGGCACCGAGAGATCGGTCTCCTTGATCCTCGCCCGCATCTCGTCGAAGAGCCGTTCCTGCAGCTCCTCCGTCGGGCGCATCAGGGCCTCGGTGTAGCTGTTCTCCTGCTCCAGGTAGGCGATGACCGCGGGGTCTTCCCGGTTCCTGAGCCACCCATATTCGTCTATCCGGATATCGGCGTGGTTCCGGTGCACCGTCGGCCGGGTTCCGGCCCGTGGGGGGGCTGGGATAACCCTCTCCGGGGTGGTGAGATGGGGCGCGGTAGCCTCGACGGAGGGCTCTGAAACAGGGGCAATTGTGGGTACCGCCCGGGCCGGATTGGCTGACATGGCGGGAATAACGACGCGTGGACCGGCGAAGTCAATGGAGGTATAAGTCGCAGTGGCACATACGGTTATCGCGTGCGTGCTGGCCAGCCTCCGGGCGCCGTCGCGTGCGGAACCTTCGCCTTCGCGACCGGGCATCGAAGGTTGCCTCCGCCGACGGCGAGGCACCGATGCTCTCGCAACTACTGCTTGCAGGCTGCGTTCGGATCCGGCTTCGGCTTGTCCACCACCACGGGGTGATCGAGATTCGCCACCGCAAGCGCCGACGCCTCCACCAGTCCCGTCACCCGCGCCATCTTCGCAAAGTCGATGTACTGCACCTCGTCGGTGAGCTGATGGTAGTCCCGGTGCGCTCCGGTGGTGAAGAAGGCGATCGGGATGCCGTAGCGGGCGTACATGTAGTGGTCGCTCCGGCAGTAGTAGCTGTCGGGATGCCCGTCGGCATCGTACTGGTAATTGAAGGTGAACCCGTAGGCCCCGTCGCGATTCACTCGCTCGACGAGATCCCCGAGCTCGGTGGAGAGCCGTCGCGATCCGATCACCTGGAGGTAGCCCGGCCCGCCATCCTTCAGGTCGGTGGCGGCGCCCCGGCCGATCATGTCGAGATTGAGCTGAGCCACGATCGAGTCGCGGGGGACCGTCGGGTGCCGGGTGAACCAGTCGGAGCCGAGGAGCCCCAGCTCCTCGCCCGTATGCCACACGAACAGGATCGAGCGTTTCGGCCGCGCCGGCTTTTTGGCCAGCGCTTCGGCGATCTCGAGCACGCCCACCGACCCGCTGCCGTCGTCGTCGGCGCCGTTGAGGATCGAATCGATCCGGGCGGGCCGGATCTTCCTGAGACTGTCGAGCGTCGCCCTGACCTGCCGCTGCTGCTCGGCGCCAGGTCCGCCCGGTGTGGAGTTGGCGCCTTCCAGCCGCATGACGGCGTTGAAGGCGCGGATCGAATCGTGCTCCTGGGCCACGGGGGCGATGCCGTTGTGGTCGTTGTGGGCCCCGACCGCGACCATCTGCCCCTTGAGCGCGGGGTCGCTGCCCGGGAGGATCGCCACCACGTTGCGTGCCGGGAACGGCGGCGGTGAATCGGCGAACTTCACCTCGCCCCGCACCACCTTCCCGACGTCTCCCGGCTTCGCCTGGGCCGCCGGCATGCCGAGCATCGCCGTGGCGAGGCGGGATGTCACGTACATGAAGGCCGGAATCGGCGGCGAGTCGGCGGCGGCGAGCTGCGCGCCGCCGACTCGCAGCTCCGCCTGTTCGGCGGGGCCGATCGCGTCGAGTGTGGCGACGGCGATTCCGGCGGCGCTCTTGAACTGCGCCGTCGTCACGGCGCGGTTGACCGTGCCCTGGGCCTTCCCGTTGCCGTCGGGCGCGGCGGCGACGAGCACCAGCTTGCCGGCGGCCTGTTCCTGGGTGATCAGCGACTGCGAGCTGTCGCCCAGCGCCCCTCCGAAGATCACGGCGGTGCCGTTGACCGACCTGGCGCCGGCGCCCTGGTCGCGGGGCAGGAAATCGGACCACGGCGAATACGTCGTCCCGTCGACCTGGAGAGCGCTCTCCTTCGCGATCCCCCGCTCGACCAGCGGGACGGTCTGGAACCAACCGCCGTTCTCGCCGGCCGGCTGGAGGCCGATCCGCCGCGCCTCCGCGGCGATGTAATCGGTGCCCTTGACGTTGCCCTGGGTCCCGGCCCGCCGGCCCTGCATCGAGTCGTCGGCGAGGATGGACAGCCGGGTCTCGAGGTCGCCGGCGGTAATGGCGGAGGAGGTGGCCGTCGGGGCGGCGGCGCCTGGGGGGGCCGCCGAGGGACCGCAGGCGGAGAGGGCCAGGGAGAGGGCTCCGGCCAGGCGGGCGAGGCATGACATACGCGGCACGGGGGTCTCCAGGTGGTCGAATGGGCGACGGAACATCGCCCGATCCTACGCCGCGCTCAACGCCGGGGTTTCCGGCGGGCGGGTTGCCTCTTTACGGCGCGCGGTTCGGGGCGCACCTTACTGGCTCCCGCCTGCAGCCGTGCCCCCGTTCAAGGAGAGCGCGATGGGTCTGGTCGACCGCGTGAAGAACATCCTGCTGAATCCCCGTCAGGAATGGGAAGTCATCGACACCGAAACCGCCACGCCCGCCGGGCTCTATACCGGCTACGTCCTGCCGTTGGCGGCGATCGGTCCGATCTGCACCGCGATCGGGTACTCGGTGTTCGGCATCCGGCTGCCCTTCGTGGGAACCTGGCGCACGCCCATCGGGTCGGCGATCACCAGCGCGGTGGTCACCTATGTCCTCACGCTGGTCGGCGTGTACGTGATGAGCCTCATCATCGACAACCTCGCCCCGACCTTCGGCGGGACCCGTGGCTCGATCCAGGCGCTGAAGGTTGCCACCTACTCCTACACCGCGAGCTGGGTCGCCGGCGTCTTCGCCCTGATCCCGGGGCTCCGGTGGCTCAGCATCCTGGGCATCTACAGCCTTTACCTGCTCTTCCTCGGTCTGCCCGTGCTGATGAAGTCGCCCAAGGAGAAGGCGTTCGGCTACACCGCGGTGGTGATCATCGTGGCGATCGTGCTCGGCGTCATCGTTGCGGTGGTTGCCGGCCGCTTCGTGGCCGGTCCCACGATGGGTGGCTTCACGCCGTAAGCGACGCAGTCCGTGATCGGTCTTGCCGAGCCGGCGGGGGGGGACAGGCCATGACCCTCCGCCTCCGCGAGGCGATAGGTGTCTGACCCCGCACCACAAGCCGGCGGCAACGGGGAGCCTCCGAGTGACCAGCCGGTAGCCCTTTCAACCTGGCTCGTACTCGGCTACACCGTTGTCGGGGCGTTTTGGGCCGTCACCCTCGTTGCCCCGGAGGGGACGGACATGGATCAAGTCTGGTACGCGGCCCGCGCCCTGCTCGCCGGGCAGGATCCATATCAGGTGATCGGGCCGGGGCGTGCCGACCCTCTTCCCTGGCCGTTCTACTACCCGCTCACCGCCGCGCTCCTGGGGCTCCCGCTGGCCCTGCTCCCGCTGCCACTCGCCCGGATCGCGTTCGTCGGGCTCGGCGGTGGACTGGTAGGCTATGTCATCGCGCGTCATCGACCCCAGCTGTGGCCCCTCGCATTCGCGCAGCCGTTCGGCAATGCAGCTTCGACCGGCCAGTGGTCTCTGTTCCTGGCAGCCAGCCTCACGCTGCCCTGGCTCGGCCCGGTTGCCGCGGCGAAACCCAACGTTGCCCTGGCGCTCCTCGCGGGCGCGCGCTCGAGAGGCCACGTGATGTGGCTGGTATTCGGAGGCGGCGCGCTGCTTGCGCTCTCGCTCCTCTGGCGTCCTGACTGGCCCTGGGCCTGGGTCGCAACCCTCACGGAGGCGCAGCACTTCCGCCCATTGCTCATGCGGCCCGGCGGCGTGCTCATGCTGCTGGCGCTCCTCCGATGGCGCGACCCTGACGCCCGGCTGCTCTTGGGGCTCGCCGTGATCCCTCAGACCGGTATCTGGTACGAGGCCGCCCCTGCACTGTTCGTGATCCGAACCTGGCGGGAGGCATGTGTCATCACGGCCCTTACGCAGGCCGCCCATCTGGCGTCAGGGTGGCACCCGGCCGGTTTCACCTCCGAAAGCTGGCACATCGGCACGCTCACCCTCTGGAGCGTGCTCCTTCCCGCGCTGGTCCTCGTTCTCCGGCGGGGGGTCCACCGGCGGCAGGCGGACAGGCCATGACCCTCCGCTTGGACGCAACCCGTTTACGCCCCCTGGCCTTCGCCCTGGTCGCCGCGTTGCTCGGGGCCTATGTGGCGGCGATCTATCTCCAGGTCCCGATAGGCACTCCGGGACCGGACATCGATCAGACGTGGTGGATGGCGCGGCAGCTGTTGCAGGGCCACGATCCCTACGCCGCGGACGCGGCCCAACGGATCTTCGTTACTCGGATTTTTTACCCGCTTACCGCTGCCGTCGCCAGCCTGCCGCTTGCCCTCCTCCCGGTCGAGGTGGCGCGGTTCGTGTTCGTCGTCGGTGGCGCGGCGATCTTCGGCTATGCCATCGGCAAGCACCGACCCTATCTCTGGCCCGCGTTCCTGGGGATGCCGTTCCTCGTGTGCATGCGAAGCGCGCAGTGGGCAGCCATCATGACCGCGGCAATGCTATTGCCCGCCCTCGGCTGGTTGGCCGCCGTGAAGCCGAATCTCGGGGTCGTCATGCTGGCAGGGGCGCGGTCCAAGCGGGCAACGCTGCTATTGGTAGGCGGGGGGTTGGCCCTCGCGGTGGCGAGCCTCGTCATTGATCCGCGCTGGCCGTTCAAGTGGCGCGAGGCGCTGGCTGTCTCCACCCATTTCCGCCCGCTGCTCCTCCGGCCCGGCGGGTTCCTCATGCTGCTCGCGTTGCTCCGCTGGCGCGACCCCGACGCCCGACTCCTGCTTGCGTTGGCCGTGGTGCCCGTGACCGGCCTCTTCTACGACGCCCTTCCCGCGTGTCTCGTGGCGCGAAGCCGCATGCAGGCCGCTGGTCTCGCCATCCTGACACTGCTCTCCCGGTTTGCCGAGCCTTATGTTCCGCCCATGGAGAGCTTCGACGAGCAGGCATGGGTGACCGGGATCTTCGTGCTGTGGACCGCGTTGGTCCCGGCGCTGGTGCTCGTGCTCTACCGCGGCTTCGCGAGGCCCGTCGGTGGAGACCTTAGGCAGGCGGACCAGCCATGACCCTCCGCGTGGAGGCGACCCGCTATCGCCCCCTCGCCTTCGCCCTCCTCGCGGCAACCATCGGGTACTTGATCGCGGCGGACAACTACCTCGGCCGGCCGGTGGCGACGCTGGGGCCGGACATTGACCAGGCGTGGTGGATGGCCCGCCAGCTGTTCCAGGGCCGCGACCCTTACGCCGTGGACCAGACACTCCACCTCTTCCTGACCCGGATCTACTATCCCCTCACCGCCGCGATCATCGCGGCGCCCTTGGCGCTTCTGCCCATCGACGTGGCCCGTGTCGCCTTCGTCTGCGGAAGTGCCGGGCTGTTCGGCTATGCCATCGGCCGACAGCGACCTTATCTCTGGCCGACGCTATTTGGCGTGCCCTTTCTTTATGCGTTGCGCTCGGCACAGTGGAGCCCCCTGATGACCACCGCGATGCTTTGGCCGTCGCTCGGCTGGCTCGCCGCCGCCAAGCCGAATCTGGGAGTGGTCATGCTGGCAGGGGCGCAAGGCAGACGCGCAGCCCTGATCCTCGTGGGCGGCGGGGCGGTCGTGTTGGCCGTCAGCTTGGCAGTCCAGCCGACCTGGCCCTGGGCCTGGCGCGAGGCCCTGACTACGTCCACCCACTTCAAGCCGCTCATCCTCAGGCCAGGCGGTTTCCTCGTGCTCCTGGCCTTGCTGCGCTGGAGAGATCCCGATGCCCGACTATTGCTCGCCTTGGGTCTGGTCCCGGTGACCGGCACGCCCTATGACGTCGTGCCCCTCTGCCTCGTGGCGCAAAGTCGTGTCCAAGCCGCGCTCCTGGCCCTGGCCACCTATGTGCCGGCGGTGCTTGGGGTACACTTCAGCCAAACGACCAGTCTGATCGAGATGAAGCGGGTCCAGAGTACGTATCTGCTCTGGACTGCGCTGATCCCCGCACTGGCGCTGGTCCTCTGGCGCGGGCTGCCCTCCTACAGAGAGAAGGTATCGTTGTTACGGGCGAGACGACGGTAGCCATGCACCCGAACCTTCGTAGCGGACCCGCAGCGCCGCTCCTCGTCGGGGTCGCCACGGCGCTCGTCATGCTCGCTGTGTTCGGATCGTTGAGGCAATCGCCGGCCTTCCACGACGAGACGGCGTACGTGCTCCAGGCAAGGATCTTCGCCTCGGGGCGCTGGACCGCGGCTGCGCGTCCGCTGCCGGAGTTCTTCCAGGAAATCCACATCTTCGATACGCCGGCCACCGCGGCGAGATACTGGCCGGGCCACGCCATGGTGCTGGTTCCCGGGGTCGTGCTTGGGCTCCCGGCACTGATGCCGGTCGTGCTCGCCGGCTTGATGGGCGCGCTGATGTACGCCTTGGCACGCCGCACGGCCGGATCGCTTGCCGCGATTCTCGCCTGGCTGGTCTGGATCTCGGCGCCGGACACCCTCTACTACGGGCCCACCTACTTCTCGGAGCTCACCACCGGACCCCTTCTGCTGCTGGGATGGTGGGCGCTCCTGGAGTATCACGAGGGCCGCGGCCGGCGGTGGCTGGTGGTGCTCGCGGTCTGTATGGGATGGGGCGCCATCACCCGGCCGCTCACGATGCTCGCCTACGTGATTCCGATCGCCGTCGTCGTGCTGCGCGACGTCGTGATCCGCCGCCGGTGGCGCGACTTGGTCCTTCCGGTCGCCGTCGGGCTCGCTTGCCTCGCCATCGTGCCGCTCTGGGGCGCGCGGACCCTGGGGAATTGGCGCACCGTGCCCTATTCCGAGTACGCCCGGCTCTATCTGCCCGTGGATCGCCCGGGCTTCACCACCAACACATCCCCGCCTGCGCGGCCGATGCCCTGGGATCTGGCGCAGGTGAGCCAGGAGCTGGCCTACTATCACCACCTGCACACGCCCGCGACGCTTCATCGGATCCTGGGCCAACGGGTGTGGGACATCGGGAAGGGAATGTGGGGAGGGGCGCGGCTCGTGCTGCTGCCGTTCGCCGCATTGTCTGTCCTGGCCTGGAGCGCGGGTGCCACCTTTGCGACCATCTCCGCCGTGACGCTGGTTCTGGTGTACCTCGTATTTCCGTATGACCGGGGCTGGACCGTCTACTACTTTGAGCTGTTCCCGGTGCTCGCGTTTCTCACCGGAGTGGGAACAGCGGTGGCGGTGAGGTGGGTCGTGCGCCGCCTCCACACCTCCAGCCTGCCCCTCCCGCTGGTGAGACGCGGTCTCATGGCGATGGGCGTCATCTATGGTGCCTGCGGGGTCTTCCACCTGATTGGCGAGGTGGGCCTGGCCCGGGCCAAGCACATCTATTTCCTCCGGAAGGAGCAGGTCGCGTTCCAGAACACCGTGGCCTCGATCGGCGATCCCAAGGCGGTCGTGTTCATCAAGTACGCCCCGAACCACAACCCCCATTCGAGCCTCATCGACAACGGCCCCGACCTCGAGAGGGTGCGGATCTGGGAGGTGTACGACCGCGGCCCCGACAACGCGAGACTGATGCGCCGCTTTCCCGACCGGGTGCCGTATCTCTACGACGAAGAGGCGGCCACGATCACGCGCCTCACCCCGTGAGCGGCATACCTGGGTCATTCGCCCGAACAGGGGTGTGACCGAACCCTGCCGCGCCGCCGGTGTCGCAGGTAACTTGCTTTGGGGTGGCGGGCGTTCCCCGAACTCACTCGTCCAGTTCACCGGCCAGGCAGCCAAGTGGTTGCCGCCACTGACGTTCCGGAGGCTCTCTGGGGGAGCAGCTTCGGCTCACGGTCGTCATCGCCGCCTACAACGAAGAGCACACCCTTGCCACGGTTGTGGAACGGGTGCGACGGGTGCCGCTCGACGTGCAGATCGTCGTCGTCAACGATGGCTCCAGCGACGGCACGGCCGCAATACTGGACCGACTCCATCGGGAAGGCCGGGTGGACGTGGCCGTGCACCACCCGGCCAATCGGGGCAAGGGAGCGGCGCTCCGGAGCGGCATCGCCGAGGCCACCGGCGACGTTATTGTGGTGCAGGACGCCGATCTGGAGTATGACCCGGCGGAGCTGCCGCGGCTCCTCGAGCCGATCGCCCGCGGCAACGCCGACGCCGTATTCGGTTCCCGTTTCCTGGGCGGCGACCACCGCGTGCTCTACTTCTGGCACTCGGTGGGCAACAAGTTCCTGACGCTCCTGTCGAACATGTTCACCAACCTGAACCTGACGGACATGGAGACCTGCTACAAAATGGTCCGGGCGCCGCTGATGAAGTCGCTGGTATTCACCAGCGACCGGTTCGGCTTCGAGCCCGAGGTTACCGCCCGCCTGTCGCAGGCGCGGGCTCGAATCTGGGAGGTGTCGATCTCGTATTCCGGACGCACTTACGCCGAGGGAAAGAAGATCGGCTGGCGGGACGGCGTGGCTGCCATCGGTCATATCGTCCGCTTCAACCTCTTTCCGCCGCCGGCCCCACCGATCACCATGCCGACCACCGGGGCCCGCCCCATCCCCATGGTGCGCGAGCCGGGACGCTAGCCGTGGTGCTCGAAAGGGCGCGGTGACCTCCCACCGGAGCGAGACGCGGGTCTTCTCCCTGGATCTCCGCTCTCTCGCTCTCTTCCGGATCGCGCTCGGTACGGTCCTGCTGTTCCATCTGATCGCCCTCCTGCCCGACATCGACGCCTTCTTCACCGACCGCGGAGTCCTGCCGCGGGACGCGCTGATCACCGAATTCGGCAACCCGTGGACGATCAGCGTCCACCTGATGAGCGGGCAATGGTCGGTACAGCTCGGGTTGCTCCTGATCGCCCTCGTCTTTGCGGTGGGAGTGATCGTCGGGTACCGGACCCGGTTGTGCACGGCGGTGTCGTGGTTCCTCCTGAGCTCGCTCCAGGTCCGGAATCCTGTCATCCTGCAGAGCGGGGACGTCCTGCTCCGGTTGCTCCTGTTCTGGTCCATCTTCGTGCCGCTCAACGGCCGCTATTCGCTGGATCAGGCCTTGAATCCCTCGAGCCGCCGGCCCGAGGTTGCCCACATGTCGTGGGGGAGCCAGGCGCTCATGCTGCAGTTGTGTTTCGTGTACTGGTTCACGGCGGCGCTCAAGTGGCATCCGGTGTGGATCAGAGACGGGTCCGCCATCTACTACGCGTTGAGCCTGGATGTCTTCGCCACCCCGTTGGGGAAGTTTCTCCTTCGATTTCCCGAGCTCTTGCGCCTGATGACCTATGGGACGCTGCTCCTGGAGTTCTTCGGGCCGTTTCTCGTCTTCTCTCCGGTCCGGCACGGCCTGTCGCGCCTGTTCATCGTCCTGATCTTCCTCTGCTTTCACGCGGGACTGGGCCTCTCCATGCATCTGGGGAACTTCCCGTGGATCTGCGCGGCAGGGTGGCTGATGTTCCTGCCGGCGGAGTTCTGGGAGCGGGTGGAACGGTGGGTCGGCGCGAGGTCTCGGGATGCGGTGACCCGTTGCGACGGAGACTCCGGTTTCCGTCCGAGGTGGATCGGCGAATTTCTCCGCTCGGTCGCGCCTCCTCCGCCCCGATATCGTATGGGCGCGGTGTCGCACGCCATCGTTCTCTCCAGTGCCCTCCTGGTTCTCGCGTGGAACCTGGCGAGCCTCCCGTGGATGGGTATTCGAATGCCGGTCACTTTGCGCCGGGTCGCCTCGCTCACCCAGTTGCGACAGCATTGGACCATGTTCGCGCCGTTTCCATCGACGGATGACGGCTGGTATGACATGGAGGGCATCGAGATCAACGGCACCAGGGTCGATCTTTGGAAGGGCGAGGGAGAGCCGAACGATGCGAAGCCTGCCGACGTGGCGGAGACATACCGCAATACGTCATGGAGAAAGTATCTCGCCAACCTCTGGGATCAGGACTTCAGCGGTCATCGCCCGTATTTCGGCCGCTACTTGTGCCGCACATGGAATGAAAGACATGCCGGCGCGGAGCGGGTCAATCTCATCTACGTCAACTACCTGCTGGAGGTCACCCCGCCGCCGGGCCGAGCGGTGCCAACACCGGAGAAAATAGAGATTTGGCGACAGCATTGCCTCGACAACCCGCCGGCGCGGTAGCGAGGCCCGCCTCACGAATCGGCTGGGCACCTCTTCAACTCGGCTTCGGCAGAATCGGGGTCCACTGGGGCCGGGGCGGCGTCTTTTTCCTGTCGGAGGACCGTCGCCGTCCGGTCGCAGTGCCAGATCCGCCAGGCGGGATCGCGTGCCATCTCGTGGACCAGCGATGAGCCGGTCGGCATAATGACGAGCGAGATGTCCCACTGCTTCAGCAGCTCCCGCCACCCCGGGTACAGGCTCTGGATGCGGATGTGGGTGCGGGTCAGCTCCTCGCCGTAGAAGTCGGTCTGCCCGTCTATGAAGACCTTCTGCTCGGGCCAGGCGAACAGCAGATACCCACCCCAGGTGAACTCGTTGTACATCCTCCCGGTGAGCCCGGCGGCGCGGGCCTTCTCCGTGGCGGCCACGGGGAAGATCGTGGGATCGAAGTAGCCGGGCACCAGGCCCAGCCGGACGAGAGGGCTTGGCCACATCGTGACCAGCAGCAGCGGAACGGTGACCGCCAATGCCCACGGTCCGTTCCTTCTCTCGGGGCTCTCCCGGGCGAAGGTACCCCGGATCCCGCCGACGTCCTTGAGCCCGCGCCACGCCGAGTCCAGATGGAGCGCCAGTACCGGAAGTGCCGTGAGCCCCAGCAGCGGAACGTTCCGCTGGGAGATGAGCGCGAAGCCGATCGTTGCCAGCACCAGGAACAGCCTGGGGAAGGTCGGCCGGCGGGGGCTCAGCGCGAGACCGGCCACGAGGAGGAGCAACACCGCCAGCACGAACTGGCCGGTGAGGGTGTGGAAGTCCGGGCTGAGGTACTCCATGGTGTGGTCGATTACGAACTTCATGCCAAACCAGCCGAGCACGTGGCGGGGGAGCTCGAGCCCGTACGGAGTGAGGAACGCCCCCAGCACTCCCATTCCCAGCGCCGCCCCGTCCCTGCGCGCCCGCAGAAGCCACCCGCTCGGGTCGGTCGAGGCCCACGCCTCCGCCAGATCGCCCGCGATGTAGATGCCGATCACCACCAGCCCGAAGAGGAAGCCGCCGTGGAGGTTGGCCCAGAGCGCGAAGAGCGGGAGGTAGGCCCAGGGCCGAGCACCTTTGTCGTCGCGCTCGAGGAGAGAGATGAGGATCGCCACGGCGAGTAGCGTGAAAAGATGCGGCCGGGCCAGCCAGTGGGTCGAGCCCAGCATGGCGGCCAGGATTCCGGTGAGATAGGCCAGGAGGGGGTCGACTCCCCGAACCAGGAGCCACCGGGTGAGGAAGCCGTAGGCGAGCGCCATCAGGAGCCCGCACGCCACCGATACCGCGGGAAGGCCGCCCAGGCGGTAAACTCCGGCGAACCCCACCTCGCTCAGCCACTCGTAGCCGACGAACGGCTGGCCGAACCTGGTGTAGGAAAAGGCGTCCCGGTACAGGAGACCGTGATGAAGGATGTGCTCGCCGACCCGGAGGTGCCGGCCCAGGTCGCCGTCGCTGTTGAGTAGCTGCTTCCCCAGGGCGAGGGGTATCAGGAGCGCCAGGGAGGCGAACACCAGATCGGGCAGGGATGGACTGGGAAGCTTCGGGAAGCGCATCGCTGATACCGGGTTAGAGAAAGACAGAGAGGTACCGCCCGTTGTGGACGCTGTGCCACGCCCCTGCTGATGCAACGAAACACGGGCGGGCGCGACAAGTAATTGACGCCTGTCTATACCATTGTCCCACAAATACTTGAGGTCATAGGGATCAG
>Ga0326597_10006332_pt1 | contig 16234 bp, 17 predicted proteins | sample RVTome_12_FD_203789 | JGI IMG/M metagenome (GOLD analysis project Ga0326597, IMG submission 203789) | Soil microbial communities from uranium-contaminated site in the Upper Colorado River Basin, Wyoming, United States - RVT100D185 | ecosystem: Environmental > Terrestrial > Soil > Contaminated >...
CAGGTTCTCGCCAAACATCTCGTGGATCTTCGTCGTCCCGGTCGGCCTGTGGATCATCCGGGCATATTACCTTCCGATCCTCGGCGTCGGTCTGACTCGGGCTGAGCTTTGGATCACCGGACTGCTCATCGTCCTGTCGGTGGCGATCTCGCTGATGGCGCACGCCTTTGGTCACATCTACGCGGCGCGTGCGCTCACGCCGGAGCTCCCGGCCGAGTTGAACCTCTCTCTACTCGGTGATGCGGCGCAGGGTTGGCCCGATCCCGTTTCTCCTCGCGAGGAGGCCTTGCTCGCGCTGGCCGGTCCGGTGGTCAATTTGGCACTGGGAGGACTGGCCTATCTTGTATGGGACGCCCAACTCAGCCCGGTTCTGAACACCGTCACGCTTTTCGCGTTTGGCTTCAACCTCTGGCTCTTCGCAGTCAACCTGACCCCGGCTTTCCCCTTCGATGGTGGACGTCTTCTCAAGGCCGTCGTCTGGGAACTGGGCGGAACAGCTCTCAGGGCGGCAAGGCTCGGCGCCCGCCTTGGATGGATAATCGCCGGCGCCCTGACTATCTGGGCGGCATATCTCGTCCTCCAGCATGCGCGCTTCAGCTGGGCGACCGGAGCCGGAACGATGGCGTTCGTGCTGCTGGTCGTGTCCGGCCTATCGGTCATCTCGCCGCCGGGAGAGGCCGAGGATCCGGCTCTCACTGCGCCAACCGGGGGATCCCGTCCGCTCGACTTACTGGCGGCCGGTCTTCTGGTCACCATACAGGCCGCCGTCGCTTTGAGCCTGGTGCTGACAAACGATGGACTCGAAGCCCCCGGTGCGGCGCTCTCGGTCGAGCCCATGATCCGGATCTCACCCGAGCAAGTCTATCCACACCGCGGCACTTTCATCCTGACGAGTGTCCTCGTGCAAACACCCATCACCGCCGGGGAATGGTTGGTGGGAAAGGTCAGTCCGGTCGTCAAGATCGTCCCACCGGAGATCATCGTGCCCGAGGACACAACGCCTCAGGAGCAGGCCCGTCAAGGCTTTGAGATGCTCGATGAAAGCGAGTCAACCGCGATCGTGGTGGGGTTGCGGTTGGCGGGATTCAATGCAGATCTCGTCGGCAAGGGGATCGAGGTGATCGACATCCAGCCGGAGAGCCACGCCGTCGGTATCCTTCAACCCGGCGATGTGATCACCGAGGTGAACGGGGCTACGGTACTCACGCCACCGGAGCTGGTCGATCAGATCAGGGCCCAGGAGGGCGAGTCGTCTGTACGGCTGAGGCTACAGCGGCTAGGTCAGCAATACGACGTCGATGTGACGCTGATCCCCCCGGCTCAGCCGAGTGACTCACCCAGGCTGGGGATCGTGATCCAACCGGCCGGGTTCGATCTGAGCCTGCCGTTCCCGGTCGAAATCGAAGCCCAGAAGATTGTCGGCGGGCCGTCAGCCGGCCTGATGTTCGCCTTGACCGTATACAATCTAGTAACGCCGGAGGATGTTACCGGGGGCCGCCGGATCGCCGGAACAGGTACGATCGCGCTGGATGGCACGGTCGGGCCGATCGGAGGCGTGGAGCAGAAGGTTGCCGCGGCCGAGGCCGCCGGAGCGGCGTACTTCCTTTGTCCGGCCGACAACTATGCGGATGCCGTCGCCGTCGCGCGCGGGATTGAGGTCGTCCGGATCGAGACGGTTGACCAGGCGCTGGCCTTTCTGCGGGGGTTGTCATCGGACTGACACGGACGATTGACGGTGGACGGCGGACGATGGACGGTGGACGATATGAAGCCGATTACTGAATGCGGGCAAGGGGATGAGGTGAATCACATGTCCCCGCAGCCAGGCCATTGAAGGATGGAGGTATAAGTCCATGCAGAACAACTCACTTTCGGGGACGATCATCGGATTGGCGGCGATCGGCCCCGCGGCCATCGGCCTCCTGAGCGCCATTGTGGCGCTGTTTCCGATAGTCAGCGGAGACTTCATGGCCGCCGGGGTGTTGCTGATCGCCTCTGCGATCTCCTTCGGCCTACTCTCGATCGCGGTGCTTGGCCGCTAACAGGTCCGTTCATCATGAGAGCCGCGGTCTACCAGGCCTTCACAGAGCCGCTGTCGCTCGAAGACGTGCCAGAGCCTGCTCCAGCCGATCACGGCGCGGTCATTCGAGTGCGGGCGACCGGGCTATGCCGCAGCGATTGGCACGGCTGGATGGGGCATGATCCCGACATCACGCCGCCCCATGTGCCCGGCCACGAATTCGCCGGCGAGATCGCCGCGCTCGGGAAGCACGTGCCCGGCTGGCGCCTGGGGGAACGAGTCACCGTGCCCTTTGTGTGCGCCTGCGGTGTTTGCCCTCAATGCCAGTCGGGGAACCATCAGGTGTGCGAAAGCCAGACTCAGCCCGGTTTCACGTATTGGGGCTCCTTTGCCGAGTATGTGGCGATCGACCACGCCGCAGTAAATCTAGTGCGGCTTCCGGAGGAGCTGGACGAGGTGACCGCCGCCAGCCTGGGTTGCCGTTTCGCCACATCCTTTCGTGCCGTGGTAGATCAGGCCAAGGTCAGACCAGGCGAGTGGGTGGCAGTGCACGGTTGCGGGGGTGTCGGCCTGTCGGCCATCATGATCGCCGATGCCCTCGGCGCCCGGGTTGTCGCGGTAGACATCACACGCGAGAAACTGGCGTTGGCACAGTCGGTCGGCGCCAGCGCGGTGGTGCATGATACAGGGAACGTCGATGTCGTTGAGACGGTTATCCAGATCACCGGTGGCGGCGCGCATGTTTCCATCGATGCGCTGGGAAGCCCGGGGACGTGCTTCAACTCCGTCGCCAACCTGCGGCGTCGGGGACGGCATGTGCAAGTAGGACTGATGCTGGCGGATCACAGGCATGCAGCCATCCCGATGGACATGGTTGTCGCCAGGGAGCTGAGGCTCATGGGGAGTCACGGCATGCAGGCACACCGATATGCCGCATTGCTGGCGATGATCCGGAGCGGCGCACTTCGCCCGCAGAGACTGGTGGGGAAGACCATCAGCCTCGAACAGTCGTTGGAAGCGTTGGTCACGATGGGGAGTTTCGGCGGAGCAGGGGTCACAGTCATAGACCGGTTTTGATGGAGACAGACGACGGACGATGGACGACAGTGGATTGACGACAGACGGCAGACGACCGACGTCTGACGGAAGACCGGGGACGGGCGACGAGGAGCTGGGTTATCGCCCTGTCCCCAGTCTTCGGTCTCCCGTCCTGCCGTCGGCCATCGTCCGACGTCCATCGTCTCTGTGCGCGAGGGAAATGTAGCCAATGAAGGTGAGGGAGTGGGGAGCTTTCGTCTTGTTGGGGCTGATCTGGGGCTCGTCGTTTCTGTGGATCAAGGTCGCCGTGGCCGAGATCGGACCCTTCATGCTTGTCGCATTGCGCGTCTTGTTCGGGTTGATCGGCCTGGCAGTCATCATGCTGCTGCGGCGGAAACGCATCTTGTTGGACGGGCGGGCACTTCTGGGGTTCTTCTTCCTGGGTGTGTTCAACACAGCGCTGCCGTTCACGCTCATTTCCTGGGGGGAGACGCATATCGAGTCGGCCCTGGCTTCGATCCTCAATGGCACGATGCCGCTGTTCACTATCGTCATCGCACATCTCTGGCTGAAGGACGAAAAGATCAACCTGCAACGCTCGGCCGGGTTGGTGACTGGCTTCTTCGGCGTGCTGATCCTGGTCACGCGCGATTTTGACCCCGACAAGGTGATCCAGGCCGATCTGCTCGGGCAGTTGGCGGTCCTGGCGGCCGCGGCCTGTTATGCGACAGCTGCGACTTTCACCCGCCGTCACATGCGCGGCCACGCCCCGCTGGTTCAATCGCTGATGACTCTGTTGTTCGCTGATGCCTTGCTCTGGGTGGCATTGCCGATCGCCGAGAGGCCCATCCAGTTCCCGGCACTGCCGATCACCTGGTTGGCCCTGGCGTGGCTTGGACTGCTTGGATCGTGTGTAGCCTACCTGCTGTACTTTTTTCTGATCAATACCTGGGGGCCGACGCGGGCATCTTTGGTGACGTACATTTTCCCAGTGGTTGGCGTTATTCTTGGGGTGACCTTCCTCAACGAGGTCGCCGATTGGCGCCTAATTCTGGGCACGGCGCTGGTCGTCGGCGGGATCGTGTTGGTGAATCTGCGCGCGCGTCGGAGGCCGGCAGTCCAGAGCGTTGCTTTGGACTGATCGCGGGCGCCAGACTTGGGCCAAACGACGGTGGACGAAGGACGTCCGACGACTGGAGACCGGGGACTGGAGACGGGGAGCAGGGTGACACATCGGTCCTCCGTCTCCCGTCGTCCGTCGTCTGCCGTCCATCGTCTACCCTCAGCCGTCCTTCTTCCATCGTCGATCGCCCAAATTCCGCGTCCTCCGTCCCGGCATCAAGCTCAAGGAGAGTGTAGCATGACCAGCTTCCCCAAATTCCTCAACGCCGCCGAGCTCGAAGAGCTTCAGGAACTTCCGGGCATCGGCGCCGCATTGGCAAAGAAAATCGTCGCCGCCAGGCCATTCTCGACCGATGATGATATCCTGGCGGTGAAAGGTCTGGATGAGAAACTGCTGGTGAAACTCCAGGCCGCATACTTCGAACGATTCCAAGTCGCTCCAGAGTTCAGTGAATCGCCCTCCGGCCAGGCTCTTACCCCGATCGTCGAATCTGAACCTCCAATCGTGGACCGACGTGAGCGCGCATCCGGGCCGCGGTTCTGGAGTCGCCTGGGGCGGGCTTTCATCAACCTGGTTCGCGCCTTCCTGTGGCTGGTTCTCATCTCGGCAGTCTTGGCCGGGATCGGAGCGGCCGTCTACTTTGGCGTCCCCTATCTCTACGAAAAGTTTGTCCGACCGGTCGAAGCTAATGCTCTGCAAATCAGTGAGATCGCCACTCAACAAGCGGCAGACTTGGCCACGACAGGCGCAGAGGTGACTGCCCTTCAAGCACGGATCGGCTCGCTGGAGGGCCGTTTGGACTCGGCTGAGAGGTCGATCGCAGATCATGCCGCAATGCTTGCCCAACTCGAACAGATGCAAACCACGCTCGAGGCGAGCTTGAGAGCCCAACACTCCGAACTTCTGGCTGAACTGGATTATCGAGTCAAGCTGACACGGGCCATCGAGCTGCTTTCACGCAGCCGGTTGTACCTCTCCCAAAGCAATTTCGGCCTGGCGAGACAAGATGTTCTATCAGCGCGTGAGTTGCTGACGGATCTCCAAGACGTCGCGCCTGACGACGAGGTAGGTGCACTGAGGGCTGTGATAGCCCGGCTTGATCTGACTCTGGGCAACCTTCCCGGCTACCCGGTGATCGCGGCTAACGATCTCGAAATCGCCTGGCAGGTGTTGATTGATGGTCTGCCGGCCAGCGCCGAAGCATTGGCCACGCCGCTCCGAGTCTTCCCGACGGTCGTTGCCACGGCGACGGCGATCGCACCGCCGACGCCGACCCCAGCGGATGCGGCGACGCCGACGGCGAGTCCCTGAGGATGTTGCGAGACGGGGGATGGAGGGTCGGACGGTAAGGCGATGGGCGATGCAGGGCCGGAACACTGGAGATCGTGGATGGGGAACGGACTACCGGATTGTCGCACCATGCCCCGTCTTCCGTTGGCGCAGAACCACTTCGCGCTGAACTACGTCAACACGCTTTGGACGGAGGCCCGTCGGCAGCCTTGGCCGCACGCGGTGGCCATCAGATCCTTTGCCGCCTGACCCCTCATTATGACTGGGCGCAGTGCGCCCGGGGATCCGATCGGTTATTGGAAGAGAGAGGCCAAACCCGGTCGGAGCTGGTGTCCGCAGACCAAGAAGCCTTGTTTGACTTGATCGTCCTCGGCTAGGCCGTCGCCAAGCGGGGTCCGCGTCGACCAGTTAGAGCTCGTTCTTCCCTTCCTCCGTTGCGTGCTCGCCCAGCACGAGGCGCGATCTGCGCCAGGTCGCGCCTCGGGAACCCCTAGGCGGTCCCTTCAGGGGTAAGCCTGGGCGCCCGGATCCAGTCCAGGACCTACCCTTATCGGCGCGGGTCGGTCGGCAGCGTGAAAGTGGAGGAACGCAGCCCGAGCGAGCAGGCCGGGCTCAGCGGCCACGTCACGAGCACCCCTATAATAAAGACAGGGCGTGTTGCAGCTCCCGCGCATTCACTGGGTTCAGGACACCGCCGACCCAGCCGGAGCGCAACCCTTTCATGCAATCAACGTCCGGTCCCGGTCCCCGGCCTGAGGCGAGGGGAAGCAGCTCCCCAGGGAAAGTGGGGCACCATCCGCTGCGAGCCTGTGGACGAAAGGAAAGGGTTGCCCCTGATTGTCATAACGGATGACAGAGAGTCGATTCGGCTTCGGTCTGAAGTGGGCTCTGACCCCACCCCCTTGCCTCCCGGTAAGATCATCTGGGACGGACCCCGCCGAAAGCATGCGGGGCAGGTGGATCCCTCTCCGCCGTGAGTCCTCGCCTCCCCCCGGCCTGATGCCGCCATTCCTGTGAGGCTCTACACCGGGGGAAGGGGACAGAAGGGGCCGCCTGGCCCGCACACTTCCGCGGGGTTCGCCCCGAATGGTCCTACCGGGGTGGGGGGGGTCATGTCTCGCGGGTGTACAGGCTCTTCCGTCCACAACACGGCTGGTGCGAGGATTCATTCACACGCTCTGCGCATCGCGAAGCATCCTGGAAGCGCCTGGGGCCGCGGGAGACCACCGGGACAAGCCTTCGCTTCGCTCCGGGCGCAGGCAAGCAAGCAGGCGAGGCCGCCAGGCGCCATCACAAGTGCGATCCCAAATTGCGAAAAGGTTCTCATCAACTGCCAACACAGGAGACCTGGAATGATCCCTAAGAAACCCGTAGTCTATCCTTACATCCCCAACTCCAACCCTATTGTCAAACGGGAAATGCTCAATGCAGTGGGCGCGAAGAGTGTGGATGAACTCTACGCGGAGATTCCAGAGTCCATCCGCTTGAAACGCAAATTGGATCTGCCTGAGCCATTTCTCTCCGAAGCATCGCTCGTACGTCATGTCGAAAGTCTGCTGGCAAAAAACCAGTCTACACGTGAAAACCTGAGTTTTCTAGGCGCAGGCTGTGCACAGCATTACGTCCCCGCCGTGTGTGATGAGATCAACTCCCGCGGCGAGTTCCTGACGGCATACGCCGGCGAGCCCTACGAAGACCACGGGCGGTTTCAATCATTGTTCGAGTATGAGAGCATGATGGCTGAAATGCTCAACATGGATGTGGTTAATGTGCCGGTATACGATGGCGGTCAAGCCACGAGCACCGCGTTGCGCATGGCGGGACGCATAACCGGGAGGAAGCTTGCACTCCTCCCCGCGACTACGGCGCCCGACAAACTCTCGCAGATCCGCGATTACGTGCGGCCTGACGTGCATGTAGAGCTGGTCGCGTTTGATCCCGCCACAGGCCTGATGGATTTGGATGCGCTCGGCAGGCAAATCAACGTGCAAACTGCCGCGGTGTTTATCGAGAACCCGTCCTATCTTGGGTTTCTCGAAACACAAGCCAGCGAGATTGGCACCGTCGCCCATGAGCATGGCTCGCTTTTCGTTGTCGGCGTGGATCCGATTTCCCTGGGCGTGATCAGTCCACCCGTCGAGTATGGAGGCGATATCGCTTGTGGCGACATTCAGTCGCTTGGCATCCACATGAACTATGGCGGTGGCCATGCGGGCTTCATCGCAACCCGCGACGAAGAAGCGTTCGTCGCCCAGTTTCCCTCACGCTTGTTTGGCGTGGCGACGACGAGCGTCGAAGGCGAGTACGGTTTTGGCGATGTAGCCTATGAGCGCACTTCGTTTGCTGTAAGAGAAGAAGGCAAGGAATGGGTGGGCACGGCCGCGGCCTTATGGGGGATCACGGCGGGTGTGTATCTCGCGCTGATGGGACCCCAGGGTATGGTCGAGATTGGCCGTGGCATCATGCAACGCACGCGCTACGCCATGCAGAGACTTGCCGGCCTCCCAGATGTGCGCGTGCCGTTTGCGAATACACCGCATTTCAAAGAGTTCGTTGTGGACTTCAATAGGACAAGCAAGACAGTGACAGAAATCAATCGGGCGCTGCACGAACGCGGCATCTTTGGAGGCAGCGACCTAAGTCGCGAATTCCCGGCGTTGGGCCAATGTGGGCTGTATTGTGTAACCGAAACCCACACGCAAGCCGATATTGGCAGGCTCGTTTCCGCAATTCAGGAGGTGCTGGCATGAAGCCCGGAGTGACAGGGAAGCAACGCCCACCCAGGCCCGTCGCAAAGAAACCTACCCTGCGGCGTTTTCATCAGGCGCGCTGGGATGAGCCTGTCATATTCGAGCTAAGTGTTGCGGGCCAGCGGGGTGTCTTGCCGCCCGAACCTGAGTCCGCAATCATTGAAGCCGTGGGTGACCCGGCGGGTGACTTGCCCGAGGGCTTGCGGCGTAAATCCGCGCCTGCCTTGCCAGAGCTGTCGCAATTGCACGTCCTTCGACATTATGCCCGGATGTCGCAGGAGAATCTGGGTGTGGACTTGAACATCGACATCGGCCAGGGAACCTGCACGATGAAATACAGCCCGAAGGTAAATGATCAATTGGCGCGATCTCCCAAGTTGAGCGAACTGCATCCGCTTCAACCTGTTTCATCGGTGCAAGGAATCCTTGAAGTGATGTGCCGGCTCGAGGGAATCCTGAAAGAAATCTCAGGCATGGAGCGCGTCACCCTCCAACCCGGGGCTGGCTCTTCGGCCATTTACTGCAACATTTCGATGATCCGCGCGTATCATGAGGCGCATGGCGATGGCCAATACCGGGACGAAGTCATTACGACCATTTTCTCGCATCCATCGAATGCTGCGGCCGCAAAGGTGGCGGGGTACAAAGTCATCACACTCTATCCCAACGCAGATGGTTATCCTGACGTCGACGCTCTCGCATCTGCTGTCTCCGAGCGCACAGCCGCCTTACTTATCACCAACCCGGAAGATACAGGTATCTTCAATCCGCGTATCGAAGAGTTTGTGCGCATCGTTCACGAAGCCGGCGGCCTGTGTTCCTATGATCAGGCCAATGCCAATGGTATCCTCGGCATAACCCGGGCACGCGACGCGGGCTTCGATGTCTGCCACTTCAATCTGCATAAGACGTTCTCCACACCACATGGGTGTGGTGGCCCGGGGGCGGGAGCGTGCGGTGTCACCGGTGAGATCGTGCCCTTTCTGCCAACCCCAACTGTTGAGTTCGACGGGGCATCCTATTATCTCGACTTCAATCGGCCACAGAGCATTGGCAAGATCCGCCCGGGGTATGGTGTGGCGCAGAATCTGCTCAGGGCCTATGCCTGGGTGATGAGCCTCGGGGCGGATGGTCTGCGCGAGGTCGCTGAGACCGCGGTACTGAACAACAACTACTTGCTCACCAGAGTCTTGGAGATTCGCGGTGTGAGCGCGCCTTATGCCAAAGGCAAGCGCCGCATCGAACAGGTGCGGTACTCGTGGGAACGACTTGCCAACGATACGGGTGTGCATACGGAAGAAATCGGCTTTCGCGCCGCCGACTTTGGCACCCATTACTGGACGAGTCACCATCCATTCGTTGTGCCCGAACCCATGACTCTTGAACCAACCGAGTCCTACTCCAAAGAGGACTTGGACGAATATGTCGCCATTCTCAAGCACATTGCCGAAGAGGCATACGCCGACCCCGAGACGGTACACAGCGCGCCGCACAACAGCACCGTCCACAAGACTGACCAGGAATCGTTTGATGATCCGGATGCATGGGCCGTAACCTGGCGCGCCTATCGCCGCAAGGTTCTCAGAGACACGTGAAACGTATCGGACTCATCGTAAACCCCATCGCCGGCATTGGCGGACGTGTCGGACTGAAGGGCAGTGACGGTGCGGAAACACTCCGCCTTGCGCTTGAGCTCGGCGCGGTGCCCGAAGCCCTTCAACGCGGCACCTCGAGCTTGCTTCCGTTATCATCGATGGGCCACGCGATGGAGCTGCTCACGTTTCCTCTTGAAATGGGCGAGACCTCTGCGAGAGATGCGGGCTTCACGCCAACCGTGATCGGCGAAATTCGCGCTGGCGCGACAACTGCCGAAGATACATCACGCGCCGCTCGCCAGATGTCCGCCCTCGGCGTGGACCTGCTTCTTTTCGCTGGCGGCGATGGTACGGCCCGCGACATCTGGCGCGCCGTCAGGCCGCAGTTTCCGTGTCTCGGCATTCCGGCAGGCGTGAAAATCCATTCTGCCGTGTATGCCACCAATCCCAGGCACGCGGGAGAATTGGCGGAGATGTTCTTGGAAGGCCGGGCCCGTCTACGCGAGGCCGAGGTGGTTGACCTCGATGAGGACGCGTATCGTGCAGGCAATGTCAGTACACGTTTATATGGCTATCTGAGCGTGCCTTATCGTGCATTGTTGCTTCAGAATCAAAAGGCTCCCAGCCCCGCATCCGAAGCACTTCAAACGGCAGCTATCGGCGCGGCCGTGGTCGAAGCCATGCAACCCGGTGTGTTGTATATCCTGGGTCCAGGGACAACGACGCGCGCCATTGCACGACAAATGGATGTTCCTAAGACCCTGGTTGGTGTAGACGTTGTCTGCGATGGGAATCTTGTCGCACAAGATGTCAATCAGTCGCAGTTGTTGACGATGATTGAGACCGCACCTGCGAAGATTGTCGTCACCCCGATAGGCGGCCAAGGATTCCTGTTCGGCCGCGGCAATCAGCAGATCGGTCCAGAAGTGATCCGCAGAGTCGGACGCGAGAACATAATCGTTGTCAGCACATCCGACAAGTTGAACGCCCTGCGCGCTCAACCCTTGCTGGTGGACACAGGCAGCCCCGATGTAGATGCCATGCTCGCAGGTTACTTCACGGTCATCACTGGGTTTGCGGAACGGACAGTGTATCGAGTCGCATCCTGAGAGGAGATACGCGTGCGAGGATTGAAGGGCAAACGAGTCCTCATTACGGGTGGAGCAGGTGGGATAGGCTCTGCAACGGCCAAACGCTTTCTTGAAGAAGGCGCGCGCGTCTATGTCCTCGACCGCAATCAAGCCGGATGTCAGCGCCTCAAGCAGGAATTGCCCGCTTTGGATGGATACATCGTCGCGGATGTTTCTGATTCTAGATCAGTCGAGCGTGGGTTCAACGAGTTGGATGACCTGGCGAATGGTCTAGATGTGCTCATCAACAACGCCGGCATCAGTATCCGGCATGCTTTCATAGACATAACGTTGCAGGAGTGGCGCAGCGTAATGGACGTCAACCTCACCGGCGTGTTCTTGGTCGCACAACAGGCCGCGCGGCGGATGCTGGCCGGGGAGGGTGGGGTGATCATCAATATGGGCTCGACAAACGGCCTGATGGGTTATCACCATTATGCTGACTACAATGCGACCAAGGCAGGCGTGATCGAGCTGACGCGGTCGATGGCGCTTGAACTGGCACCGACGATTCGTGTGAATACTGTCTGCCCAGGCTTTATCATGACGCCCATGCAGGAAGGTGAATACACCGCCGAAATGCGGCAGGCATTCAGAAACAAAGTGCCATTGGGTAGGTTGGGCAAGCCTGATGACGTCGCCGCGCTGTTGGCATATCTCGCGTCCGATGACGCAGCTTTTGTCACGGGGCAACAATTTGTAATAGACGGCGGCGAGATTGCTGGGGGTCTGGCCAGCCAGGCATGACAATCAAAGACGGGAGAGCGAGATGGGCAAACTGGACAACAAATGCGCATTGGTCACTGGAGGCGCTTCTGGTATCGGCCGGGCGACTTCGAAAGTTCTTGCCGAAGAAGGTGCGGCTGTGGTGGTTGCGGATATCAACACTGAGCTGGGCGAGCAGGTTGTGCATGAAATCCGACAGGCTGGGGGAGAGGCTGTGTTTGTAGCTTGTGATGTTGCTCGTGCTGACGATTGTCGGCATGCCGTGGAAAGGGCCGTGGAGCACTTTGGGCGGCTTGACATACTTTTCAACAACGCCGGTATGGTTCGGCGAGCCGACGTAGTCGGCACAACCGAGGACGAATGGGACCGTGTAATGGACGTCAACGTCAAGTCCATCTTCCTGATGAGCAAATATGCAATCCCAGTCATGGTGAGGCAAGGCAGTGGCAGCATCGTCAATGCCGGATCGGGCTGGGGCATCAAAGGTGGGCGGAATGCTGTCTCGTATTGCGCCTCGAAAGGTGCCGTGGTCAACATGACGCGTGCGATGGCAATCGACCATGGGCCGCAAAACATTCGTGTCAATTGCATTTGTCCTGGTGATACGGATACGCCCATGTTGCGGGATGAGGCCAATCAACTTGGCCAACCTGAAGCGGAGTTCATGGCGGAGGCGGCACAACGTCCGTTGAACCGATACGCCCAGCCGATTGAGATCGCACAGTCAGTAGCATACCTTGTCAGCGATGCGGCAAGTTACGTGACAGGTGCCGTGCTGGCCGTGGATGGCGGCGGCACGGCATAGAAGACCCCCGCGGGATCCCCCAATTGGCGAGTGACTCTCGCCACGAGCACCGGGAAAGTTTGCGCCCCTCCCATGGGTGGATTCATCCGGATTTGGATGTGTATTCGGTATGGGCCTCAAAGGCAAGTTCTTGGGATTCCACGGCGTGGCCCGGGTGAATGCCCCAAACATGGAACCCCACCGCATTCGTGTGGGTGAGCCTGGCCTCGACACAACGTACATGGTTGCCGCAAGCAGTTCCGTTTTTGGATGGCTGAAGGCCGGGGAATGAGCTATCCCATCGCCGGCGCGCTACAACCCGCCCTTCACGAGGATAAGGGCAGGCTGCCTGGCCTGGACAACCACCAGGATCTCTGAGTGACACGGGCTGTCGCGAACAAAGAGTGGGGTGTCTTGCCCGCCAGAATGCGCGAGAATGGGTCGAGCTTAGCCCGAGCCGCCCGTGAGCCAGGCTGCAGCCGTGGGGTATCCTCGGGATCCTACACGGGCTCCCGACAAGGTCAGTCGGACTTTGCCCGGGACTATGCGCCGGGGGGTTGCTTCCATGCGAGGAATTCCGACCCCGCATCGGCAACGCACGGCGACGTCATTCTCCAGTTGTCGCGCGTGGACGGTGAAGCTCCCATGGACAGGAAAGCACCTGGAAATACCCCGTCTCTATCCTTAGAGCGATTCTTTGCCATGATCGGCGCGCTTGTCTGCCTTGACCTCACACTTGGTATCTGGCAAGTGTTCGGTCCACAACAGCCCATGTGGCCTCTCCCGCCCTCTTTTTCCGCAGCCTGCTAGGTGAAGGCTCGCCCGGATTCGCCGGTAAGCCCGACTGGTCACCTGAAACGCGCTTGTGTCGCCGTAGATGGCCGTACGGGTGGAGGTTCCGACAATCTGGGTCTTGTACCGATTGTTCCACCGAAGGCCGAGCAGAATCGCCCGGTTGCCGATTGAGACCGGAGCAAAGACAAGCGCTGACGTCGCCACCGTGAGCGGTAAAGGTAGGAAGTGCCGGGCTGATTCATGCCGGTCAACGCCCGCATGGGCTATCATCGGTCCTCCAGGCGTTGGCCAATGCGCCGCGTGCCTGCGGTGTGACTCCAAATAGAAGCAGGCCTGAGAGCAGGTGTGACCGCTCAAGGGTGATGGATGCTCTGGGCCGTTTGGAGCGGGCTGATCCCGGCCTGTGCCTCCGCACGGCCGGCCCGGCCGACATCGACGCCCTTTGCCAGCCACACCAATCGGGCAACCCCACCCACCACGGGGATGCCTGTGATCGAGACCCCCTTCGGAGGCCGGGACGCAGGCGGCTAAGAGCAGACTTGAGCAAGCAGGAGACGGGCAAGGGTGAATGAAACCGCGAGCAGTCGTGAACCGCGCCGTATCCTCACGCACGTTTCGGTGTATACCAATCGGGAAAGGGAGCGTGATGGTGTCTGAGGCAGATTACCTGGAAAGGATCAAAAAAACGATTATCGCCGGCGAAGCTCAGGCCGCTCCCCTGGCTACGAAAGAGGCCATCGATGCAGGGGTTGACCCCCTGACCATCCTCAACGAGGGTCTCATGGCGGGTGCCGACGTCGTCGGCCGAAGGTTCCAGACCGGGGAGTTCTTTCTTCCCGAACTGATGCTCACTGGCCGGGCCCTCAAAGCCGCCATGGGCGTGCTTGAACCCAAGCTCAAAATCGTCTATGCGAATGATCCGTCCACTCAAGCTGACACGGGCATCGTCGTCATAGCCACCGTGAAGACGGACATTCACGACATCGGGAAGAACATCGTCGCCGCCATGCTGACTGCATCCGGTTTCGAGGTCCATGACCTTGGCGTGGATGTTCCCATCAAGAGTATCATCGCCATAGCGCAAGAAGTCGGCGCGGACATCATCGGCTGTTCCGCTCTGCTGACGACTTCCATGCCTTTCATGCGAGACCTGATCGACCTGCTCGGGGCAATGGGCGAACGCCAGCGCTTCATCGTGATGGTTGGGGGTGCATCGGTGACACCTGAGTTCGCCGAGCGAATTGGGGCCGACGGCACAGCTCCCAACGCCGTGCAAGCCGTCCAGCTGGCTCGAACACTGATCCACAAGGCTCGCCAGGCCCAGGGGACGGATGGATGATCTTCAACTACCAGGATATCCTCGACCGCGCCCTCAACGGCCCTTATATCAAGGAAGAGGATTGGGACCTGCAGAAGGTGGCCGTGACCACCGCCAAGCTGGTCCAGACGCACAAGCTTGCGTGGGATCCTGAGGAAATCGTTACCAATGATCCCGGGTTGGCGGACGCCATCTTCGAGGCCGGGTTGGAGCTGGCCAAGGAAGTGGGCGCCTACTCTCGCAGCACCGAGCGCATCATCGAGTTCAGTCCACGGGAGTTGGAAGACGGCCTGGAGCGCATGCTGCAGACGCTGGTGATGGGTGAAGGAAAGGACGCCCGGACGCTCTTCCCCCGCAAAGTCATGGACAAGCGGCCACCGCTGGTATGGGCCGGGAACCCAGGTGCGCCTCATCCCGAAGAGCTCTTCCTGCCGTCGGTCATGAGCTGGATGCAGGAGCCCATTGTGGATATGGTGACCTGCGGCGCCCTAATAGACGTCGATGGTCGGGAGGTGCGGACCGGGGATCCCATTGAGATCATCTCCGCCCGTCGAGAGCTTCAGTACATGCGCCAGGCCCTTCGGCGCGTTGGGCGGCCCGGTATGGGGATGCTAGCGGCGCAAAGTAGCGTCTCGGAGCTGGGTGACTTGGCCGTGGCCCACCCTGACTACCTGCGCCCGTGCGACTCACACCTGGTTCCCATGCTCAATGAACTGAAGATGGACAACCGTAACATCGCCCGGGCTGTCAACTCTCTCGAGTACGGGATGCGCAACGCCTCGCTGCCGTGCGTTATCGTGGGTGGCCTCGGAGGCGATGCGCCGGGTTGCGCGGTCGTGAACGTCGCCTCCTTCATCCTCTCGAACCTTACCTGCCTGGCTGACTACCATCTCTGCCATCCTATCCACATGCGCCACATCGCCACCAGTACTCGGAGCGTCATGTGGGTGCAGAGTATCGTGGAGCAAGCCTTCGCTCGCAACGCGCCGTGCATTATCGTGTCAGATATCTATCCCAAGAGCGGCGCGATGACGCGTGAGCTGCTCTACGAAACGGCGGCCAACGCTATAGCCATCACGGTCAGTGGCGGGCATCTGGAGGGGTGTGGCTCGGCTGACGGAAATGCACCAAACGGCACGGGTCTTGAAGCCCGATTCATGGGAGAGGTGGGCCATGCTGTAACTCGTCAGGAACTCTCACTGAAGGAAGCCAACGGCTTGATTCTGAGACTGCTTGAGCGGTATGAGGATGTCTTCGATCGGCCCGAAGGCAACAAGGGGGTTCGCTTTGACCGAGCGTACGACCTGCGGACGCTCCGACCAAAGCCGGAATGGGAACGCATGTACGACGAGGTCAGGCAGGATGTGCGAAAGCTGGGTCTAGAAGCCCTGGCCTAGAAAAGGGTGCCGGGGCGCATCTATGTCTGCGGCTCAGCCGCGACACAGGAGAGAGAATCGTGACACTCTATGCTATCGTCAATCTGGTCATCATCGTAGTGTTCGGCTTATTGGCGCGAGCGGTGAGCAAGCCTGGGGAAGGCGCCGGGGGCGGCTGGAATTTTCGCTATTCCAATCGGGATATCGTCATCGTCGCCATCATCGCCGCCATTGCCGGTGTCGTAAACACAGGCACTGGGAACGTGTGGTATCTTGCCAACTCGTCGCT
>Ga0326597_10006333_pt1 | contig 16234 bp, 20 predicted proteins | sample RVTome_12_FD_203789 | JGI IMG/M metagenome (GOLD analysis project Ga0326597, IMG submission 203789) | Soil microbial communities from uranium-contaminated site in the Upper Colorado River Basin, Wyoming, United States - RVT100D185 | ecosystem: Environmental > Terrestrial > Soil > Contaminated >...
CGCTTGTGAGCTCCAGATAAGCACGACCACTTACGGCAAGACCTGCCGCAAGTTCAGCTTGTGCGAGAGCGTTCTTCTTGGCAGCCTTTTCCTGGAGTTGAGTTGTGGCAAGAGCGACCTGCTCAGCGCTTGTGAGCTCCAGATAAGCACGACCACTTACGGCAAGACCTGCCGCAAGTTCAGCTTGTGCGAGAGCGTTCTTCTTGGCAGCCTTTTCCTGGAGTTGAGTTGTGGCAAGAGCGACCTGCTCAGCAGCGGACAACTCTAGGTACGATCTCTTCCGCAAAGTTATCGCGGAAGCCAGACCCCCGGAAATGGCGATAGCCTCTACTTCCTTGCGGTTGAGTACGCCACGTGCAGACAATGAGTTGGCGTACTCAACATTCTCACGGTGCATCGCCTGAAGAGTTCTATTCTTGGCTGCGAGATCCCGTGCCATCAGGCCTTCAGCTACCTTCTGCGCGGCGTTCTTTTTGTCGAGAACGGAGGTATAAGCGTTAGTGGCAGTGAGTAAATTCCTTTCGGACCTTTTTAGGTGATCAATGGCAAGTGAGGTATCCAGCGCGGATTCTTTCGTGACGCGCAGAACTTCCGCCAATTCCTTACCCCCCGAGGCATAGGCAGTCAAAGACATCCTGGCAGAGCTATAGCTCTTATTTAACTGGCTTTGGGCGGCGGTAAGGTTTTTTGTGGCCTGAACCAGACCTTCGGTTTGCGTCGTAGCCGCGACAGAAGCGCCTACAAGAACCTGTGACAGTTTATCGGTTGCGCTTATAATCGACCCCAAACTTGCGTCAAGGCTTCTGGCATCTACTATGAGTTCGACTTGTGTTGTCACTTAGCGTTCTTCTCCGCGTAGTTTTTTATATAGGCGTCATCCAAGTCTTCTGTAAACCGGATTAACCGGGCGACTTGGTCAAATTTCATCTGAAATTTAAGGCCAATATACGCAGCCATTTCCTGATAAGTTATAGGCTGCGGGCCAGATGTGTGCCACTGTCTTCTGCGGTGCAGGTCCAAAAAGGCTCTGTAGTAAACCTGAAGCAGGGGGCTCAGTTCCTGATTTGACGAGGCGTTTGCCCCCAACTTCACCCCCTTCTTTTTTAACTCCGCAAAGAGTTTAGAAGATTTGCCCCAGTTTAAACCATACAACAGAGCCTGTGTTATTTTTTTGCGTCGGCGTCCTCCATAACTGCCCGATAGTTATCCATCTTAGAGGCTTCTTCCACTACTCTTACCCGAAACTCCTTGACCCGCAAAAGCTTAATCGCGTTTTCCTTAGAGTACGAAACCTCTTTGCCTTTGAACCCCAGCCCCTTAAAGCCCAATAAGATAGATTCAGCAAGCACCCGGCACATAATCTCTTCGTCGAGTGCCTTTTTCTCGACTTCAGGGAGGGTGTCTAAATCCTCCTTATACTTTTCATGCTCGGCTAAAATACACCGGCTGAACACCGGGTTGTGCATACGGGCAACTGTGATGGAGGCGTCTTTCCCTAACTGAACCTCAACTCCCTCATTTTCTTTCTTCTCATCTGTAGCATACACCCTGAACACGTCAAACATTTTTACTCCCTCCGGTTTTGAAATTTTTTACGTAAAATTTGCGATAGTTGCACCAAAACGGTCTATAGCGATCATTCTATCTACCGTAGTATTCGGGGCAACCGCAGTAAAAGGTACGTTCATTTTTACATCCTGGTCCTTGGCTCCTGCCATTACATCAGGCACGTTCAATTTCACGTTGGCGAAGGTGTAAGCGTACCCGTTGCCGCTGGAGTCTACCACTGGGATGGAAACCGAGATTAACTGGTCGGCTAGGGCCGCATCATAAATACTCCCTGTGACTAGATATATCTCTAAGGTTCCAGTAATTGCAAATGTTCCTCGTCCCACACCTATAGCCCCAAGATTGCCCAGTGCTTTCTGCTCCCTCAGCGCTCCATCAATATTAACTGTCGCGGCCCCTATATACGCCCCCCCCAGAATACTCGACCCACCACTGTTTCGCACCAGAATATTGCCTACCCCCGTCACACAGGACGATATTCCATAAGTCTCTGCCGCATCAGGAGTTGTTTCAAATTGTGTGGCATCGGCCCTGGTTACGTCTTTTCCTACAGTTGTGAAGCTGCCGGTCAGAATGCTCCCCGCCGCAAAGTTCAAGGACACCGCAGAAAACGCGCGCCCTCTGTGCATGAAGAACTGATTCACGTCCCCAAACTTTTTCTCTATACAGAATGTCTTTAAAGCGTCGGTGCCATTTGTAATCCGTGTAGAGGATATGAGTACGTCTGCCGTAGAACCCTCATCTGCCAACAACGGAGTGGATGCGTCAACAGTGATCGTGGTGCTGCTCACAGTACCAGCGCGATAGTAGCCGTCATTTGAATCAGAATCCCCGACACTGAACCATTGACCTGCCACGATTTCCGTAAACGAGCCGCTCGCGCCCACAATAGTTCCTGCCCCTACATCGAAAGTCAGGCTCAAGGTTTTCACCCCGCCTGTGCCGTAAGTGCTGTAGGTGTTACGGAGCAGGGACTCAACAAATGGGTCAAACTCACGGTACTGGGACTCAAAGTTGAACCCACCGCCGGCAGAGGCGTCAGTGATAACAGCGTCTGATACCTGGGCAGTGTCATTTATCTCCGCGGATGACGCCTGAGTGAAAGAGTACCCCAGTGATTCTCCTATGTGCCTGATTAGCTTTGGCGTGCCCGATGCGGGTATGACGCCAAAGGCTGCCTCCTCTCTATAGCAAAGACTGGCTGCTGAAGTTGATGCCTGCGAAGTTCCGGTAGTCATAATTTTACTCCTATGTGGTTAAAGAAAGTTCAAAAAAGAAACTGGCGACGACCGTCTGGCTCCGCCAATCCTTACCTTCAACAAGTGAAAGCACTGAAACACTGCGAAAAACTATTTCACCTACATTTACTGCTGCCAGCAATCCCGCCAACTTGTCAACCGCTTGCATTCTTGTTTTAGCCCCAACTGAAAAAGGGGTAAATACTGTGATCTCCACCTCCCCAAACGCGCGTTTCGGGGGGGTGTTGCCCAACATTGCGATCTGCTCTACCCTGGTAGGGTTTACTCTGAGAAGAACAAACGGCACTGACTGTTTGGTCATATCAGGCTCTTCGTGGCCCTCAATAAAGTAGGGCAGATGGTTCGCCCATCCAGAAATGAAATGGCCGTAGATCGCCTGCCTTGCCTGCTCCCAGGTTTTCATAGCCCAAACCCTGAGTTATTCAGCTGCCCTGGGGCTAGCCCCCTTAAAGCTTGCTGTTGGGGCTCAGTAAGCAACCCAAATGACAAAGCTGAGTTGGTTACTCTTTCCACCATGTGTCCGGGCTGATTTACGGGCCTCAAAAAGTTGTTAGGGTTATCCTCCAGATATTGGATGTAGCTTTCATGCTTTAGGTTCTCTGCCGCATTGCATATATGAACTCTGTCATGTATCGTTACACTTACGAGCTTATCTTTGGCCCTGCGCACAGACATCATAATACCACGGGGGTCTCCTTTGGAAACCGCCGGGCCGTAGGGGGTGTCCCACTTATGTTGGAGCAACCTTCGCGCCGACCTGTCTGGAGCCGCAGCCTCTTTCAGGGTATAATTAACTGTCCAATCAGGACTATTAAGACTCACGTTCCAGTTAGCAACAGCATTTCCTGACCACTGAGGGGTCTCAGTTAATACCCGGTGGAATGTGGCGGTAACAAACCCTCTGTATACTTGGTTCGCCTCCCTCTCCATATTAACCATGGCTGCCTTCAACTTCTTAACAAACTCAGGGACATTCTTAAACCTAATCATGTGTCTATCCCCAGATTCATTGTGGCAGGCCTTATATGCAGCTCCCAACAGCCGCTGCCGTCAGACTGCACGGAAAGAACCCTGTAGTCATCACCAGCCACTTGCACACGATCGTTATTCAGTGGCGCCGGCGCATCCTCGGCGCTCACTGTTAGAACTCTGTCCCCATTCTGGAACCTCTCCGCAGCCCAAGTCATGTAATGGTAGTTGGCCTGGTACCTCTCAAAGAAGGCGTCAATTAAAACAGGGGTTCCCGCACCGGAAAGATCGGTAACATGATCGTATTCGCCGGAGGACGCAATGTAAGTTACCTCGGTAAGTGCGGAACCCCCTAACTCGATCGCGTACACGGTCTTATACTGACCAGTCTGGATTCCAACATTTTGAACCCGGTAATACACTCCGTCAGGCGACTTTATAATTTGATCACGGGCGACACCCTCATTCAGCCCGACATACACAGAATAAACCCTGAATAACCGCGAAGACTCTCCTTCTTCCTTCTGCTCCTTACGGAGAGACCTCGCCCCGTGTAATGACACCAGCGCGCTTGAAGACGATATAAACTGCTTCGCACTCCCCAGAATAAACAGCCCGTCGGAGGGGTGCAGCAACATATGCTCGCGTATCACGTACTCGTTCAGGTAGTCCTTTTCAACCCTGCCGACTAGATAAGCCTGGCTGTCAATCGTGACTACTCTGCGCGCGGGGGTTTCAACCTCCTTCGCTGAGCAAGTCCTACGCCAACCTGTGGAACTGTCGCGTTCGGATACATCGTACTGGTCCATCTGGCAATCAAACAAAAAGACGTTGCTGTAGGCGTCTGCAACCCGTAGCCTGTCAAAAAACTGGGCAACGTCGTAAATGTCCATGTTAGGACCCCGTAATTGGGTCAAAATCAGGGGCGGAAACCCTCATCAGATTCGGCTGGGCTTCCGTCGGTGCCTCAACGTTGAGAAACGCGGCGTACATAACCACCAAGTTTCTCCTGAATTTCAGGTATGCACCGGTTACATTTCTGGCCACCATAGTCTGATCTTTTTTAACCGAGGCTTTGCTGTCCCCCATGAAGGTGGGTGACAACTCCGGCATGGCCGTGAGCGCCCGGAATGCAACAGAATGAGCGGCAAACAGCCGCACGGCGTTGTAGAAGTTACTGGTAGCCGAGTCATCACCCTCCAGGGCTAAAAAATCAGCGTCCAGGTCTGCATCCGGATCTATTCCCTGGCCAACTTCCACCAGATCCGCCCTGAGCGCCAGGTCATATACCTCTGACGCCAAAACGGTGTCGGGGAATATGCGGTCAGAAACTCCGAGAACCGCTCGAACACTGTCATAAGACGTGTAATTGTTAAGCAAGGGATATCACCCCTGCCCGGAGCTGCACAGTAACCCAGTTAGACCTCTTTACAGGCACAGCGTGATCCGCAGGGATTGCTATACGTTGAAAAGGTTCATACTGGTTGCTCCCAACAGCCTTGACCAGAATAAACTCGCTCTCCGGGGGCGGAGCGTCGTACATAGGTTCAACAGCCTTTGTCTGTATTTCAGGCAATGGAACAAACCCCGGTTCTACCGTTGCCGCTGGTTCAACAACTTCCTTGACTCTCTTTCTTGCCGCCATATTTTTCTCCGATAAGTTATGAATTTTTTAGTAGTAGCGCCCTAACTTTTTAGGCTAGGGCGCCACATCAAAATCAGGTATCGCTGAGGGTCAGAGAGAGAACATCAAATGCATCATCCCATTGGCGGTATGCTATCTCCGCGCTGTCAATACGCAACTGTGTGCTTCTCCGCATAACGAATGCCTCTACAGCGCTGTAAGCAGCAGCCGTGTTACGCACACGGTGAATAGCCTGACTCCCCATGAAGCCCATGATAGTCTTTGCCGGCCAGCTTTTGCCAGGCTCAACAATAAACAGCTTCAGATTTGACAGCACCCGGTTTACCAGTGAGAACTGAGGAACCAGCGCACCAGGGACGTGTTGGTTGGTATTGGTAGTAGCCAACGCGGCCTCAATGGCGAAAGCCCCGGCGAGGTCAGTCACTACCCAGTCGATCTGGCGAATGTAATAGTTGTTCACCAACCAGGATACCAAAGCCTTCTTTGTTACGGTTCCTGCGGCTACAATGGTATCGTCATAGGTATCAGCTTTCGTCTGAGAGAGCGCGGACTGCCCCATGTCTGTATCGCCATTGAGGAACGCCAGCAAGTACTCGTAAGTCTTGGCATTTCTCTCAACCTGCATCTGGCGGGTCAGCGCCATGTTAACGAAATCGAGGGTGGTGCTCTGCAACGCCTGGTCTGAAACCTCCATCCCGATGGAAGTCGCCAGTAAACTTTTTGAACTGTCGGCAGCTGTGATAGACAACATCATCTGGGGCTCAGCAAGCTGGGCAATAGCGCGTGCGCGGGCTGCTTCCGCACGAGCTACGCTAATGACCGGCCACTCAAAGCGATTTCCAGTAATTGATGTGTCGATACCGATCATCTGCTCGAACAGGTTGACGTCAAGCATGCGGTTCTTCTGCATAGCATCCTCCATCATTTCCAGCACTACAGCGGGATAGAGGATACGAGAAGCGGGGTCGCCGTCTAAAACATTGGCCGCGCCGCTAAATTCAGCCTTGCCGTCAAGCATGTTGCCAATGGTGGGGGAGCGCAGACCAAACTCGCGGTTATAGCTTGTGATAAGCCCGGAACTGGCACAGAGCTGATCAAAGGAGCTTGAGGTCTCGGAGCTTGTCTCATACTTGCGGTTGATCAGCGCAGGAACCGAAATGCCTGCATTGAGCGCTTCTTTGTAGATTGTCGGGGTCAGCTTAGCTTCCTGCTGCGCCCCGTTTTTGTCGAGAAATATAGCCATGATGTTATCTCCTTGAAATTTGACTTTGTCGCAATTAAACTTCGTTTACGCGCTCAATGAGGCAGGTATCCCCTACCGCTCCTGCGTCGCCAAGAGAAACTACCCTCCAGGCAAACATGCTGTTGCGGATGTTGATCCCGACGTTCGCGGCATTGAACGTACCGGCAATAGCGCTGCCAGGCTGTTCCGTAGCCTTGCATACCTTTGGGTTAGGTGCAGCCGCAGGGAGAGCGGTGCCTTTGGCAGTGACTGTACCACAAACGACATAGTCCCCCACGGCGAGAGTGCCGGTCCCAGGCGTAGCCTGCAACCCGTCGCAAATTGCGGAGATCTGGCCGGTGGTTTTGACCGATCCCATGGTGTAGCCGTCCTGAGTCGCCGGGTCCCGGCTGATTATCTGAGCCTCAATCTGCTCCCCAGCGGCACAAAGCGCATAGCGAGAGTCGCCGACAAGACGAGCTATTTTAAACTGTTCAGTGTCCGCGTACCGACCTTCTGCGGTCGCTGCGGTCCCGAGCCGACAAGTAATCGCGGCATGGGTTGGGCGAGGCGCATCCATTTGAAATTTTGCCATGATGTTATCTCCTTTTCCTTATTTCTTGATGGTTGTGGATTCGAGAGTCCTTTCCAGCCGACTCTTTGGCGGGGGAGCCTCATTTTCATTTTCTTCATGAGAAGCGGCAATGCCGCCTACTTTGAAGGCCTCAACAGTTCTGGACATTGTCGCCTTGTACACTGCCAGGAGCGCCGCAGGATCGCTTTCAGCCAGCTTTTCGTCCCTGGAGCCCCCCAGTGCAACAGCCATGTTGTTTACGACCTCAGCCACGGCCCCTTTCAGGCCAGCCATCTCCTCGATCTGCTTCGTTAAGCTTGCCAGCTCAACCTTTGCCGCGAGCAGAGCATCATCTCTCTCCTTCAACTGTGCGCTGAGAAAGGCAACAGTGCCTGCGTCTTCTGGTGCCGCGGGTGCTTTGTCGTCAGCGGCAGGCGCAGGCGCTTTGTCGTCAGCGGCAGGCGCAGGCGCTTTGTCGTCAGCGGCTGGTTCCGGGGTATTAACATCCAGATCAATTCCGGCGGTGGCTGCCGCCAGAGCAGCCGCGCCTAAGTAGCGTTTTTTCATCTCTTGACCTCCATTCTTAGTTATACGGGACTGTATGCCCCCAAAAACATCTTCAAAACTTGCAACCGCGTCGATCAGGCCGACGTCAACTGCTTGCTGGCCGATGAACTCTTTCCCGTCGGCCATCTTTGTGTCAACAATCTGATAAGTAGAATTCAAGTGGGTAGCCACACTGTCAACAAAAATACCATAGATGTACTCTGATTTCTCCTGCAGGTCTGCCTCGGCCGCCTCAGAAAGGGGCTCGGAGCCGTTCGCCATCTGCTTAAACTTGCCGGCGCGGATGATTGTTTCTTTTACCCCCTCCTTCTCGGCCATCTTGGAATATTCAACGTGCTTGATCACTATCCCGATGGAGCCCACTGTAGCAACAGCACTAGCGTAACGCTCGTGAGCGGGAGCAACCAGCCAGTAGGCTGCGCTGCACATCATCGAGCTGGTAAAAGCCGTGACTTTTTTAACTTTTGCTGTGCGAGCTACTGCAGAAACAGCATCCAGGACACCATTGACAGCCCCACCGCCAGAAGCAACATCGAGCAGTACCTCCTTGATATTAGGGTCCAGCGCTGCCTGGTAAAGGGCGTCGACGATCTCACTGTAGGCGATCAAACCGTAGTACTCGTTATACCAGGCGTCGGTGTTGGTCAGAGAGCCGTGAATGCTGATGATGGCTACGTCGTCAACGACTGAGAGCAGTCGATTGAACGAGGGATTCTCACTGGTCTCAGAGGCCTCTGCCCTCATCGGAGCACTTACCGCATTAAGGTAAGCCCCCCAAGACTCGTCGTTCCCTGCCCACAGCGTGCTATAAGTTTTTTTCACTGTTGTATCTCCTCATTTTTGCGCATCCTTGCAGCAAACAGCATCTTTGTCAAGTTAAATTATTTAATACCATTAAAAAAGTTAAGACTTAGGCTCCCCACTGAGCTGCCATCGCTTCGGCAACGCCGAGGAATGTCCTGCTGCGTTCTTTCCGCCTATCAGGCCCAGGCGGCATCCTATGGACCCGCGCCTCCCGCCCCCCACTATATTGGTAGGCACCAGCTTCGGTAAGCCCTGCAGCCAAAGACAGGTGGCCTTTGTCTCACCATGGCCATACTGCCACGGTTGGATAATCTGGTCCGGTTTTCTGATGCGCGAGGAGATTACACTTACTGGATTCTCGACCGCAATCTTCGCTATCGGAGCATCCATCAGCGCCTGAACAAAAACTAGTGCCTCTGCCTGTTCCTTCACCTTATACTTGAACCATCGGCTACCACTCACGGCCAAGTGCGTGCATGGTGGGTGAGCGATCATTAAATCCCAACCATCGTTGATTATGTTAAACACACTCCCTCGGTAGTGGGGGCCGGGGGCATCCGTAGGTAGGAGGTCACAGCTGAGAGCCTCATGACCTAACGCGATAAAAGCATCACGTACCCGCCCGCTATACTCACACGCCACAAGTACCTTCACGATTTCTTCCCCCGAGGCGCATCGCCGCTTAGGTCCTGCTCAAGCGCACCTGTGTTACTCTCGGGGGTGCTGATGTTTTGCGTTGGTGAAGTTTTGAACATGGTGCCGGACAGCTTCGGGGCGCCAGCCGGAGGCAGCGTACCGGTCAAGTCAAGATTGGCCTCAGCGTCCGTGATCATCCCAAGGCTTAACTGCTCCAGAATCCTGGACTGCCGCATGGAGGTGAATGCCTCTAGCTCGCTTTCGGGCCGGAGGTTGGGCTTGTCGTAGCGAAACTCAACGACAGCATCAATCCCATAAAGGCGAACACAGAGAGTGAGGGCGCGAGAATATATCTCGTTCAACTTATAGACGAGGGCGCCTTCAACAGTTTTTAGATAGAGCATGGCTTGTGTGCTGGCAATATTCTGGCTGCCAAGAGATTCATGCCCAAGAATCGCGGGCATTGTCTTGGCGCCAGCAGCAAGTTTGCTGTTTAGGATAGAGGAAAAAATTTTGTACTCGTCTGACAGTGTCGTGTTGCCGTTATTGAGGTATTCTACCTCTAAGATATCCCAGATGATCAAGGCATCTTCTGGATTCAGCCCATTGATCAATGTTTCAATCTGTGATATTGCTCGATTCTGGTATGCTTCCAACTCATCCGGGTTAGCCCGCGTTTCCGAAGGAACAGACGCCAGCCACTTTTCGTGACTGAGTTTTGCCTTAATCCTCGGGGAAATGGCGCGGCGGAACACACGGCGCAAGTCACTGGCAAAAGCCTGTGAAGCGACCATTGGCTGAATACAGGACTCCACTGGGGAGTCGGCGTAAGCAGTACGCAGACTCTGGTCAAGGCTGATATAGAAGAAGGTTGGGAAGTCAAGCGATATCTCCTCACCACCGAGTGACTGGAACGGGATCCTGCGCTTCTTCTGATACTTGAACTTGATTGTGTCAACAGCAATCGGCATGAGAGCTTCAGGTAGGCGCGCCTTATTCAGCACGACTTCCATAGCACACGCCCCCAACAAGTACAGCTCCTTACCCAGGGATTCAGAATTGGAACGGATTGAGGGGTACGCGGAGTACCCGCCGTCAGTGGGGCCGAGAAGATCAAAGCGCCGGCACAACTCCTGGATAAGCTGGGTACCAGGCTCGTTCAAGGTACCGTCAAGGTTACGGCTGAGGACGGTATACTTTTCGGGGATGCCGACGCGGTTAAAGGCGGAGGCGGCAGCGGAGAGGTCAGGCGATGCTTTCGCGAGCTGCCGCAAGGTGGCGGACGTAGTCTGCCCGAAACGTAGCGTCTCGATATCGGTGTTCGCCAGCCGTAGGTCGTCCTGCTGAAGGAATGTGTCTGGTGATTGGTTGGCTGAGCGAAGATAGGTGGGAAGTACAGCAGAAGATCTCGCTTTCGGAGGCGCCGGCATTTCGACGACGGACGCAGCGAATTCTAACGCCTGTGGTGACGCACCCCTAGCCTTGAACTTCTGGAGAAGAGAGTCTAGCATATACCTCGTTTATACTGCAAAAGAGGTATTGTCAACAAAAAATTTAATAGTATTAAAAAATTTTATAGTGGAGGACTAAACTGAGGCTGTGACTTTAAACTTTGATGCTATCATGCTGATGGGCGGGGTGGGAGTGGAAATCCCCACCATGTATGAGGCGATGACAAGGTATAGCAGGCTGTGAAACAGGTGGTCCTCGGCACGGGAGGACTTGCGCCAGCGCACTTCTTCCTCCTCTGACTGCCCAAACCCCTTCAAGGTCAACCTCCGCATGTCCGTAGTATGCCGGATAATGGTCTCGCGCATATCAAACGTGCTCGGGGCGAAGGTTAATTTGCCGGATCGGATCAGGTTACAGAGCAGATCCAGCCCTTGATTCTTCTTTATGTGCACCTGCCTGAGCGAAAAAGTTGCTTTATTGATATCCTCTTCTTTTTCGCGCACTTGAAAAAGGTCTAATGTCTTTGATTCCACGAACGTCGCTGCCCAGAGACTGCGAATATTTGACTGGAGTTGCATAGCAGTGTCTGGATATGGTTGAGAGTCCATCACAGATGCCACCACTTTGTTTTTTGCAAAAATTTGCGGAATCCTGCTGTGGATTGTTGACAAAGGGATCAACTCAGCGTGCATGACCCGGATATCCCCGTGTGTGTTGCCTTGAGCTGTCAATAACGCACACTGCCCGCCCATATCGAGGCCAGCGAACTGGTGAGCAGGGGAATCCGGCCAGCGGGCGTCACTTGTGAACGCCGCCCTCACCTCTTCGGCAGTGAGCCCGGTCGTGCTGTCTTCTGCTGGAATGCCCAGCGAGTCGTTGATGAACCTGCGAGAGCTGGAGAATTTGGTGGAGTCACTGATCAAACTACTTGGTGGGCGGACATCGGGTATTATGAACGGCGTGACCTGAAATCCCACCCCGTCATAGTTATCGTCCGGATTCTCACAGACAAATTCCCACTCATAAGTGGTAGTAGACCTGTGGCATTTGGGGCACTCAACATAAGCACGGTGGATATCATACTTGATCAGCTCAGCCTTTGAGTTAAAAGTTATATCCGACAGACTCTTTTTGAACTTTGGGAGGCGCACGTCCCGGTAGTAGTCGATGATCCACTTGTTGTTGCACCGCTCGCAGGTGTGAACCGGCCAATGCCGCTTGGTGTCTTGAAATGATTCGGAAATTCCTACCCCGGTTGAGGTTGGTGTGCTGTAGGCCCGCTCCCATTTGAAGTCTGATGCGCCCAGACGGCTGGTAAAGCCCGATGTGATTTCTTGTGAGGCATAGTCCAACTCGTCCAAGTATAGTGCGTCTACAGGAATTGAAATTGTCAAGCCCGCGCCTGACGCTCCTTGAAAAAAGAAGAATGAATTATTTATGAATCTCTTTACTGTGTTTGAGTCAGTCAGTTTGTGGATATTGCCTGCAACGTGGGGGGACCCATCAATTATTGGAGAGAGCCGGGTCGCTGACTGCTTAGTGGCACTTGAAGCGGTTGGCATTACCATCATGGCGTTCTTGCCCGCGTGCAGGAGGCAGAAACACACAGCCTCCCTTGTCCAGAATTCGGAAACCCCACACTGGCTGGGTTTACGCACGACTTTTTTTCGTGCTGGGTGGTCGAGGATAATCTTTTGAAACTTAAACTTGTCAAAATTAAAGGGCTTATTGCCTAACATCGTGTAGCGGGTCATGTAATCTGACACATTTTGTATCTGCGAGGCAGGGTCCAACGCGGCGTGAACGCGCTCCAGATGCTGATTGAAAAAATCACCCTTGTTCATATATGTCAAAGAAAGATTGCTGTATTTCGGGGTGGCGCTTGAGAGCTTCCACAAGGGCGCTTTCGAGCTTTTGTTGGCGTTGGATATCGTAGATCTCTTTTTGGGAGTCCTTGAGTTGCTTCAGGACTGAGTTTATTGCACTGACAATACTTGCCTTTTGCGATAGCGGAGTGTCGTCGCTGCCGAGAGCTTCATCGAGCAGGCCCGAGGCCTTTTGAAAGGTACGGACCAACTCCTCCGCGAGTGATATATCCTCTATATCTGCTGAGGGCAGGAGTTCGTTAACGCGATCGCGCAAGCGTAGGAGTTCGCTGACGGAATAGGAAGACAGGTCGAGGCTATCGACGGGCAGTATCAAGGTAGTCTCGCAGAAGCTTGCGGATTAAAGTGCTGTAGTTTTTTGGCAGGAGATCGTACAGGGCCTTTGGGAGGCGTATTGTTATAGTTCTGTTGTTCATATGCAGGAGTATATTTGAGGGCGAGGCGGTTGTCAATACAAATTCGTGAAAAATGAGGGTGGGACGTGAAGGGGGATAGGTGCGCGCCCTGGCATCGTCCTGGGCAAAAAAGTGTATACGTCGATGACGCCTGCAGCATACTGGACAACCCTGCTGAACAGTCTAGGCTAATATATACAGTGTGGGATAATTCACACAATACGTCAATGATACCTGTAGCCTACTAGACAACCCTGTTGGGTGGTGTAGGCTGATATATATATAGTGTGGGATAATTCACACAGTATATGTGTACGATTTGACACAAACTGATGGATATAAAGGATCTATTGTATGCCTAAAATAAAATCTTTCCCTTTGATATCAACTACTTAGCTAAATTGGCTTATCCTTGGTATGATATATGCTTTAGTAAATGTTATATAGTTTTTCCGACGGCTATCCGCCGACGGTCCGCTCTGGTTATAGATATATCTACGACCAAAACTCAAAAAGGAGAAAAAATCATGAAAGCAAAAATCAGGAAAGCAAAAATCAGGAAAGCAAAAGTCATGAAAGCGCAAGAGATCATTAAAAAAGCACCAAAAAAACCGGAAATGACAGCGTCTGTAGAGGATTACAGAGCTAAGTACTCTCAGTACCAAAAAGCTCAGAGCTTATACAAAACCAACATAATGCTAAAATTGAAGGGACAAAAAGAAAATGTTTGGTTAGCTCTGATGAATGAGTTTCGTAGCATTGATCAAAACAGCGGAGCAATTAGAGTTATGGTTACGAGCTGGACCAACTCTATCCGCGACGCTTTCGCACGTGAAAATCTGGGAAAGGAAATTCGACCCGTAAAAAATGGAACTCAGATTGTCGGATATGTTGTTAGTGATATCACTAATGAGCTAACCGAAAAAAAAGTTGCGCAAATAATGGAAATAGTAGCAGAATATCCTAGTTTATTTATATCAAACATCAGCAAAGAACGTGTGAATAAGTTAGTAGAGTTTACAGAGAAGAATGCTGCAACAATAGCAGCGTACAAAGCCCGGAAAGCTCGTCTGGAATCCGAGCTTAAACTAGCAAAAGAAGAGCTAGCTAGTATTCAGGTCACCGCCGACGAGGTTGCAAAATGTGGCGATAATCCGGGCAAAGGCCTTGCTGGCAGGCTCAACAAGGCACAAACAATGGTTGCCGCGCTTCAAAAGAGGGTGGAGGAACCAATGGCGGCCCTTAGTTAGGCCTAATTAAGCAACCGAAAAATTAAGAGACGACGAGCTGAAAAGCTCGCCGTCTCTTTTGCGTTTAGAGTGGTGGTCTGGCCTGGCCTGGTCTGGTCTGGTCCGGTCTGGCCTGGTCTGGTCTGGTCACCAACAGCCGAGCAAATTAGGACTAATTAACAAAACAAGGTGAGTTTATGAGAGTTTATGATAGTGACATTCGGGCTTACCGGGAGTGGTCGCCTGAAGAAAAAATTGGCAATACCTGGATTGAAACAAGAGATTATCCGGAACAGGACTTGCCGGTTCTATGGTTTGTGGATTGTGCAGTCACTGGCAATACAGTAAGCAGGCCTAAGAAGTCTGAAGAAGAAGCTTGGCAAGTCTTGTCTTGTCTTGCTAATCTATACCCGGAAGGCTTAGTGGTTCGCAAGTACGCACCCACGCCTTATCAATTTGAAGAACTTTGTCAGCAGCGTAGGGAGTTGTTAGGCTGGGACCGGGGGTTTACCGGTCCGGCGCGCAGCTGGGAACAGCATGACCAAATTAGGACTAATTTAGTTGGACTTAAAACAAAAAGGAGGAGACGATGAAAGATTTTCTTGTTAATTTTGTTGTTGCTGCAGGCATGTTTGCAGCGATTTGCTATGTGGTCAGAGAGGTTTTGATCACTATGGCAATGTTTTAAACTGCCTATAGGCAGTTTAACTTTAAAAAAGGAAGGTGTCAAATGTTTCTTTACGCAGATGTTTTTGGTTGGCGCCAGGTTTCAGTAGAAACTTTTTGGGCGCTTCGAGGACTTGGCTGAAATAGGTTTAAATTTAGCAGAACACCATTGAGTCAATGCAGGCACTTTAAACTGCCTGCGGGCAGTTTAACTTTAAAAAACTAAGGTGTCAAGGTAAAATAAAAATCAATTTTAAGCCGTTTTCAGGTGCTAAACATGCCCAAGTATAGCCGGGGCCTAGAAAATGGCGTGGTGAGGGTATTATGGTTGTTCTTGAAGGGGTACTGAAGTTTGATTCTATATTGAAAATGCTCACATGGCAGGCTAAAAACGCCCGACACATGGTTTTAGTTGGTAATGGCCGGGATTATAGACTTGTCAACACGCAATCGAAAGCGGCCTCGTCCAAGCGTTCGAGGCCGTTTCTGGCACAAAAGTCAGAATAGTCTTGGAATGTTCTGGTTTTTGTGCTAGACTGGATGAAAAGCAGGATTGAATTTGATTCCAATTCAATCCAAATTTCTAAAGCGTGTTTTGATGCTCTTTCAGCAAGCTCAAAAAATGTTTGCGCGTCGGAAGCTTTTGTTGACGCTTTCGCTTTTTCTAAAAATGTCTGTGCTGACTGACTAAAATTCTTCCAATTTTCTCTCATTTTTTACCTTTTTGGACTTTGTAGTTTTGTAGAAAGTTTGTAGCCGAAGTAAGTTATTATTATTATTACTATTATTCTTATTTTCTACAAAACTACAAAACTACAAGGTATATCGCCATAAAAAAAACAAAAACTTAGGTTTCATCTTTTTTTCCAGCGACTTTTTCTTGTAGTTTTTGTAGTTTTGTAGAAAAAGCACTCTTTTGTCAATCATATTAGGAATTTACTTCGGCTACAAAGTCCCTACAAACTCCCTGACTTTGTAGCAAAAACCCCAATCTTCACCTTTTTTCTACAAAACTACAAGATTTCATTCCAGCTAAAAAATTGTAAACCTTCGGATCGCTTTTTGAAACTGATGTAAAAACTTTGTAGTTTTGTAGAAAATCGCTTTTTTCTACAAAAACTACAAAGTTTTGCTCTCCCAAAAATCTACAAAATCCCAGGATTCATTTTTGTTTGTAGCATAAAAACTTTGTAGTTTTGTAGAAAAGCCCTTTAAATTTCAGGTTCGAAAGCGCTATCGTATCCGAAAACGTCCTTGACCCAGTCAGCAACCATAACCCCATTAATAATCCAGCCGCGCCCCCTTACCTGCCTCAACCTGTCGGGCGCGTCCGGGGGGACTATTTTCATATTGAACGGTTT
>Ga0326597_10006334_pt1 | contig 16233 bp, 14 predicted proteins | sample RVTome_12_FD_203789 | JGI IMG/M metagenome (GOLD analysis project Ga0326597, IMG submission 203789) | Soil microbial communities from uranium-contaminated site in the Upper Colorado River Basin, Wyoming, United States - RVT100D185 | ecosystem: Environmental > Terrestrial > Soil > Contaminated >...
GACGACGCCGCCAACATCGGCGGCTAGAACCGCATCCAGCACCTGTATCGCCCCGGTCTCTCGATCGACATCAACCTCGACGAGCACGCCGACGGTGCTGTAGATACCGCCCGGACACTCGAAGTCGACCTCGAATCGCCGGGGCGCAATCCTTCGCAGCTGCTCGACGACCGTCTCTGCCGGCCCCGCCATCTCGAGAGCGGTCCGGATGATCTCGACGCCTGACAGAACGGCCCCGCCGAGCACCGGGGTCACCCGGCTGCCGCCGGCACCAAGATCGAAAGGCGAGTCGATTGTGGACCCCTGAAGAACCGCGACCCGTTCGAGCGGCAGGCCGAGGCCGTCGGCTGCGAGCCGCTGGAGCATCGTGTGAGCCCCTCCCCCCTGATCGGGGAGACCGGTGAGTATCTCGACGTGACCTTGCTCGGTCACGCTGATGACCACCGATCCGTCCCGGCGACCCGCCGGTGAGGGTCGAGCCCCGAAGGCGACTCCAACGTTTCGCGCCATGCCGCTCCGTGCTTCGTATTCGGCGGCAATGATGTCGAGGACTCCTGTCATCGACGACTCGACCCATTCGTGACCGAGGACATCGGTGTCGCCGGATCGGATCGCGTTTCGGCGCCGAAACTCGATGGGGTCCAGACCGAGTTCTCCCGCCATCAGGTCCATGTGCGACTCGGCCGCGAACGCGTTCTGCACCTGGCCCGGCGCCCGCGCGTTGCCCGCGGGCACGTTGTTCGTGTAGACCGTCATTGCCTCGATGCGTGCGTTGGGGACCCGGTAACCGGCCATCGACAGCAGAGCCTCCCCGGGAACGAGCCAGGCATTGGGCTTGGCGGCCGCATAGGCGCCGCCGTCGAGCACGACCGTCGCCTCGTGGCCGACGATGACTCCCTCGTCGTCGAGTGCGGTGCGCATCACGATTCGCGACGCGTGCCTTGTGTTTGTCGCCGTCATGTCGTCGGCATAGGAGGAGACCGATCGAACCGGACGTCGGAGGAGGCGCGTCAGGTGGGCGACGACGAACTCCTCGATCGATAGACCCTTGCCACCGAAGTCGCCGCCAATGAAGCCGGATTCCACCACGAGGTCCTCCTCGGGTACACCGAGACTTGCCGACAGCTGCTCGCGCAGCCGGAACGGCGACTTGTTGGTGGAGAGGACCCGCAATCGGTCTGAATCGACAAATGCACCGGCTGCCCGCGGCTCGAGGTACCCATGGAAGACGCGAGGAGTGTGGAACTCGTGCTCGAAGACGTGGGAGGCCCCGGCGAATGCCCGATCGACGTCGCCGTGCTCATGGGTGCGGTACCCCTGAATATTGGGATGCGGCACCGGGTGCCGTATCCCACCGATGTAGTGGTAGTCCTCGGGCCGGGGATGAATGACCGGCGCACCAGTCGCCAAGGCAGCAACAGGATCGGCCACATATGGCAGCTCGTCGAGATCGACGCGGACTGCTGCAACCGCAGCCAGAGCCTGCCGTGCGGTCTCGGCGCAGACAACCGCCAGCCGGTCACCGACGAAGCGGGCACTGTCCCAGGCGAGCAGCGGCCAATCCTGCAGCCTGCGACCGAGACGGAGTGGCCTGGTGTCGGCGCCGGTCAGGACGGCGACCACCCCGGGCATCGCCCTGGCGGCGGCGACGTCAACCGTGCGGATCGTCCCGTGCGGAGTCGGACTCCGGACGAAGGCTGCATGTAACGCGCCCGGGATCGACCGGTCGGCGGCGAACAACGCCCCGCCGGTCACCTTGGCGCCTCCCTCCAGCCGCCATTCCGGGGCCCCCAGCCCGCGCCACTCGCTCAACGCGACACCCCGGTAACCTCCCGCAGCGCCCGTTCGACCCACACCCGGGACATCGCACTCTTGTATCCGGCCGATCCCCTGGCGTCGGAGACCGGGGAGATGTCGGTGTCGACCATGGCGGACGCAGCCGACAAGACTTCGGGCTCTGGCGGTTGGCCGACAAGAGCGGCCTCGACTGATCTGGCCCGCACCGGCGTCGGGGCGACACCGCCGAGGCCGACCCTCAACGAGACGATGCGGCCGCCTTGCTGCAGCACTGAAACGGCCACCGTGACTGTCGCGTAGTCGTCCTGGCTTCTCGGCAGGAACTTGAAGAACGCCGACCGCTGGCCGGGATTCGGAATCGGCACGAGCACGCCGGTGATCAACTCGCCAGGTCGCAGCGAGGTCGTGTAGTAGTCGACGAACAGGTCCTCGACCGGGATGCGCCGCTCGAGCCCTCCCGGGCCGACGGCGACGACCTCACCCTCCAGCGCCATGAGCATCGGTGGCGGGTCATGGGCCGGGTCCGCCTGCGCGAGATTCCCTCCCACGGTCGCCTGGTTGCGAATCCGGACCGTCGCCACCGAGGAGTAGGCCTCGGCCAGGGTGGGGACGGAACCTCGGACTTCTGCGGAACCAGCAGCCCGGGAGTGGGTCACCATCGCGCCCAGGAAGAGGTGATCGCCGTCATGCCGGATGCTGTGCAACTCGCCGACCCTTCCCAGTGAGATGGCCTGACTCCACGGGATCAGCCCTGCGTGCCACAGCACGCTGAACGCCACGCCACCGGCCAGAAAGGAAGAGTCGTCCTCGAACCGCGACCGCAGGGCCAGCGCCTCCTCGATCGACTCCGGCTGATGGAGGACGAGGCTCATCGGTCTCCCGCCACCGCCCTGATCGCATCCAGGATCCCGTGGTAGCCCGTGCAGCGGCACAGGCTCGAAGTCATCCACTCCCGGATCTCGTCCATTGTGGGAACCGGATGAGCCTCCAGGAGGGCGGTGGCCGTCACCAGTTGCCCCGGTGTGCAGATGCCGCACTGGAACCCACCTTCCGTGATGAATGCCTTCTGGAGGGGGCTCAGGGAGCCATCCCGGGCCAGGCTCTCCACGGTGCGCACCCGGGATCCGCCCAGTGTCCCGAAGAACAAGAGGCACGAAGACATGAGGCGGTCGTCGACGATCACGGCGCACAGCCCGCACACGCCGATGGAGCAGCCACGCTTCGTACCCGTCAAGCCGAGGGTGTCTCGCAGGACGTCGACGAGCAGCACGTCGGGATCGGTGTCGAGCCGACACGGGGCGCCATTGACCGTGAGGTCTATCCGGGTCACCGGAACCTCGTGACGGCGTCCACCAGAGCCGGACCGCCCTCCTTGACCCTCCCGATCGCTCGTCGCAGAGCCGGTCCGAGCTCGGCCGGGTCTTCGATCGGACCTTCGGCGTAGCAGCCCATCGACCGCGCCAGCGCGGCAAAGTCCGGAGGAGGATCGTCGAGGTCCTGACCGATCGCGGCGCGCTCGACGGGGGTGCCCCGCAGCTGCGCCATCTGGATCTGGTGCCACCAGTCCTGGTAGTACGCCCGGTTATTGTGCATGACGATCAGCAGCGGGATCTCATACTTGGCGGCCGCCCACAACGCCGAGGCGTCATACATCAGGTCGCCGTCAGGCTGCAGGTCGACAACGAGCCGACCCGTGCCCTTGTGCCCCAGCGCCACGCCCAGGGACATTCCGATCTGCGTCCCGGGTCCCATCGGGTTGCCCGGATGCCGGTAGGGGCTGTCGAAGTCCCATAGCTTCAGCACCTTCCCGACGAGCGTCCCCGCCGTGAGGACCCAGTCCTCGTCCTTGATGGCGTCCCACACCTCGAGCGCCAGGCGGCCCGTGGTCATTGGCACCGCATCCCAGTCGACGCGCGCCTCCCCGAGCCACTTCATCCTCAACCCGGCATGCCGTTCGGCCAGGTCTGCGGCGCGGCTCGAAACGGTCTCCCTGATCGCAGGCGTCACTCGGTCCTTCACGGCAGCTCCGAGGGCGGGGACAGCCACCGAGGTGTCGGCGAGAATCGAAACGTCCATGTCACGGAACTGGCCGTAGTCGGACGCCCAACTGCTTATCTCGATGTCGCCGAAGCCGATGTCGACCCAGGTGGCGTTCCGGGGAACCAGTGGCGTGCGCTCCCGTGTGGCCACCTCCACCGTCAGGGCGGCCAGATCCGGGTGTTTGACGTCGAGCAGCACCACCAGGTCGGCGCTCGTCATGATGTCCGAGCCCGACATGTTGAGGGGATGGTTGGTCGGGAAGTTCGGCCGCGAGCGCACATCCACCACCGGGACAGCGAGCGTTTCGGCGAGGTCGACGAGGGAATCGACGGCGGAATGGTTCCGGCCCAGGTACTGCGCCACGATCACCGGGTTCTTCGCCCCCACCAGCAGGTCCGCCACGTGGTCCAGGGCCGACGCGTCCGGTGCCATGGGAGCCGGGATCCTGGTGTGCGTCGAGGGTCTGATGTCAAACCCTTCTGGAAGCGGATCCTCCTGGATGCCGGCGTCGAAGCACAAGTACACAGGACCCTGCGGCTCGGTGAGGGCAACCCGATACGCCCGGGCAAAGGAGTCGGGAATGCTCGCAGCGGTGGCCGGCTGGTCGTCCCACTTCGTGAAATCCCTCACCGCATTGCCCTGAACATTGGCGGTGTGGTGCCAGTCGGTCTTCGGCCTGCGCCTGGCTTCGTCGAGCGGTCCTGTTCCTCCCATCACGAGCACAGGTGCTCGATCGAGGTTCGCGATGTAGATCGACATGCTCCCGTTGAGCAGCCCCACGACATCGTGAAGGATGACACCCATGGGCCGGGCGGGGCTGTGGGCCTTGGCGTATCCGTGCGCGATCCCAACTGCGATCCCCTCGTTGGGGCACAGCAGCATGCGCGGCTTTCCTGCCCCGTAATTCACCAGGGAGTCGTGCAGCCCCCGGAAGCTCGCTCCCGGATTGATCGCCACGTACTCAATGTCGTGAGCCTGAAGGGCATCGACCACGAGATCGGCCCCGTACCTGGTCCCATCGGCCGGCGGGGCAGGCGGATAGTCGGAGGGTGAAGGCGCCGACCGGTAGTCGGTGCCGCGGCGGGGAGCCTCGTCGCTCACGCCGTCACCCTCACCGGCACTCTGGATGGGTCCCTTCGGCGCGAAACGCCAGAGCCAGCTCCTGATCGCAGACCTTGCAGCGCGGAATGGGGTCGGAAGGGGGGAGGCTGTCCAGAAAGCGGTCCCTTTCCCGAAGCTTCGATGGGAGGCTCTGGGCGATGATCGCGGTGAGAGGAAGAGGCACCTCCTTGAGGCCCGCGGCGATCGATGCCTCGTAGAGATCGCGTCCCATCCGGTCGTACCACACGGTGCCTTCCGCCATGCGCTCCCGACGCTTGCGGTCGTGACGGCCCCAGGTTCGGATCCCCCGGTTGTCGCCCTGACTGAAGGCGACCACCTGGGTGATCATGTCCTCACTGACTCCGTAGGCATGGGCCAGCTGCATTGCCTCCAATTGCAGTGCATAGCTGCCGATGGCTATGAGGTTGTTCACCAGTTTGCCGACGAGGCCGCTTCCGACCGGGCCGACCAGGAAGATGTGCTCTCCGATTGCTTCGAAGACGGGCCAACAGAATAGGGCAGCGTCCTCGTCTCCACCGATCATGAGCGTCAACAGCCCGCGGCTTGCCTTCTCGTTGCCGCCGTTGACGGCCACATCGAGGACCTCGACGTTCTTCTCGGAGGCGGCGTCGCGGAGTTCGACGACGGTGGAGGGCCGCACGGTGCTGTGAACGAGGATCGTGGTGCCGGGCCGGGCGGTATCGAGCATCGTGCGGCCGACGTCCCTGACCTGCTGGTCGTTCACCACCACCAGGGACACGACAGGGGCTTCGGCCATGAGCTCCTCGATGGACCCTGCCGAACGCGCCCCGGCCTCCACAAGCCGCTCGACTGCCTCAGGGCGGACGTCATACACGATCACGTCCAGCCCCGCCCGCACCATCGACGCGGCCACCGCTCCACCCATGTTGCCGACGCCGATGACACCGACCGGGTGGTCCCTCGCCGTCTCGTTCACGGTCGGGCCTCTCCCTCGATTCGAGCCGAGTCCGTCATCCGGATTCTGCACCGACACTCAATCCACCACGTGGAACGCACGTTCCAAACCGAGGGTAGCACCGGGTCAATCGGGGCGAAGTGTCCGGCTTGTTGCGGACTCGTCATTGATGGGCTCGGGCGCACCCAGGTAGCGATCGAGCCATGCCACGATCTCGGAAACCACCTCGCTCTCGTAGACGGTGTAGGCCTCGTAGTGGGAAACGCCGGTCTGCATCACCAGCCGCTTTGGTGTCCGGGCCGCGTCGAACAGCGCCTCGGCGTGGCGGGCCGGGGTGACCGGGTCGTCCTCCACCGCTATGAGCAGCAGTCGACTGACCCTGTATGCCTCGTCGATGGGTCGATAGGCCAGAATCGCATCGGCGCTCCTCAGGGAAACGAGGTCGACCTTCCGCGTGTCGAGTCCGAGCGACCCCTCGACTGCCCGCCTTCTCTGTTCGCTCACCAGGGCGATGTCCCCCCGGGGTTCGACCATCTCACTCTGTCCCGTTGCCACTCGCTGCCTGCGATCGAAGTCGAGGCGCGCCTGGAACGCGGCCCATTCCTCGTCGGTTCGCATCGAGCGCAGCCAATCGCCGCCATCCGCCACCGGGACCTGACTCACGGTTGCGGTGATTCGGGGATCGCGGGCAGCCAGCAGGACGGCATTGCCACCGCCCATGCCTCCCGTGCCAAATGCGCCGATCGCGGTTGGATCGATGTCGCGACGCGTCGTGAGGTAGGTGGTCGCGTTCAGCAGATCTTGAACCTGCCGCTCGGGGAGGAGATCGGTCGGATCACCCCCGGAATCACCGAATCCCCGGTAGTCGATGACGAGAACCGCGATGCCGGCTGCCGTCAACGCTCTGTGGTATGGAGTATTGCGCCTGGCCTCCTTCAGCCCGAGCCAACCCGGCCCCTGCACGACGGCTCGATGGGGGGGACGGCTCTTGTCGGGGCTGCGCAGCAGCCCGACGATTCGCTCGGCGTCGCTGAAGAACTCGACCCTCTCTTCTCTCACGTTTCTTCCCCCGCACCGTGCCGGATGCCGAGCCGATCGCGCCGGCGACGCCTCCCCGACACCATGAGTGCCGCAACGAAGAGGAGCACTGCGCCGCCCCCGATTCCAAAGGCGGCGCGGGATCCGATCCAGTCGATCACGATCCCCGCATAGAGGCCACCGAGCGGTTTGCTCCCCATGAATCCGACGCTGTACAGCGCCAGCACCCTGCCGGCTCTGACGTCGTCGACACTGAGTTGCAGGCGCGCCTGAGATCCGATGATGAAGGAAGTCCCGGCCGCGCCGACACCGATCAGTCCAATGATCGCTACGAGCATCGTCGGCGCGAGGGAAGTGGCTATCAAGGCGAAAGCGAGCGCAGCAGCTGAACGCCGGAGGTGCCGCTCACCCAATCGCTCCTTGCGAGCGGTGACGATCGCTCCCGCGAGTGAGCCCAGGCTGAGGAGAGCGACCAACGTGCCGAAAAGAGCGGCATTCCCGTCGAGCACCACGGTGGAATACACGGGCAGCACGATCTGCCAGTTCCAGGCGAAAATGCTCACCCCGATGGCAAGGAGCAGTGTCACCCGGACGTCGCGATGTCGCCAGGCATACGCAAGCCCCTCACGTAGCTGCCCCCGGCGGCGCCTCACCGGCTCGCTGGGGCGCATCCGATCGGGTTCGATTGTAAAGAGGGAGATCAACACCGCACCGAAGCTGACCGTGTTGAGCAGGAAGCACCAGCCCAATCCGAATCCCGCGATCAGGAATCCCGCGAGCGCCGGGCCAGAAATCCTGGCCAGCGTCGCCGTGGTTGCGTGGAGGCTGACGGCGTTTGCGATCTCATCGTCGCTGGCGATGTCCCGGATGAATGCCCTCCGGAGCGGGTTGTCGACTGCACCGATCAACCCCTGGGTCAGCACCAGCGAGTAGACGAGCAGCACGGACGGCGACCCGGCAAAGGTGAAAAGGGCGAGAGTCCCTGTCGCCAGAGCCTGAAGTGACTGGGTCGCGATCAGGAGGTGTCGCCGGTTCACCCGGTCACTGATGACTCCCCCGTACGCCCCAAACAGCAGGATCGGCCCATACAGCATCACCGAGTGCAGCCCCACCGCGATCCCGCTGCCGGTCAGCTGAAGGAGAAGCCAGAGCTCAGCGGTCTGCTCGAGCCACTTGCCGCTGTTCGAGACTCCCTGACCTATCAGGTACCTGCGCACGTTGGGATTGCGCAGAGAACGGCCAACATCGCGCCAGGGGACTCGCCCCGACCCTTCGCTCACACTGGACCCGCCTTGGTCCCCGCCTCGTAACGCCTGGCCCGATATGTGTTCAAGGCGTCATGCAGCAGCTGCAGGGAATCGAAGACCGCCCTTGCCTGTGAGGCCGATAGTGACTCGACCACCAGTCCGAGACGGTCGGCGACCAGGGCGTCGGCAGCCTCCAAGGCCTGTCTACCCCGCGGTGTCATCGCGATCTTCATCCTGCGACCGTCGGAGCTATCGGGCAGCCGGGTCACGAAGCCCTGCTTCTCCAGCGAGTCGACCGCCGCTGTGACACTGGGGCGGCTCACGGCGAGCTTTGCTGCGAGAACGGTCGCCGCGCTCTCACCAGTGGCCAGGTAGCCAAGCACGCGGTACCCGGCTGGACTCAACTCCACGTCATCGAGCGCGGAATTCACCGTGCGACCCAGACGCGACGCCGCCCGGCAGGCTTCGGGAGTCGGGACCGACAAGGAAGGGCTCCTCCTGATAGTTAGTGTGATACTCTAACTATCTTCGGTACCCGGGTCGCCACCAGGGGACGAACATGGGAAGGAAAGGAGGATCTCCATTGACCACCAGGAGCCTCGAGGGCCGGGTCGCCCTGGTGACCGGGGCGGGCCGAAACATCGGACGCGGGGTGGCGCTTCTCTTCGCTCGCGAGGGAGCCGCGGTCGTCGTGAACACCAGGCGCAACGAGCAGGATGCAAACACCGTGGCGGCGGAGATCGCAGATGCCGGTGGCCGGGCGTTGGCTGTGACCGCCGACGTGTCGGTGCCGAGCGAGGTCACGAGGATGGTTGCACGGTCCGTCGACGAGTTCGGCAAGGTCGACCTCCTCGTCAACGCAGCCGCACATCGGGTCCGCTCGCCCTTCCTCGAGCTGACCGAGGAAGACTGGCGACGGACCATGTCGGTGGCTCTCGACGGCGGCTTCCATTGCACCCAGCAGGTCCTCCCGTCGATGATCGAATCGGGGGGCGGCTCCGTCATCTACTTCGTCGGCAAGGGCGCGTTCCTCGGGGGTCCGGAGCGAGCACATACGGCGGCGTCGAAGATGGCCCTCGTCGGAATGTGCCGCAGCCTGGCAACCGAGTTCGCCCCCCACAACATCCGGTTCAACGTGATCGCACCGGGCAGGGTGGCCACGGATCGCCCGGCCGACGAGGCGCCCGACGAACACTTCCTGGAGCCCAATCCAATGGGTCGCGACGGCACCGTCGAGGACATCGCTCGCGGATGCCTCTTCCTCGCCAGTGACCAATCGTCGTGGATGACCGGCCAGGTGCTCCACTTGAATGGTGGTGCGTACTACGGGTGAACCGGTGCGCTCACTCGACCTGCTCCTGGATTCCGATCCGGCCGGTAACCCTCTGGAACACGACCACGACGACGATCAGGGCGAGCACCATCATCACGCCGAGCGCGGAGACCGCAGTTGCCCTGCCCCTCTCGTTGATCTGGTACACGAGAACCGAGAGGACGATCGTCTTCTGGTTGACGAGGAGCACCGAGGTCGAGAACTCCTTGACTCCCACGATCAGGATGTAGATCCAGCCCGCGACGAATCCGGGCCGTAGCAACGGCAAGGTGACCCTGCGAAAGCCCTGGAACCAGCTCGCTCCCGAAACCCGGGCGGCCTCCTCCAACTCGCCTCCGATCTGGATCATCGAGCTGCTGGCGAAGCGCATGCCGTACGGCAGATACTTGGTGGCGTAGGCGATGAGGACGATCCACAGCGTTCCATAGATCGGTATCGGGTTGGCGACGTACAGGACGATGAGGGCGGTTCCGAGTACCAGCCCCGGCACCGCGATGGGGGTCATCGCGCCGTACTCCAGGAGCGTCATCCCTTTGAGGCGGCTCTTGTACCTGAGCCAGGACACGATCGACGTCAGGAACATGACCAGGGTGGCCGCACTCGCCGACACCAGGAAGCTGTTGCGGACCGCCGGCCAGAAGGCATCGAAGTTGAACAGATACCTGAAGTTGTCGAACGACAGGCTGCCCAGCGCCTCGATCGAGGGCACCTGATAGAACCGCAGGAACGAGGTCCACAGGACGATGAACAGGGGGGCGCCAACGATGATCAGGACCACGAACAGCGTCACGCCGAACGCAGGCCAGCGGACTCTCCCCAGGTCGACTCGCCGGGGACGGAATGCCTTGCCACCCACGGTGGCAAAGCGCTCGCTGAGCCGGGTGGCCCTTATGTACATGCCCACGCCAACGACACTGATGATCAAGAGGCCTATGGCGAGCGCCGCGCCGACCCCCGGCTGGACCGGCACCTGGTTGAAGGCGAACCAGATCTCCGTGGTATAGACGTAGATGCGTCCGGGAATCCCGATCACCGCTGGAACCGCAAATGCCTCCAGTGAGCGAACGAACATCAGGAGAAACGCAGAGAAGGCCGCGGGTCTGAGCAACGGGAGCGTCACCCAGCGAACCACCTGCGGTCCACTGGCACCGGACATGTGAGCAGACTCCTCGAGTGCAGGATCCATGAGACGGAACGCCGCCGCCATCATCAGAAACGCCAGCGACGAGTCGCCGATCCCCTGGACCCAGATCATGCCAGGCAACGAATAGATGTCGAGCGGGAGGAATCTGAGAAGCCCGATGCGATCGTTGAGCAAGAACACCCACGCCACCGCCTCCAGAACCTTCGGAAAGACCAGAGGGATGATCGCCACGGGGAGCACGACCTTCGCGAACGGCATATTGGACCGTTGGGAAAGCCACGCCAGGCTGCCGCCGATGATGAGAGCCAGCGTCGCCGATCCCAGGGCGAATATCAGCGAGTTGACCAGCGACTCGTACGTGTTGTGGGTGGCAAAGGCCGAGGAGTAGTTCCCCAGCGTGAAGTCGTAGTGGCGGGGGACGGTCTCGACCTGGAAGCTCCGCAGCACCAGGGTGACCAGCGGGTATACGACGAAGAACGCGAGGACGGCCGAGACCAGGATTACCACCCGGTGGGTTGGCCCCGGTATGAACCTGCGCCAACCCCGGTTGTTCCCCTGGTCCTCGGCCGCCCTATCTAGCACAGATCGATCTTCCTATCAGCTAGATCCGGCCTGCCGTCCTAGCGCAGCCCGAAGATGTCCTGCCAGATCTCCGTGTACTCCTCGATGTTCGCCGCAAGCTCCTCGGGGCTGACGATCCAGATCGTCTCCGGCTGCCTCGCCAGGTCCGGATCCGGATCGACGTTCGGATGCGCCGGAACACGCCCGGCATCGGCCCACGCTCGGGCCCCCTCTTCGCTCGCGATCCACCGGGCAAAGAGCATGGCGGCAGCGGGGTGCGGCGAGTCCTTCATCACCGCGGTGCCGATGACCAGTCCCACGCCCTCTTCGAGTGAGTACCCGATCGGCGCGCCCTCGTTAATCAGCTCCTGATCGATGTGAGGCATGCACGTGAAGCAGATCTCCTCCGCGCCTGTGGCGATCTGGTCGGTCGACATGCCACGCCGGCCGCGGAAGAACTGCGGGTTGTTCGCCGCGATGCCCTCGAACACTGCAATGGCCTGCTGCGGATCATCCGCGTACTTGGTGAGCGCGAGCGTCAGCAGCAGCTGGGCGTCGCGTTCGTCGGCAATGATCCTGCCGCTGAACCTCGGATCGGCGAGATCCTCCCAGATACTGGGCGGCTCCTCGCCTTCGAGGGCGCCGAGATTCCAGTTGATACCGAGGAACTGCAACTCGGTGCCCACCCAGTAGGTGCCCTTGAGATTCGAGGGGTAATCGGCTGCCTCAGGCAGATCGACCTCGAGCAGCAGATCCTGTGTGAACATCGAGTAGGTGTCGTCCATCGGTGACTGCCATACGTCACCGATCACTTGACCGCCTGCTGCTTCGGCCGCAGCCCTGGCCATCAAATCGGTAGAGCTCACGTCGACGAGCTCCCCCTCGATTCCCGGATACTGCTGCGAGAAGATCGGGAACACGATTGGCATGATGCTGGCGCCGCCATAGACCGTTACCGACCCCTCCTCCAGGGCCAGCTGATAGAGCTGGTCCATCGGCATCTCGTTGAGGGGCAGGTCGGCGGGCGCAGTCGTCGTCGCGCCGGCCGTCGTCTGGGTGCCGCCAGCGGTCGTCGGCGGCGTGGTCGTCGTGCCTCCTGTGTCGTCGTCCCCGCACGCAGTGAGGGTGAGCAGCATGGCCGCGATCACCGCGACCCATCGCGCCTTGCGCAGTCGTCTCGTCGTCATCGTTTCCTCCCTCTATCCGTTTCGTTCTTCGATGTCATCCATGTAGTCCCGGCGGGCTGAGATCGGGAACGATGCTCGCCGCCGCTGGTTCGTCGCCTTCGAGGGCAAGGCCCTGATGCGCTGTCGTCGTGATGCCGTGGGTCTCGCTGATCACGACACAACGGTCGGGTGGGAGCTCGACGGTCACGATGTCCCCGACACTCACCGTCAGGTACGGATGGGCCCGCAGGTTGATGTGCTCCGACCCCAGACGAACCCATGTGTCGAGAAACTCCCCCTGGAAGATGGTCCGCTCGACCTTCCCCGCGAACACGTTGGGCGTTCCCTCCGGCGGCGTCCAACCCGGCTCGTGGAGACGGGCGTTTTCTGGCCGAATCGCCAGCGTGACCTCGTCGCGCGCCCTGACACCCTCCGGACATGCAGCCATCACGACGTGCTCACTCAGGCCGGTCTTGACGGCGCCCCTGGCACCGCCGGCAACGATGATCGCCGGCACGAAGTTGGTGGCTCCGACAAAGTTGGCAACGAACGCGGTGGTCGGGCGCTGATAGATCTCGCGAGGATTGCCGACCTGCATGATCTTCCCCTGATCCATCACGGCAATCTGGTCGGACATGCTGAGCGCCTCGGCCTGGTCGTGGGTCACGTAAAGCGTTGTGACCCCGAGGCGGCGCTGAATGTCGCGTAGCTCGGTGCGCATTCGATCGCGCAACTTGGCGTCGAGGTTGGAGAGCGGCTCGTCGAGCAGCAAGAGCTTGGGCTCGGCGACGAGCGCTCGCGCCAGCGCGAGGCGCTGCTGTTGGCCACCCGATAGCTGGGTCGCATTGCGCTTCTCCAGGGCCTGGAGATCGACGGTCTCCAATGCCTCTCGGACCCTTCGGCCAACTTCGCGGCGGTCGACCCTCGCCCGGCCGACCTTCAACGGAAAGGCCACGTTGTCAAACACGCTCATATGAGGCCAGATGGCGTAGCTCTGAAACACCATGCCGATCTTCCGCTTGTTCGGCGCGATGAATACACCATTGCCCTGCACGACCTGGCCCTCCAGACTGATGGTGCCGGTATCCGACTTCTCCAGCCCGGCCACGCAGCGCAGGGTGGTCGTCTTGCCACACCCGGAGGGCCCCAGGAGTGAGTAGAACTGGCCATCGCCCACGGTGAACGAGACCCCATCGACAGCCCTGACGCGAGCATCCGACTCACCGGCGAAGCTCTTCTCCAGGTCCGTGACGACCAACGAGTGGGTACGCCCTTGGGTCGCTGCGGTCATGTCACTCCACTGAGCCCGGCTCGAAGCACTCCACAGTCCGGAACGTTTGTTCCATTCGGAGAGGGTAGGCGGCCCCAAATCGACAGGTCAAGTGGTTCCCCTACCCAGTCGTGGCAAGGGCTTCCACATGCTGCATGGCGTCCTCGGTAAGTCCGTGTTCGAGGGCAGCAGAGTTCGTCGCCACCTGCTCGGGCCGGCTCGCCCCCACGAGAATCGCCCTCACCTCGTCCCGTGCTGCGAGCCAGGCGATCGCAAGGTCAGCCAGCGAACGACCGCTCTGCCGGGCGAACAACGCGAGCTCTCGAACCTTCTCCTCCCTTCCGTCGAGAAACCGCTCCCGCTGCGTCTCGTCGCGGCTCAGCCGCCACCCCGGGTCCCATCGCCGGCCCGACGTGTACTTGCCCGTCAGGACGCCTGAGGCGAGCGGCCTGTAGGGCACGATCCCGAGTCCCAGCCGAACTGCCGTCGGGATGAGGTCGGCCTCGGCCCTACGCTCCAGCAGGTTCCACTCGAGCTGGGTGGAGACGAAGCCGACGGCTCGCTCCCTCGCAGCCGCTGCGGCCTCCTCCATCTGGCGCGGGTCGAGATTGCAGTGCCCCACCGCACGGACCGTTCCCTGCTCGACCAGATCCGCCAGGGCTCCCAGGGTCTCTTCGATCGGAACATCTGGATCGGGTCGATGCAACTGATAGAGGTCCACGTAGTCGGTGCCGAGCCGCCTCAGGCTGCCTTCGATCGCCCGGCGAATCCACTTCGGCGAAGCACCTCCGCTGCCCGGCTCGGCGAGCTGCTTGCGGAACTTGGTGGCCACCACCACCTCGGCCCGCCGATCGCCGAGGGCCGAGCCCAGCAATTCCTCGGATCTGCCGTCGCTGTAGCTGTCGGCGGTGTCGAAAAGGGTGATCCCGTGATCGATCGCCACGTCGACCATCGCCCGGGCGCCCGCCTCGTCGACCTGCCGGCCGAAGGCGTTGCAGCCCAGCCCGATGATCGAGACCCGGAGCGGACCCAGCGACCGGTGCCTCAAGTCGCCAGGACCTCGACCACGACGAATTCATCCCCATCGCGCTCGAACCCGGCATTGAGACGCTGGTCGCGTGTGGCCCAGCGCAGGTAGTCGATGACCTCGTCGCTGCGCGGATCCCCCGCTCCGAGGGGCTCTGGTTGGCCGTCCCGGTTGATCCACATCGGCAGGAAGGAGACCCGGCTGAGCCTCCCCTCGGTGATCGTCGCCCTGACCAGCCCGGTCTTCTGAGCATCGGGGGGAAAGGCGTAGTTCGGGTAGCTCTCGTCGAGCTCCCAGTGGAAGGTCTCTCTCATGTGGTCCAGGAACGAGCCATGCACCCGCTCGATGGGATGGTCCATCATGAAGTTGCCGAGGCTGTGGAAGATCACCTTGCCCTTGTAGATCTCGACGCCCTTGAGCAGATGAGCTCGATGCCCGACGATGAGGTCGGCACCGGCATCGATCGATGCATGGGCGATCTCCCTCTGGTACATGGCGATCACCGACGGGACGTAGTGGACGCCGAAGTGGTGGGAGACGACCAGGACGTCCACGTCGGGACGAAGGCGCTCGATGTCGGCGACCATGGCGGCGAGGTCGTCGGCGTCGGCCACCGAGATGACCCGGGGCGGCGTCCCTGGCTCCTGGTCGACCGGCTCGTACCACGTCTTCGCTCTGATGCGGTTCGCCCCGGGTTTGTCCTCCCAGGCTTCGAACCCCTTGGGCACCACGGAGCAGTACGCCAGCATGCCGATTGTCGTGCCGCCGACGTCGAAAATGGCAGGGGCTCTCGCCTCGGCGAGGTTGCGGCCCGCCCCGATAACCCGAATGCCGTTCTCCTGAAGGTTGTCGAGGGTGTCGAACAGAGCCTCGTCGCTGAAGGCGAGGGTGTGCTTGGAGGCGAAGGACACGATGTCCACGCCGGCGTCAGCCATCGCCTTGGCGACGATGGGCCGGGTGCGAGCCAGGCTCCGGGGGACATTGAGCTGCAACGTCCCCCGGTCGCTCAAGTTCTTCTCCAGCTGGAGGAAGGCGAGGTCGGCCTCTTCGAGCAGGTGCCGCGACAGATCGAACACCTGGCCGGGATCCTCCCGAAACGGCATCGGCCCGAAATCCCCACCGAACACCGCCGTCAGCGGCCGACTCTGCGCCATTCATGCCTCCCTGGAAACCGAATCCATCTCGCCACTCTTTTGGAACACGTGTTCCGAATGGTGCCAGACCGGGTCGGACTCGGTCAACAGCAGGTTCCCTACGCCGCCTTGACAGGCCAGGGCCCCGGTGCGACTCTCACCTGCCGGGATGATCGTTCCGTAGAGAGGAACGGTCTGGTCCAGGGTCGGTACCTTGGAAGGAGTGATCGTGGCCGCCGAGCCGGGTGTGCTGGAGCGAATCCTGCGCTGGATGGTCATCGAGCGAGGCACCGCAGAGATCTCCGACACTTTTCCTGACTCACAGGTCGCCACTCTTCCTCCGGCCCTGCGGATACCATCCCGCGCCTGCCTGGCCGGGCCGGTCGTCACCCTCGCTCGCCTTCCAGCCGAAGCCGGCGGCGAGCAGCGATCCAGCTTT
>Ga0326597_10006335_pt1 | contig 16232 bp, 16 predicted proteins | sample RVTome_12_FD_203789 | JGI IMG/M metagenome (GOLD analysis project Ga0326597, IMG submission 203789) | Soil microbial communities from uranium-contaminated site in the Upper Colorado River Basin, Wyoming, United States - RVT100D185 | ecosystem: Environmental > Terrestrial > Soil > Contaminated >...
ATCGCGATGGGTGTCCTGTTCTCGACCGCGAGCGCTCTCCTGATGTACCGGCTGGTCGAGATCCAGTTCGGGGATCAGCGCGCCGCACTCCTAGTGGCCCTCACCTACGCCCTTTACCCCATCGCGATCAGGAACGGAGTGTCAGTCCGATCGGAGACGCCGTTCGTCTTCTTTCTCCTCCTGGCCATGATCGCGCTCGCGCTGGCCCGGCGCGAGGGGGGCTCGTGGCGCCATGCGGTCGCCGGCGGGGTCGCGCTGACCCTGGCCTCGATGCTGCGGTACGAGGCCTGGATGTTGATCCCGATGCTGGCCGTCCTACTGTGGCGCAAGCCGCGGCTCCTGCTCGTCTTCGTCGGGTGCGCCCTGGTTCATCCCGTGTTCTGGATGATCGGCAACGCGGTCCAGCACGGGGATCCATTCTTCAGCATGACGGCCGCGTCGCGCTTCGAGCTTCAAACCATGGGCCGCAGCCGGCTCGACCGCTGGTCGTTGGTTCGCTGGGCGGCGCTCTATCCCGGTGTGGTGCTCAGGGGCATGGGGCTGGTAGCCGCAGTGATCTCCCTCATCGGAGCCGCCTGGGCCCTGATCGGCCGGCACCGATCGGCCGCCTGGCTCGTCCCACTCGCCGGCCTGACGAGCCTGCAGTGCCTCGCCATCGCCCGGGGGTCTCTGGTCCCGAAGCTCAACTACACGGAAACGGCAGGCACGATGCTGTTCCCGTTTGCGGCGCTCGTGTACGACAGGATCCGGGTGGCGCGCTGGACGGCTGCCGCTTTCGGCCTGGTCACGCTTGGCTTGCTCGTGGCCAACGCGGTGACCTCGTGCAAGCCGTGTCTTGCGCGGGTGGACCTCGGGGCGGCCGCCGCTTCGAGTCCGATCCCGCGGATCCCGAATGAGGAGATCGCGCTCGAGCTCCCACCCATCCTCGCGGACAACCTGCCAGCAGGCAGCGGGCTGATCAGCGACGACTACGGTACCGGAGCGACCCGCTACGTCGCCCTGCAAACCCGGCTGCCGCGAGAACGGATGTATTTCGTGTGCGCGGCGGTCAACCGGCCGTTGGACGTGCCTGGTCTGTCGGTATTCCTCGGCGCCTATCCCCGGGGCATGCTGGTGGCCCGCTCCGGTTCGCGCTTTTCCGAGAATCTTGGACTGACGCCGCTCGCCAGCTCTACCACGATCGGTGATACCCAAATCACACTGGAGCCGCTGAGGTCGCTGAACTGGCCGGGGCGGGTCCCGGCTGAGCTCACGCTATTCCGCTACGCGGTCCGCGGGGGAGGTACGCCGCCGCCGAGCCGACCGCCCAACTCCGCACACCCTTCGACGCCGGGCTGTTCGCCCAGGGACGCGGCCGCCGACCCTACAGAAACCGATGGATCAGATACAGAGCCAGACTGAGCACCACCGACACGATCAGCATCGACGTCAGCGGGATGTACACCCGCACCGTCTCCCGCTCGATCCGGATGTCGCCGGGGAGCCGGCCGAACCAGCTCAGGCTGCCCGACCAGAACAGCAACCCGACCAGGATCAGCGCCACCCCGATCCCTACGAGAAGCGGGCCTGACCGCGTCGGCCGTGATCACGGCGAGTGCACCGACGCTCCGGCCGGGGGGAGACTCATCGCCGGCGGCGGGTGGATCTCCTCGGTGATGAGCCGCGCGCCCCACCCATAGGTCACGTACGACCAGGCCCACTGGATCAGGACCAGCACCCGGTTGCGGGTACTGGCCGGGCCACTACCCGGGTGCAGCTAGCCCAGCCCTTCACCTCCCCTACCCCACCACTCGCAACTCCACCAGAAGCCACCCGCTCCGCCCCCGCCGGTACCCCAGAAGCAGGCTCTCGACCCGGATGTCTTGGGTCCCCGCCACCCGGTACCGGCGCTGCAGCTCGACGTACCCCCGGTCGGATCCCACCTCTCTTGCGGCCCGAAGGACGGTCTGAACCTCCTGGGCCGAGGCGAGGAAGTTCCCGATAAGGGCCGCCGCCTGGGCCGGCCCCAGCGCCGCCGATGGGTCGGCCCCGGGAAGCTGAACCAGCAAGCGCGGACTCCCCGCCACCAGCCGCACCGCGTCATGCGCAAACCACGCCCGGCGCGCGTGCTCGGCGGCCTCCGTCAGGTTCCCCGACTGCTGGCTGTGCACGATTCCCGGCAGCGCCAGGAAGAGGGCAATCAGGAACCCACGCACTGCGCCTCCTCGACCAGGCTGCGGAAGGCCGCCGCAGGATCCGACGCCTGCAGGATCGGTCGGCCCACCACCAGATGGGTTGCCCCCGCCGAGGCGGCTTCCGCAGCCGAAGCCACTCGAACCTGGTCCTCACTCCGGTCCGATTTCCGCCGGATTCCGGGAACCACGATCCGGGCCGAGGGCCCCAAGATGCGGCGGACGCAGGAGATCTCGTGAGGCGAACAGGCGACCCCCGCCAGCCCCGCCCTCATTCCCACCGCCGCCAGCCTCTCCACCTCGCACTCCAGGTTTACCTGGTCCCGCCCCACGGCGCGGGCGTAGGAGCCGGCGTCGTGAGAAGTGAGGACGGTGACCCCTACCAGGGCCAGTTGTCCTCCAGCCGATGCGACCGCGGCCTCCAACATTCCGGCGCCGCCGAGGGTGTGCACCGTCGCCATGCCGACCCCCAGGTCGCGCGCTGCCGCCACGGCATCAGCCACAGTGTTCGGTATATCGTGCCACTTCAGATCGAGGAACACCTGGAGCCCGCGGGCAAGGAGGGTTTCGACCAGGGCGGGACCTTCCCGGGTCATGAGGATTGACCCGATCTTGACCCACCGGGCTTCCGGCAACCGCTCGACCAGGTGCAGGGCCTCAGCGGCTCGTGTAAAGTCAAGCGCGACTACGACTTCCGGCATCTCCCCGCTCCAGTGCTCCGATGATTCGCTCCGGCAACCGAGGGTCGGCGAGCGCCGCGGTCCCGATTCCTACCAGCACCGCACCCGCTCCAAGATACTGTCGGACGTCCGCTGCCGAGCGTACGCCGCCCACCCCAATGACTGGTATCCCCCCGGTTCGCTCGACCACTTTGGCCGTGGCTAGAACCCCCAGAGGGAGGAGGGCCGGACCGCTCACGCCCCCTGTCCCATTTCCGAGACGTGGGATCCCATCCTCCGCAAGGAGGAGGCCGGGGAGGGTGTTCACGACGGTTATGCCGTCTGCGCCGGCATCGCGCGCTACCACTGCCATGCCGGCGACGTCAGGGAGAACCGGGGAGAGCTTGGCAAGGAGGGGGATTCGGGTCTTGGCTCGGCAGAGAGCCACGATTCGCTGCACCCAGCGCGGATCGGCCCCGAACTCCAAGCCCCCCGCGCTGGTGTTGGGACAAGATAAGTTGAGCTCGAATGCCGCGATCCCGGGCACACCCTCCAGGCCGCCGACCACCTCGGCGTACTCCTCGACCGTAAACCCGACGACGTTCACCAGGATGTGAGCGCGGGTGAGCCTCGAGGTCAGCCAGGGGAGGTGATCGGAGCGCACCCGAGCCAAGCCAGGGTTGGCCAGGCCCACCGCATTGAGCATTCCGCCGCGGAACTCAGCCACCCGAGGCGGAGGATTGCCCCGTCGCGGCTCGAGGGACACCGCCTTCGTAACCAGCCCGCCCAGACGATCGAGGTCCATGACCTGGTCGAGCTCGCGACCGAAGCCGGCCGTGCCGGCGGCGAGGAGGAGCGGGTTCTGGAAGCGGCGACCGAAGACGGTCCGAGCGGGATCGGCCGACGCCGCCGTCACAGTTCGGGACGCCGGGTGGCGGGCTGCCGGGGGAGTTGTTGGGGTCTTCCCCGGCTTCCCGGCGCGAGGTCATCCTCGATAGGCCGCCGCCCGCCGCGTACCCCAGGCTCGGCGCCGGTCCCGCACCGCGGAGTCCGGCGAGCTGGAATGCGTACAGGGAGTCTTCTAAGACCCGGTATCCGTCTCCTTCCTCCCCCCGAACAAAAGCGACGTAGGGGCTCTCCCCAAACTGGTCAAACAGCAGGACCCGCGAGGAGTCTGCCCAGGCCGGATCGAGGCGTTGTCCGGCCATCAACGCCTTCGGCGCGTAGGGAGAGGTCGGCCATTGCTCGATTATCCGCCGGAAGAGCGCCCCTCCCAAGCTCGGACTGGCCAACGAATCCCGGGCCACTTCGGCCGCGAGGAAAAGGCGCAGGTCGCCTTGAGGGATGGAGGGTCCACTGGAATCGGCGATGGCTCTCACCAGCCGAACCAAGAACCGGAGACGGACGATTTCGCTGGCGACAGCCGGGGTGTACGCCCCTGGTTCCAGGGAGTCGTCGGCCGACCCGAGATCCGCCGGCACCCGCGCCCGTGTGATGGCCAGACGGATGAGTTGGAGCCGGGCGCGATCCCCGCTTTCCGCCCCGGCGCCCGCGACCGCCGCCTCGCGAAACCGTGTGCTGGCGAGACCGGTATCCGTAGCCCAGAGCCGAAGGCCATCCTCGTACAGCCTTCGAGCGTGGCTGCCGGGAGGCTGATCAGGCTGCAGGGCGAGGCGGCCGACCAGGGTCGATGCAGCCACCGGGTCCACTCGACCGAGGGTCACCAGCACCGAATCCCACGATCGGGTCCCGTCCCCTTCAGCGAGCAGAGTGTCGGCCAGCGCGGACACCTCGGAGGATCGGCCCGCGCCAGCCAGCGCCAGGAGCAACTCGCTGCGAGCTGCGGGGGAGGTATTTCCCTGCAGAGCCTCGATGGCCTCTTCATACCGCCCCGCGAGCCGCAGGGCCCGGCCGTGTTGAAAGGCCGCCTCCCGCCGCCGGCCTGGATTGTGGCTTTGAAGCACGCGGACGAACGCGATGTCGCCCGCCGCCGGATCCCCCGCCTCGAGCTGGCACCGGCCAAGGGCGAGCGAGGCCTCCTCCGCCAGGTCACTCCCGGGAGCCAGGAGGGGAACCCGTCCGAGCGGCCCGATGGCTTCGGCGCATTGACCCAACCGGGCGAGGGCCACTCCCCGAAGGACGGTGGCCCGATCGATCTGCTTGCCGTGTGGGTGCCGGGCGATCGCCGAATCGGCCTTGGTGACGACCTGTCCCCAGAGAGTGGACGCCTCAAAGGTCCGGCCCTCACGCTCGGCCTTCGCCGCCGATCGCGCGAGCCGGTTGGCGTTGTACATCCCATTATCGAAGGCGCAGCCGGAGAGCAGCCCCCCGACCGCGGCGGAGGCGACGAGGAAACCGGTGCAGCGGATGCTTCGTCCCATTAGCCGCCCCCCGAATCGGCTGAAACCCCGGTCTTGCGCTCGTACTCCAGCAAGTATTCCACCACGGCATCGGCCATCGCCGAGGCCATGGCGCGCTGGCTCGACCGCGACGTCAGGAACCGCCCGTCCTGAGGATTGGTGCTGTAGCCCAGCTCCACCAGGATGGCCGGACGCCTTGCGGTCGTGAGCACCATGAACCCCGCCTGCTTCACCCCGCGGTTCTCCCCGGTGTGGACCGCCTGCAGCCGGCGCTGCACCAGGTCGGCCACCATGGCGGACTCGCGCAGATGCTCGTTCAGCTGCAGGTCCTTGACGATGAAGTCGAGCCCGCCCGAAGACCCGGTATCAGTCCGGTCAGTCTCGAACCGGACGGCGTCGTTTTCCATTTGGGCCACCCGGGCGGCATCCTCGGTCTTCGCCTCCGCGAGAAAGTAGGTCTCGAAGCCGCGAATCTCGGTATATCCTCGGCGCCGGGCAAGGGAGTTTACATGGAGGCTGAGGAAGAGGTCGCACGCCTGGCTGCAAAACCCGCCGCGGTCGCCCAAAGCGATGAGCGTGTCGGTGGCCCGGGTCATCCGGACTCCGATGCCGCGCCGGCGCAGCTCGTCGCGCAGGAGCAGCCCGACCTGCAGAGTGACGTCCTTCTCCCGGACGCCCCGCGGGAAGAATACGCCCGGGTTGCCCGGGTCCACCCCGCCGTGGCCGGGGTCGATGGTCACCAGGTGCCCCGGCCGCAGGCCGTTGGGCAAGCGCGCCGGGGAGGACGGACGCGGACGCGCCGGCAGCACGGGCGGTGCGCCCAGATCCACGAGCCTCCCGGCCGCCTCATCGTAACGGTAGCGCTCGCCGAGAAAATAGGGGAGCACTTCCGCCACGAATTGGAACGGCAGGAAGAGAGTATCGCGCGCGATGGATGACGACGCGGCCATCGGGAGCAGCCGGTTGCTGAACACGTAGAGCGGAGCGCCGACCAGGAAACGGAAGGGTTGGTGCGCGACCGTCACTTCCGCCCAGCCGTCCCGCAGCGTCACCGAGCCATGGAGCGGAGGCAACAGAGTGGCGGCGGGCACCATCGGCGCCCCCGATGCATCGAGCAGGATGGGGACCCTGACCTCACCATCCGGGCCGACGATTCTCAACTCGCGCGGGAGGTCGGCCGGCCGGGCCAGCAGGGTCCCCGCCAGCAGCCAGGCGCCGATCACAGCCGGCCCCGAATGGATATGGCCCGCGCCATTTCACGCGCCGCCGCCCGCCGTTTGAGCGTCTCTCGCTTGTCGTGCTGCTTCTTGCCCCGGCCAAGCGCCAGCATCACCTTGGCCCGTCCGTTCTTGAAGTAGAGCTCGAGCGGCACCAAGGCGAGGCCCCGCTGCTCGACGGCGCCGATGAGCTTTTCGATTTCGCGTCGGTGAAGAAGCAGCTTGCGCGAGCGGACGGGATCGTGGTTGTACCGGTTGCCCTGCTCATACGGGGTGATGTTCATCCCCTCCAGGAACACCTCGCCACGGCGGACCCGGGCATAGGCTTCCTTGATCGACGCTTTCCCCGAGCGGAGGGACTTAACCTCGGTCCCGGTCAGGACTATGCCGGTTTCCCAGGAGTCCAGGATGTGGTAGTCGTGGGTCGCCTTGGGGTTGCGGGCGACCGACTGCTTTCGCTCGGCGGGAGGGGCAGGATCTCGGGTCACGTCGTCTTTCTTAAGCAAATGATAGGCCAGCACTTCCGGCGGGTCAACGGCTCGGGTTGACCGCTTCCGTCAGGCACGCTAGCTTTGCGCCCTTCGCCGAAGTGGTGGAACTGGTAGACGCGCTGCGTTCAGGGCGCAGTGGGCGCAAGCCCGTGCGGGTTCGAGTCCCGCCTTCGGCACTCAGAGGACGGAGAGGACGGAGAGGACGGAGAAGACGGAAGACTGTTTCGCGAGGACTTCTCAGTCCTCTGCGTCCTCTGCGTCCTCTCCGTCCTCTCCGTCCTCTCCCACCTCTCCGTCCTCTAGTACCGCGCCATCCCCGCCTCGATTCGCTCGGCCCAGGCGTCGATTCCCCCGGCCAGACTCCTGACCTTGGTGAAGCCGGCGGCCCGCAGAATTTCGAGGGCCTTCATCGAGCGGGCGCCGTGGTGACAGTGGGTCACGATCTCGGCGTGACCATCCAGCTCGCCGAGCCGGTCGGGCAGCGCGCTCAGCGGAATGAGCCGGGCGCCGTCGATGTGGACGATCTCCCATTCGTGCGGCTCCCGGACGTCGACCAGGACCACGTCGTCACCCTTGGTGTCCCACTCCCGCCGGAAGTCCTCCACTCCGATCTCCAACCCGGTGTAGTCGGGCTCCGCACCAATACCGCAGAACGCCTGGTAGTCGATCAGCTCATGGATGGTCGGGTTGGCCCCGCAGATGGGGCAGTCCGGGTCCTTTCGCAGCTTGAGCTCGCGGAAGCGGAGCTTGAGCGCGTCGAACAGCACCAGACGCCCGATCAGGGTGTCCCCCGCACCGATGATCCACTTGATCGTTTCCAGCGCCTGGATGCTCCCGATGATGCCGGGAAGCACACCCAGGACTCCTCCTTCGGCACAGCTCGGCACCAGTCCCGGAGGAGGTGGCTCGGAGTAGAGGCACCGGTAGCACGGACCCTCCTGTGCGTAGAAGAGCGAGGCCTGACCCTCGAACCGAAAGATGCTACCGTACGCATTGGGCTTCTTCAGGAGAACGCAGGCGTCATTCACCAGGTAGCGGGTGGGAAAGTTGTCGGTGCCGTCGACGACGATGTCGTATTCCCGGATGATGTCGAGGGCGTTCTCCGACGTGAGACGGGCCTCGTAGGTCTCGACCTTGATGTTGGGGTTCAGATCCGCCAGCCGGGCCTTGGCCGATGCCAGCTTGGACTGACCCAGGGTGCCGGTCCCATGGATGATCTGACGCTGGAGGTTGGTGAGGTCCACCACGTCGAAGTCCACGATCCCGATGGTCCCCACGCCGGCGGCCGCGAGGTAAAGTGCCAGCGGCGACCCCAGTCCACCCGCCCCGATGGTGAGCACTCGAGCGGCCTTGAGCTTTCGCTGGCCCTCGACGCCCACCTCCGGCAGCAGGAGGTGGCGCGAATAACGCAGCAGCTCGGCGTGAGAGAGCGCGGGGAGCTCCGTCTCCACCGCCGGGCCGCCACCCGCGATGCTGGGCACGATGGTGAGGGTGTCGCCGTCGCGTACGGCGGTATCCGTAGAGTCCAGTTGCCGGATATCGGTGTCGTTGAGGTACAGGTTGACGAAATTCCGCAGCCGCCCGTCGTCCTGAACCAAGTGGCGCGCGAGGCCGGTATGGGCCGCCAGCAGCCCCGCCAGCACGTCGCCCACCGTCGATCCGGGGAGCTGCACCTCGTCCCGGCCACCGGTGAAACCGCGCAGTGGGGTCGGAATGGTTACCGTCACAGACATATCACACCTCGCTCAGCACATCGAGTGATTCGGGATGCATGACGGGACGCTCCTCGTCCAGCGTCCAACTGGCGAGGTCGGCTCCCCGTCCTTGATCGATTCGTACAATGAGATAGCTGTACCAGGGCCACGCGTGTTCCACGTCGAACGCCGACGGGGCGGCCGGATGGTCGGGATGAGAGTGATAATACCCGACGATCTCGAGGCCGTCGGCCCGAAGCAGCGCCTCGTGCCGTCGGAGCTCGTCCGGCGCGATCAGGTATCGGTGCGGATCATCGGTTCTCCGATTCACCGCCGGGACCAGCCGAAGGACCTCTTTCCTCCCCGACGGCTCCACCTTCCCCGCCATCACGCCGCAGCACTCCGCCGGGTAGGCCAGCTCGCCGTGCCGGCGGATCTCGTCGGCCAGCGCACCGGGCAGCCGGAGGCTCATTTCTCCTCCCACCGGTGGGGTTCGCTCAAATAGCGGGTGCCGGTGTCGCACCCGATGACGACGACGGTGGCGTCGGGCTCGCGGCGGACCACGTCCAGGCCGGCGGCGACCGCCGCTCCGGCGGACCATCCCACCAGGAGCCCGGTGCTGCGCGCCAGCCAACGGGCGGTCGCATCGGCGGTTTCAGTCGCGATTTCCGCGATGATGTCCGGCACCGACGGATCGTAGAGCGCGGGAGGGTCCGCCGTGGTGGCCAGGTGCTTGAGGCCCTCGAGTCCGTGGTACGGGGAATTCGGCTGCACCCCGATCAGGGTGACCGCGGGATTCTTCTCCTTGAGGTAACCGCCGGTGCCCATCATGGTTCCCGTGGTCCCCATCGCGGCGATGAAGTGGGTGATCCGCCCACCGGTCTGCGCCCAAAGCTCGGGGCCGGTGGTTTCCCGGTGGGCCCGCGGGTTCGCCTGGTTCGCGTATTGGTCGGCGTAGAAATAGCGTCCGGGATCGCGCCCGGCCAGCTCGCGGGCGCGGCGGGCCGCGCCGTCGGTACCCTCCAGACGGTCGGTAAGGATCACCTCCGCCCCATACACCTCGAGCAACGCCCGCCGCTCGGGGCTCGCGTTCGCCGGCACGCACACCGTGACCTCGACCCCGGCCGCGGCGCCGAGCATGGCATAGGCGATGGCGGTGTTCCCGCTCGAGGCGTCGAGCAGCCGCCGCCCCGGCAGCAGGCCGCGCCGAAGACCGTCCCGAAGGATGGCGCGCGCCGCCCGGTCCTTGACGCTCCCGCCAGGGTTCAACCATTCGGCCTTGAGCCAGAGCCGGCCCCGGCCTTCCGGAGCCTGCACGGCGAGGAGAGGCGTGTTGCCCACCACGCTCCAGAGGCCGGGCTCCCGTGACACTGAGACTTCCCCCACTGCAGCCATGCCGCTCCTCCAAATAAAAAACCCGACCGCTGGGCCGGGCCGCATGGTGTGACCCAAGGTCACTAGTTCGCGGATGAGATCCCGACCAGCTCCTGTACCCGGGGCTCCTGGCGCATCAAGTCCGCGAGGGAGATGCTCGCCAGCAACTCGTCCACCCGCTGCTGGAGGGCCTGCCATACCGGCCGGATGCTGCAGGTCGAACCCGAGCTACATCGCTCGCCGTCGACCGGGTGCGATTCACAGTTGACCTCGAAGGTTTGATGTTCGGAGGCGGTCATGACGTCCCGAACCGAAACACTCGCGGGGTCCTTGGCCAGGAAATAACCACCTCTGGCCCCCCGAACGCTCTGCACCAGTCCGGCACGACGCAGTCGCAGCAGAATCTGTTCGACGTAATCGGCCGGGAGCCGCTCACTGTCCGCCAGCTCCCGGGCGGCCACCGGGCCATCGCCCGCCCGGCCTCGTCGGGCCAGGTGGAGCGAGATGATCAGGCTGTATTCGGTCCAGGTGGTGACCCGCATGGTGGAAATATGGGCGGAGGGGGATCGGGATTCAACCTGCGACCGGGTCACCCCCCGGCCGGTATCCCCTTCCCCCCGGCACGCCAAGTTCCGTCATGGCACGAAGATTCAGGACCTCCTCCAGCTCGGCCCCGGCCAAAATGCCTTTCTGCAGGGCCAGCTGCTTCACCGTGAGGCCCTTGGCCAGCGCTTCCTTGGCCAGCTTCGCGGCCTCGGCGTAGCCGATCTTGGGCGCGAGGGCGGTGACCAAGGCGGGACTCCGCTCCAGCCAGTAGGCGCACTGGGCCTCGTCCGCTTCGATACCTTCGATGCAGCGCTCGGCGAAGACCCGGCTGGCGTTCCCCGCGATCATCAGGCTGAAGACAACATTGTGGGTGATGACCGGCATCATCACGTTGAGCTCCAACTGCCCGGCCTCGGCGGCCAGCGCAACCGTGGTATCCAGGCCGAGGACCTGATAGCACACCTGGTTGACCATCTCGGCGATGGAGGGGTTCACCTTCCCCGGCATGATGCTAGAGCCCGGCTGCACGGCAGGCAGCACGATCTCGGCCAGGCCGGTCCGCGGCCCGGAGGCGAGCAGCCGGATGTCGTTGGCGATCTTGTTGAGATCCAGCACGTAGGCCCTGACTGCGCCGCTGAACGTCGCGATGTCCCCCATCGACTGCATGAGCTGCACCCGGTCGGCCCCCTCCCGCAGGTCCAGCCCGCTGATCGCGCGCAGGTGTTGGACCACGAGGCCGGGATAGACCGCCTCGGCGTTGATGCCGGTTCCCACAGCCGTGCCGCCGATGTTCATCTCGCGAAGCCAGTCGGCCGCCTGCTCCAGCTTCTTTCGGTGGCGCTCCACCGTGCGGCCGTAAGCGGTGAACTCCTGACCCAACCGGATCGGGGTGGCGTCCTGCAGGTGGGTCCGGCCTGACTTGATGATCCCGTCGAAGGCCTTCCCTTTGGCCCGCAGCGCCTCTGCCAGCCGATCGAGGGCGGCCAGCGCGGCCGGCAGGGTCGCCAACGTGGCAAGCCGCATGGCACTGGGGATCACGTCGTTGGTGCTCTGGGCCATGTTGACGTGGTCGTTCGGGTGAACCGGGGAATAGCTCCCGCGCGATCCGCCAAGCATCTCGTTGGCGCGGTTGGCGAGCACCTCGTTACAGTTCATGTTGTGGCTGGTCCCCGCCCCAGCCTGGTAGACGTCCACGATGAACTGATCGCGATGCCGCCCCGCCAGGACTTCATCCGCCGCCCGGACGATGGCGTCCGCCAGGCGTGGCTCGAGCCGTCCGGTATCCTTGTGGGTGAGAGCCGCGGCCCGCTTGATCCACACGACCGCGTCCACGAATGCGGGGAGTGGCCGGAGCCCCGAAATCGGGAAATTCTCCACCGCCCGGAGCGTCTGGATGCCATAGAGGGCGGAGGCGGGAACCGCCTTTTCGCCCAGGGGATCGCGTTCAGTGCGGGTCGTTGTCATAGGAGAGCCTGAGTGGTAGTCCGCGGCGACGGCTCGGGACGCAGGGCCCGCCCGTCGCCGGCACGAATGATAACACGCCCGAGACCGAGGTCGACCTCCCATGAGCCAGTTCTTCCGCGCGGTGAGCGAGGCCGCGCGCTTCGACGGCGAGACGGCCACCAAAGCCGATCTGTTCGCCGGGCGGCAACTTCTGGTGGGCCTCAACTGCTTTGAGCCGGGGCAGAGCCAGCGGGTGCACGCCCACGCCGGCGCGGACAAGTTCTATCTGATCGTGAGCGGGAGGGCGCGAATGCTGGTGGGAGGGGAGACCCGCGAGGTGGGCTCCGGCAGCGTGATATGGGCACCCGCCGGCGTTCCCCACGGAGTTGTCGAGGCGCTTGAGCGGACCGTCATGCTAGTGGGGATTGCTCCACCGCCCCGCTAGCCGGCGGAGCGCGGGCCACCCGTATACCCTCGCCGCGAGGGCGACGCCAAGCAACACGCCCACCCCGTTGCTGTAGAATCGCCAGGCAAGGAGCAGCCAGCCCGCGCCGTCGCCCAGGTCTCCGGCGGCACCTCCCAGGAACCCCAGCTCCACGGCACCCACGCCGGAAGGCGTCGGCAGCACCAGTTGGCTGTACAGCAGGGCAAACGATCCCAGCACCAGGGGGCCCATCGGCGGCGAGTTGGTCAGGGTGAGCGCCAGGACCGGCAGAATCGCCACCCGGGTCGCGAGATTCAAGCCAGTCAACGGGATGCTGGCGACGAGCGGCCACCACGGCATCCGGCGCCAGTAGACCATGGCGCGGCGGATCGGTCGCCGCAGCTGCCGGGCCGCGGGCGACCCGACCCGCCGGGCCATCCGCCAGCCCCCCACGCTCGCCACCAGCACCACCACGATCCACGGCCATGCGCTGAGCGCGGCGGCGGCCAGCCGCGGTCCGGCCACGAGCCACCATGCCGGCACGTAACGCCAGATCAGCCACCCTGCCGCCAAGAGAATCGCCGGCCAGGCCGCCAGCACCTCGAGGCTGATGGCGACGAACGCCGCCGTGGCCGGCACCCGGCTCCGCAGCATCCCAGCCAGGCGCGCAGGCTCGCCGCCGATCCGGAGCGGGGTCAGCGCGCAGGCGGCGTCTCCGAAGGCGTTCAGGAGGAACGATTCCCGCAGACTGACATGATGGCCTAACCCCCGGATGATCCACTGGATCCGCCACGCGCGGGCGAGGAGATCCACCACGACGAGCGCGAGGCAGAGCAGCTGGGCCTCGAGCGCCGTCACCCCGGCACCATGGCGTCGGCGAGGCTCACCCGCCCAGGATCCGGCGGTACACGCCGAAGAGGCGGTCGAAGGCGGCATCCCAGCTGTGATTCGCCTCGGCGAACCGGCGACCCCGATCGCCCAGCGAACCAAGATCCTCCCCCAGCATCGCGGCCGCGACCTCCGCGAGATGGCCGGGATCGCCCGAGCGAAAGAGCCGGCCGGCCCCGGAACGGGAGACGGTCTCCGCCACTCCGCCCACGTCCACCGAGAGGATGGGGGTCCCGCTGGCGAGCGCCTCCAGGGACGAGAGCCCGAAGGTTTCGACCGGACCGGGCGCGGCGTAGAGATCCGCCGCCGCGTAGAGATCGGCCAACCGGTCGCGGTCGCGCTCAAAGGGGAGCCAGATGGCCCGGTCGGCCCCCGCGGCGCGGCGCAGGGCCCGCCGGCCGGGACCGTCACCCACCAGCACGAGGCGCATTCCCGTCCGCCGCTCGACCGACCGCCACCCGTTCAGCAATACGTCGAGGTCCTTCTCGGCGGCGAGCCGGCCGACGTACACCGCGAGCGGGCCCTCCGGCAGCCCGAGCCGCCGCCGGGTGTCCACCGCGTAGGCCCGACGCCTGGGGTGGAAGTGCCCCAGATCCACGCCCAGGGGGACGCGAACCACCTTCTCCACCCCGGCCTGCTCCAACTCCCGCGCGACGGCGTCGCACGGCGCGATGGTCGCGCTGACCAGGCGCCCCACGCGCCGCACGTAGCGCCAGGCGAGTGCGCTCGCGGCGTGGCGGAGCCGGCCCGCCGTCTCCGGCCGCGGAGAGATGATCCGCGGGAAGTTGCTGTGGTAGAACCAGACCGCGGGCACCCGGATCCGACGGGTGGCGAGGCGCGCCAGCCACGGAGCGCACCACGCACTGCCCACCTCGACGAGGTCCGGTCGCTCGTGGCGGACGATGCGCCCGGTCGACCGGGCGCGGAGCATGAAGCGATAGGGCTTTTGGGTGGGAATCGAGGGCCCGCGCAGGCGGTAGCAGCGAACCCCGCCGGCCTCGAGGATCTCGTCGCGCGCGCCGGGTACCACGATCACCTGACGCAGGCCGGACCGGCCCTGCACGTAGCGAGCCTTGTAGAGGAGGTAGGTGCGGACCCCGCCCGTGGTCTCGCCGAAGAACTCCGACAGGTCCAGCACCGCCAGCTCGGCGCCGTCCCGGAGCCGCGCGGGGAGCGCAACGCGGGAGAGGTCGAGCGACCGCCGCGCACTGGCGGGGGCGATCCGCTCCAGGTCGAGGACCCCCCCGGAGGGGGGGTCAGTCGGAGCAGTCTCCAAACGGGTAGATCGTGCCGCAGTTGGCGCAGGGGTTCCGGCACCCGAGGGCCCCGCCGCGCACCTCAAAGCCACAGCGGTTGCAGCGCAGATCCGGTTCGGCGGACCACGCGGCGCGGGTATCCCCCGGGGGCGTTCGTGAGAGAGCCGCGACCGGCCCGGGCCCGTCGCTACTCAAGCCGGTAGACCCCGGTGAGAAACGGATTGGTGAGCCGCTCGACGCCGATCGTGGTGTTGGGCCCGTGCCCGCTATGTACCACGGTCGAATCCGGCAGCGACAGGAACTGGCTCTGAATGGTCGCCATCAAGGTGGCGTAGTCGCCTCCGGGCAGATCGGTCCGCCCCACCGATCCGTTGAACAGCACGTCCCCCCCGAACACCATCCCCTCGGTGACGAAGCTGACGCTTCCGGGCGAATGACCCGGGGTGAAGCGGACCTCGACTTCGATGTTGCCGACCCGGAGGGTCTGACCCGCCCGCAGCTCCGCATCCGGAGGCGGGGGCGAATCGAGTTGCATACCGACCCAGGCCCCGTATTGCGGCAGGGCGTCATAAATGGGCCGATCCAGCGGATGCAGGTGGATCGGGACGCCGGTGGCCCGGTGGACCACGCCCACCCCCATGATGTGGTCGATATGGGCATGGGTGAGCCAGATCGACCGCAAGGTCCAGGCGCGAGTATCCAACTCGGCCAGAAACATGGCCGGCTCCTCGCCGGGGTCGATGATCACGGCGTCGCGCGTCCGCCGGTCGGCGACCAGGTAGCAGTTCTGGGCAAACTGCCCGTTCGGCAGCACCACGACCTCGAGATCAGACACCGGCCTGCGCTCCCGCGGCCCGCCGCTCGGCGAGGAACTTCTCGACGGCGATGGCGGCGGTGGTGGCGTCTCCCACGGCCGTGGTCACCTGCCGGGTGAGCTGCACTCGGAGGTCTCCCGCCGCGAAGAGGCCGGGGATGGAGGTCATCATGCGGTCGTCGGTGACGATGTAGCCGCTGGCATCGTGCTCGAAATGCTGCGTGATCAGCCCGGAGTTGGGACGGAATCCGATGAAGATGAAACAGCCGGTGACCGCGAGCGAGGAGGCGGCGCCGGTGACCGTATCTTCGAGTTCGACCGCCCGCAAGCCCGCGGGTCCGCCGGTCAGCTCGCGGACGCGCTGGTTCCAGACCACTTCGATCTTGGGATTGCCGAAGAGCCGTTCCTGCAGAATCCTCGACGCCCTGAATTCGTCTCTCCGGTGAACGACGTACACCTTCTCGGCGTACCGGGTGAGGTAGTCGGCCTCCTCCACCGCGGCGTCTCCCCCGCCGATGACCGCGATGGTCTCCCCCTTGAAGAACGCGCCGTCACAGACGGCGCAGTAGGACACTCCGCGGCCGGCATACTCCAGCTCGCCGGGGACGTCGAGCTTCGTCGGGGTTCCCCCGGCGGTCAGGATGACAGCCTGCGCCCGGTAGGTGACGCCCCCCATGGTCGCCACCTCGAAGATTCCGTCATCCCCCCGGCTGATGCTTTCGACGTTTTCCTGCCGGATATCAGCGCCGAACTTCACCGCGTGATCGGCCATCTTCTGCGCCAGCTCCCGGCCGAGGACGTGCTCAAAGCCCGGGTAGTCGTCGATCCATTCCGTGTTGAGCAGCTCCCCCCCGGGGACACCCCGTTCGAGGAGAATGGTCTTGAGCATGCCCCG
>Ga0326597_10006336_pt1 | contig 16230 bp, 12 predicted proteins | sample RVTome_12_FD_203789 | JGI IMG/M metagenome (GOLD analysis project Ga0326597, IMG submission 203789) | Soil microbial communities from uranium-contaminated site in the Upper Colorado River Basin, Wyoming, United States - RVT100D185 | ecosystem: Environmental > Terrestrial > Soil > Contaminated >...
CCGGGAACCGCGAACCGTATCCCCCGTGCTACGCTATTCGACTGGCCCCCCGGTCGCCGGCCGGTCAGGGCCCATCCAGCGGGCGTGAGTCGAGAACCGCGAACCGGGAACCGCGAACCGCGAACCGGAGAGGGGGTGTTGAGCCATGGCAGAAGTGAAGATCCAGGAAGGCGAGTCCATCGAGAGTGCCCTCCGCCGCTTCAAGCGGAAAGTGCAGCAGGAGGACATCATCAAGGACATCAAGAAACACTCCTTTTACCTCAAGCCCGGCGACAAGAAGCGGGCGAAACAGGCCTTGGCCCGCAAGCGCTCCCGCAAGAAGCAGCGCCGCGAAGCCGACTGACCGACGAGTGCTGCCGGGGATCGTTGCGCCGTTTGGCGGGATTTCTGCGGGCCGCCCTGGGGACGGCGAGAGACCTTGTCGAAACGGGCGACGACCCCTTAGACTAGGGGCTCATTTTCCGGGACTTCGCGACCGGCTGACCTTTCCGGCAGCCGGGCCATCGAGGCCCCCACAGACGCCGGAACGCCGGGCCCCCGCGCGGCCGGCACGATGAGGAGTTTTCGCATGCAGATCGCGGAACGGGTCGTCGACGGGGTGACGATTCTCGACCTGAAGGGCAAGATCACCCTCGGCGAAGGCGACGAAGCGTTGAAGGAGAAGATCAACGCGCTGCTCCTGCAGGAGAAGAAGCGCATTCTGCTGAACCTGGCCGACGTGCCGTACATCGACAGCGCGGGCCTGGGCGAGATCGTGCGGACCTACACGACGGTCAGCCGCCAGGGCGGCCAGCTCAAGCTGGTGAACCTGACGAAGCGGATCACCGATCTTCTGATGATTACCAAGCTCCTGACGGTCTTCGAGACGTTCGAAACGGAATCGGACGCCATCAAGAGCTACTCCTAGACCCGCCACCGAAGGGAGCGGCTCGAGACCGCTCCGCGAATGGCCAGAAGTTCGGTGTCTTCCGCCCGTCCGGCTCCGCCGGTCCAGGCCGGCGGCTACGCGAGCGAGCGCTCGCTCGCGGCGAACCTCCTCGTCTCGGCGCGGCCGACGCAGTGGACGAAGAACCTCGTCGTCTTTGCAGGCCTGATCTTCGGCGAGCAGCTGCTCAATCCCGAAGCGGCGGGCACGGCCACGCTGGCGTTCGCCGCGTTCTGCGTGCTGTCGAGCGCGGCGTACCTCGTCAACGACGTGCGGGATCGCGAGGCCGACCGGCTCCATCCGCTGAAGTCGCGGAGGCCGATCGCCTCGGGTGTGCTGGCACCGGGCGCGGCGCTCGGCGCGGCGGCCGTCCTCGCCGGCGCGGGGCTCGGCGCGGCGTTCTGGATCTCGGCGGGGTTCGGCGCTGTCGCGCTCGGGTACCTCACGCTGCTGGCGGCCTACACTGCCACGCTGAAACACCACGTGATCCTCGACGTGCTCACGCTCTCGGCCGGCTTCGTGCTGCGGGCGGCGGGGGGGGCGGTGGCGATCGACGTGCCGGTGTCGCGCTGGCTGCTCTTGCTGACACTGCTGCTGGCCCTGTTCCTGGCGCTGAGCAAGCGGCGCGCCGAGCTCGTGGCACTCGCCGACGACGCCAAAGGCCATCGCCCGAGCCTCGCGGAGTACAGCCCCTATCTGCTCGACCAGATGATCAGCGTCGTGACAGCCTCGACGCTCCTTGCCTACGCGTTTTACACGATCAGTCCGGACACGGCGCTGCGCTTCGGCACCGAGGACCTGATCTTCACGGTTCCGTTCCCGCTCTACGGCATCTTCCGGTACCTGTACCTGGTCCACCGGCGTGACGGCGGCGGGAATCCCTCTGAGCATCTGCTGACGGACCGTCCGTTGCTGGTGTGCGTGGCACTGTGGGGAGCAGCCGTGATTCTGATCCTGTACGGCCCCCTGCGGTAGCCACGATGCCCAAAGCCACCGTCGCGATCCTCAAGACCCGGCCCGCCACCGTGCTGGCCGACTACCACGAGCTGATGAACCTGGCCGGGTACCAGCAGGTCGTCGCGCGCGACGCGGAGACCGCGCTCAAGGTCAACATCTCCTGGCACTTCTTTTTTCCCGGCAGCTCGACGACGCCGTGGCAGCTCGAGGGCGTCATCCGGGCGATGAAAGCCGACGGCTACGACCCGCAGCGCATCCACGCCTGCCACAACCGCACGGTCGTCATCGACGCGCACCTCGGCGAGCGCGAGAACAAGCAGATCGACGTCGTCCAGGCACACGGCCTCGAGAACGTGCACCTCTACGAGGGCGACGAGGCGTGGATCAACATCCGCGAGGCCGTCGGCGACCTCACGAAGCAGTTCCTGTGCCTGAACGAGGTGTACCCCGACGGGTTCATGATTCCGCGCCGGTTCATCGGCGAGAACATCATCCACCTGCCCACGGTGAAGACCCACGTCTTTACGACGACGACCGGCGCGATGAAGAACGCGTTCGGGGGGCTGCTCAACGAGCGGCGGCATTGGACCCACCCGGTGATTCACGAGACGCTGGTCGACCTGCTGATGATCCAGAAGCAGATCCACCGCGGCGTGTTCGCGGTGATGGACGGCACGTTCGCCGGCGACGGCCCGGGGCCGCGGTGCATGGTGCCGCACGTCAAGAACGTGCTGCTGGCCAGCGCCGACCAGGTCGCGATCGACGCGGTGGCCGCGAAGCTCATGGGCCTCGACCCGCTGTCGATCAAGTTCATCCGCCTCGCCCACGACCTCGGCCTCGGCTGCGGCGACCCGCGCGAGATCGAGATCGTCGGCGACCAGGCCGCCGCGGCCGAGAACTGGCGGTTCAACGGGCCGTTCCGCCAGATGACGTTCGCCTCCCGGATGCAGCACCAGATCTACTGGGGGCCGCTCAAGAAACCGGTCGAATGGTCGCTCAAGACCGTGCTGGCGCCGTGGGCGTACATCGCGAGCGTCGTCTACCACGACAGCTTCTGGTACCCCGTGCTGGCGAGGCAGAAGATGCGCGCCGTGCTCGAGAGCGACTGGGGCCGCCTGTTCCGGCACTGGGGCGCCCTCACGCCCGACGACCGGGGCTTTCAGCACATCCCGGAGGGCGGCGCCGAGATCCAGCGGACCGGCCTCAGGGCGTTCACACGCTCGCTCGGCATCCTGGCTACGTGCCTCCGGGAAGCGCCGGAGTTCGCGAGTCGCCAGCGGCACAAGAAGGCCGAAAGCGAGACGCCCTAGATGTCCCGATTTCCCGATTCTCCGATTCTCAGATTCGAGCCACCAGATGCCTGACATCAACGTTCGTTCCGATTCGGTGGACGTCGAGCAGATCATGCGGCAGATCCGCGCCCGTATCCGCGAGAAGCGGGGCTCCGACTACACCGAGACCGAGCTTCAGCAGCTCGCCAGCGTCAAGCTCCAGCAGTTCCTCGACCCGCGTGGCGTGCGCTCCGACCTGGTCGAGCAGTTCCGCCGGCACCGGATCGTCAGCGACGCGCCGCCGAACTACGTGTTCGAGGACACGACAATTTACGAGACGCACCGCGCGCCGATCCGATGGATTCGCAAGGTCCTCAACCCGATCCTGAAGCTCTTCTTCAACCCCAACCCCATCTCGAGCGCGCTGCACGTGCAGGCGGAAGTCAACGCCGAATTCCACCGGCGGTTCCGGCAGCGCGAGGACATGGACCCGCTCTTCTTCGAGGTCATCCACAACCTCGTCGTCGAGACCACCCGGCTCGGCATCGAGACGCAGAATCTCCGGATGCGGGTCGAGTCGCTCACGAGCCGCCTGGACTTCGACGAACGGCGGGCGCGCGCGCTCGAGTCGGTCGTCGAGTACAGGCCCGCGGCCGCGCGCGCCCCGGACGCCCAGACCCGCGGCGGCGGCGACGACCGGCCCGGACCGGCCGGCGGCGCACAGCCGGGCGGGCGCGAGGGCGGACCGGACAGCGAGCTGCGCCGCCGCCGGCGGCGCCGGCGGCGGAGGCGGCCGGGCCAGACGGCGGCCGACGGAGGCCCGGGCGGCCAAGGCCAGGGTCCCCGACCGGCGGGCCAGCCGGCACCGGACAATGGCGGCGCGGAGCGGCCCGAGGCCGCGCCGGACGCGCACCCATCCCCTGACGACCGCGACGGCCCGGACGACGGGGGCGGGGGCGACGAGGGCGGCGGCGGAGACACCGATCAGTGAAGCTGGCGGTCGTCGTCCAGCGCTACGGCGCGGACATCAACGGCGGCGCGGAGCTGCACGCGCGCTACATCGCGGAGCGACTGGCCGGGCGGGCGGAAGTGGAGGTCTTGACGACCTGCGCGCGCGATTACATCACGTGGCGGAACGATCTGCCGGCCGGAGGGGATACGGTCAACCGCGTCAAGGTCCGCCGGTTTCCCGTGGCCAGCCCCCGCAAGCCCGAGCGGTTCGGGCGCCTGTCGAACCTGGTGTTCGACCGGACGCATTCGGTGGCCGACGAGCTGCGCTGGCTGTCGGCCGAAGGGCCGACGAGCCCGGCGCTCATCGGCCACATCCGCCGCGTCCGGAACGACTTCGATTTCTTTATTTTCTTCAGCTACCGGTACTACCACGCGTGGCACGGCGCGCGCGCCGTGCCGGACAAGGCCATCCTGGTGCCGACCGCCGAACGGGATCCAGCGCTGGGCCTGGCGATCTTCCCGCCCGTGCTGGCCGGCGTCCGCGCGGTCATATACAACTCCCTCGAGGAGCGCGCGCTCATCGAGCACCTGAGCGGCCGGGAGGGTCCGTCGATCGTCGTGGGCGTCGGCTCGGACATTCCGGCACAGCCGGACGCCCGGCGGTTCCGGCGCAAGTTCAACGTCCGCCGGCCGTTCGCGATTTACATCGGGCGGATTGACGAGAACAAGGGCTGCGCGGAGCTGTTCGCGTACTTCCAGCGGTACGCGGCGCTGTACCCGTCGGGCCTGGACCTGGTGCTCGTCGGCTCGAACGTGCTCCAGATTCCGAAGCACCCGCGTATCCGGCACCTGGGATTCCTCTCCGACGAGGACAAGTTCGACGCGCTGGCGGCCTCGGACCTGCTCGTCATGCCATCGCGGTACGAGAGCCTCTCGATGGTCGCGCTCGAAGCGTGGGCGCTCGGCAAGCCGGTGCTCGTGAGCGGCCGGTGCGACGTCCTGCGCGGGCAGGCGGTCCGGAGCAGCGCCGGGCTCTATTACGAGGACTTCGACCAGTTCGCCGAGTGCCTGTACGCGCTGGAGGGCTCCGGGCCGCTCTCGAGCATCCTCGGCGGCAACGGCCGCGAGTTCTTCGCGCGCAACTACGCCTGGCCGGTCATCGAACGAAAATACCTGGAGATGTTCGATCGGCTGGCGCGCGAGGCGTCACCGGCGCCGATGGCGCCGCTGCCCGGGTGGCTCGCGCGGCGGCGGCGCGACGCGCCTCCGGCCCGCCGGGTCGTCGACGAGGCCCCGACCGGCCCGGTGGGGCGCCCGTGACCGCCGGCCGGCCGCCGCGCGTCCATCAGATCCTGGCCACGCTCGGCTACGGCGACGCGATCGGCAACGAGGTGCTCGGCATCACGCGCGCGCTCCGCGCCGCGGGCTTCGAGTCGGAGATCATCGTCGAGACGGCCGACCCGCGGCTCGAGGATCTCACCGTCGATTACCGCGACATGGTGCACGAGGTCGGCGAGGACGACCTGCTCATCCACCACTTCTCGCTGGGATCGCGCGCCTCCCGGACCGCGTTCGCGCTGCCGGCGCGCATGATGCTCGTCTACCACAACATCACGCCGCCCGAGTACTTCATCGGCGTGCACGACCAGCTCGTGCGCCAGTGCTTCCACGGGCGGCGCGAGCTGCTGCCCTACCGGTCGCGGTGCGAGCTGGCGGTGGGCGACTCGGAGTTCAACCGCCAGGAGCTGGCGGCGCTCGGGTTCGACCCGACCGCCGTCCTGCCCGTCGTCCCGGACTTCACGCACCTCGACCGGCCGGCCGACCCGCGCGTGGCCGACGCGTTCGACGACGCATGGACCAACATCCTGTTCGTCGGCCGCCTCATCCCCAACAAGCGGCCCGACAACCTCATCCGGCACTTCCACGCGTACCAGACGCTCTTCAACCCCCGGAGCCGGCTCATCATCGCGGGCTCGCACGGGGGGTTCGACACCTATCTCGCCAGGCTCCACGATCTGGTCGCCCGGCTCGGCGCGCGCGACGTCCACATCCTCGGCCAGGTCACCAACGAGGAGCTCACGGGACTCTACGACGTCGCGGACCTGTTTCTCTCGGCGAGCGAGCACGAGGGCTTCTGCGTGCCGCTCATCGAGGCGTTCTACAAGCGCGTGCCCGTGCTCGCCCACCGGGCGACGGCCGTGCCGGCCACGATGGACGGCGGCGGCATCCTGTACGAGACGCGCGACCCGCGTCACGTGGCCGCCCTGATGCACGCGATCGTGTCCGACGCGGACCTCGAGGCGGGCGTGCTCGACCGCCAGGACGCCGCGCTCGACCGCCTGCGCGCAAGGGACTTCGCCGGGCTGGTCGTCCGGTTGACGCGCCAGGTGCTCGACGGGCCGCGCCGGCCGCCGGCCGCCGTCGCTTACGACTTCTGGCGGCAGTTCCGGCTGGCCGAAGAGCTCGATGAAATCCGCCAGACGCGCCCGGCCGCCTTTCGCGCGCTGCCGTACGCGCCGTCGGAAACGGCGCCGGTCGCCGACCTCGACGCCGCGGCCGATCCCCGCGCGAGGCGCCGATGATCGTCAACCAGTGGCTGCCGGCCGCGCACCGCGGCGACGCCGTGGGTGACAGCGCGCGGGCGTTGGCCGCCCTGTTCCGCGCCTGGGGGCACGCCGCGGGGATCTACGCCCTTTCGATCGACGACGACCTCGCCGGAGAGATCCGGCCGTGGTCGGACCCGGCCGCCCGCGACGGCGACCTGACCATCCTGCACTTCGCGGTGCCGTCGCCGATGACGGCCGCGCTCGGCACGCAGCCGGGCGCCCGCGCGCTGCTCTACCACAACGTCACGCCCGCCCATTTCTTCGCGCCGTTCGATCCGGGCCTCTGCCGGATGGCCGCCCACGGCCGCGAGGAACTGGCGACGCTCGCGGGCCGCGTGGACCTGGCGCTCGGCGTCTCCGAGTACAACCGGCAGGAGCTCGACGACCTGGGATTCCCGCGTACCGGCGTCCTGCCCCTCTTCGTGGACACCGGGCGCCTGACCGGCGCCCGCCCGGTCCCGGCGCTCGAGCGGCTGCTCGACGACGGGCTCGCGAACATCCTGTTCGTCGGCAGGCTCGCGCCGAACAAGAGAATCGAAGACCACATCCGGCTGGCGGAGATCTACAAGCGCTACGTGGACGCGCACTACCGCTTCATCTTCGTCGGCCGGGCCAGCGCCGTGCCGCGCTACGAGGCGGCCATCCGCGCGCTCGTGGACGAGTTCCGGATGCTGCCCGAGCGCTTCTGTTTTACCGGGCCGGTGCCCGACGACGAGCTCGCGGCGTACTATCGCCACGCGCACGTCTACGTGTCGCTCAGCGAGCACGAGGGCTTCTGCGCGCCGCTCGTCGAGGCGATGGCGATGGACGTGCCGGTGCTCGCGTACGCCGCGGCCGCCGTGCCCGAAACGCTCGGCGGCGCGGGCGTGTCCTTCGCGCCGAAGGACCTCGAGGTTGCGGCCGAGCTGATGGGCGCGATGGTCTACGACGAGCCGTTCCGGCAGGGCGTGATCGCCGGGCAGCGCCGGCGCCTCGCCGACTTCAGCCCGGGCCGGCTGGCCGCGAGCGTCCGAGCCACGTTCGGGTCCGGCGCCTTCGCCGGCGCCGGCCTGGCCCCTTGAAAGAGAAAGCGTCCGAGACGACATGAAGATTGCGTTCATCGTTCAGCGCTACGGCACCGAGATCCTCGGTGGGTCGGAGTACCACTGCCGGCTCGTGGCGGAGCGGCTGGCCGAGCGGCACGAGGTCGACGTGCTGACGACCTGCGCGCGCGACTACACGACGTGGAAGAACGAGTACCCGGAGGGCACCGACCGGATCCGGGGCGTGACGGTGCGCCGGTTCGCCACGTCGCGGACGCGCGACCTTGCCGAGTTCAACCGGTTCTCCGACTGGATCTTCCACAACCGGCACAGCCGCCAGGACGAGCAGCGGTGGCTCGAGGAGCAGGGCCCGTGGTCGCCGGCCCTCATCGACTACCTCGAGAAGCACCACGAGCATTACGACATCCTCGTGTTCTTCACGTACCTGTACGCGCCGACCGTGCAGGGGATCCGCGTCGCGCCCGCGAAGAGCCTGCTCGTCCCGACGGCCCACGACGAACCCGCAATCCGCCTCGAGATCTACCAGGAGGTCTTTTCGCGGGCGGCCGGCGTCGTCTGGAACACGGACGTCGAGCGGCGCGTCGTGAGCTCGATGTTCCACCTGCGCACGGCCGTCGAGGACGTCGTGGGCTGCGGCGTGGAGCTGCCCGAAGGCGACGCCTCGCTCACGCGGGAGACCGCCCCGCCGACCCGCGAGGGCCGCGAACCGCTCGCCTCGCATCTGGAGGGCCCGGCGAACACGTTCCGCCGCCGGCACCGGATGCACGGCCTGTTCGTGCTCTACGGCGGGCGCATCGACCCGGGCAAGGGCTGCGAGGAGCTGCTCGAGTACTTCCAGCACTACGTGAAGGACGGCGGCGACGCCACGCTCATGCTCATGGGCGTGAAGCTGATGCCGCTGCCCGACGACCCGCGCGTCCGGTTTGCGGGCACGCTGCCGGACGAGGAGCGGCTGCACGCGCTCGAAGCGGCCACAGTCGTGATCGTGCCGTCGCCGTACGAGAGCCTGTCGCTCCTGGCGCTCGAGGCCTTCGCCGTGGGCACGCCCGTGCTCGCGAACGCGCGCGCCGAGGTGCTAGTGGATCACTGCCGGCGGAGCAACGCCGGCCTGTTCTACGGGGACCGCTACGAGTTTGCCGAGGCGCTCCGGCTGCTGATGAAGGACGCGGCGCTCCGGGCGGCCATGGGCCGCCACGGCCGGGCGTACATCCACCGCCACTATCGCTGGAGCAGCATCCTCACCAAATACGAGCGGATGTTCATGCGCCTGCACACGCCCGCGCCGACGGCGCGGCCTGTCAGGACCGCCCGTCCGGCACAGCCCGATCGATCCGCCTTGCGGCGTCGCCGGCGCTGACGGCGCTCGCACCGCGCCGGAGTGCCGGCCTCACCCCGGCTGGAGCACCGCGAGCGCCTCGCGCACTTTCCGCAGCAGCACGTCCGGCGTGAACGGCTTCTGCACGAACCGCACGCCGGTGTCCACGACCCCGTTTCGCACGACGGCGTCGTCGGTATAGCCGGACATGTGCACGACCCGCAGCTCCGGTCGCACGGCGGTCAGCGCCCGCGCCACCACCGGCCCGCTCTCGCCGGCCATGACGACGTCGCACAGCAGGAGATCGATGCGGCCGGCGTGCTCGCGGGCGACCCGGATCGCCTCGTCACCGGAAGCGGCTGTCAGCACCTCGTAGTCCTGGGTCCGCAGAATGCGGGCCGTGAGCGTCAGCAGCGCGACGGTGTCGTCCACGACCAGGATCGTCGCCGGCCGGAGCGGTGCGTCGGCGCCCCCGAGGGCGGCGCCGGACGCATCCGGGACTTCGTCCACGCGGGGCAGGTAGATCTTGAAGGTCGTGCCGTGGCCAGGCTCGCTGTACACCCAGATGTTCCCGCCATTCTGCTCGACAATGCCGTGCACGCTGGCGAGCCCCAGGCCGGTGCCCAGACCTGGCTTCTTCGTCGTGAAGAAGGGCTCGAAGAGCCGCGCCCGAACCTCGTGGGTCATTCCGATCCCTGTGTCGCTCACGGCGAGGCGGACGTGGCGGCCGGGCTTCGCCGACAGGTGCGTCGCGGCGTAGGCCTCGTCGAGATCGACGTTCGACGTCTCGACCGTGAGACAACCGCCGTCGGGCATGGCATCGCGTGCGTTGGCCGCCAGGTTCATCAGGAGCCGGCCGATGTGCGCCGGGTCGGCTCGGACGGCGCCGAGCGCAGGGTCGAGCCGCAGGTCCACGGCGATGTGCTCGCCCACGAGCCGCGCGAGCATGCGGGCCGTGTCGGTGACGACCGCGTTGAGGTCGAGCACGCGTGTCTCGGGAATTTGCCGACGGCTGAAGGCGAGCAGATCGCGCGTCAGCGAGGCCGCCTGGCTGCCCGCCTTCTGGATTTCCCGGACGTCGGCCGCTCGCGGGTCGTCGCCGAGTTCCTCGAGGAGCAGGTCACAGTACCCGAGGACCTGGGTGAGGACGTTGTTGAAGTCGTGCGCGACGCCGCCAGCGAGCTGGCCGAGGGCCTCCATGCGCTGGGCCTGCTGAAGTTGGGCCTCCAGCGCGCGCCGGCGCGTGACGTCGATCCCGACGCCGAGCAGCACGTCCCCGCGGCCGGCCGGGTCCGCCATGGCTCGGGCATGGCCCTCGATCCACCGGACGTCGCCGTCGGGCCGCACGAGCCGGAACTCCATTTCGAACGGCCGTTCCGGCGCGTCCACCGCCGCCTGAATCGCCTGACGCACGAGCTCGCGATCCTCGGGACCCACCTGCTGCAGGAACGCGTCGAGCGTCGTCGGGCTCTGTCCGACCTCGAAACCGCCGATCTCCTCGAGCGTCCGGGACCAGTGAACGCGGTGCGTCGCGGGCCAGTACTGCCAGATGCCCATGCGCGCGGCGCGCAGGGCGAACTCGCTTCGCTCCGCGTCGCGCCGGCGCCGCTCGATGCCGATCTGCTCCGCCGTCACGTCTATCGACAGCACGCAGATGCCGTCGGGCGACGGCCCGATGTGCAGATCGAACCAGCGGGTCTCCCCGGTCGGGTAGGCGAACTCGTTGCGGAAGCGCTCGGGCTGGCCGAGCCGCATCACGCGATCGAGCGAGGCAAACAGGGGCGTCTGCTCGATCCCGGGATAGCACTCCATCACCGTGCGGCCGACGAGCTCCTCGACCGCGCGCCGGCCGTGCCTGGCGGCGGCCCGGTTGACGTACCGATAGGTCCAGTCGCGTCCGATGACCTGGACGCCCTCGAACAGGCCGTCGATCGACACCTGCAGCGCCGCCTTGGATGCCTCCGGCATAGGGTTCGCCTACTGGAGGTTATCGGCCGGTCGGCCGGAGATCTACGCCGGTCCCGGCTCGTCGTCGCCGGCGCCGGTCTTCCTGCGCCGCTGGCCGATGTCGTACCGCTTCATCATCTCGTTGAGCGTGGTGGGCTTGATGTGCAGCAGCTCAGCGGCTTTCTTCTGCACGCCGCCGGCCGTCTCGAGCGCCGCCTCGATGTAGCGGCGCTCGTAGCCGACGATGACCTCGCGGAAGTGGATGCCCTCGGGCGGGACGGCGACGTCGGGCACCTCGACGTGGCCCTCGGATCGAACGTGGTCCGGAATCAGCTCGGCGTCGATCTCGCGGTCCGGGCAGAGCACGACGGCGCGCTCGATCACGTTCTCCAGCTCGCGGACGTTCCCGGGCCAGTCGTAAGCCACGAGGCGGTTGAGCGCGGCCGGGCTGACCAGCAGGTTCGGCTTGCGGCTCTCCTCGCTGAACTTGTCGAGAAAGTGCTGCACGAGCAGCGGGATGTCGTCCTTGCGGTCGCAGAGCGGCGGCAGCTGCACGGTGATGACGTTCAGCCGGTAGAACAGGTCCTCGCGGAACCTGCCCTCCGACGTCAGCGCGCGCAGATCGACGTTGGTCGCGGCGATGATCCGCACGTCCACCTTGATCGTGTCCACGCCGCCGAGGCGCATGAACTCGCGCTCCTGGATGACGCGAAGCAACTTGGCCTGCGTGTCGACGGGGACGTTGCCGATCTCGTCGAAGAAGATGGTGCCGCGGTCGGCCAGCTCGAACAGGCCTTTCTTCGGCATCACGGCCCCGGTGAAGGCCCCCCGGACGTGGCCGAACAGGTTGGACTCGAGCAGGTCCGGCGGCAGGTTGCCGGAGTTGACGGTGATGAACGGCTTGTCGGCACGCGCCGAGAACCGATGGAACGCGCGCGCGACGAGCTCCTTGCCCGTGCCGCTCTGGCCCTGGATCAGCACCGTGGCGCGGCTGGGCGCCGCGCGCGAGATCAGGTCGTAGACCGCCTTCATCTTCGTGCTGCCGCCGATGATCTCGTCGAACCGGTGGGCGCCGGCGCGCAACTGGTCGCGCAGGTCGCGGTTCTCCTGGGCCAGACGCCGGTGCTCCACCGCGTTGCGCAGCACCGCGAGCACGTCGTCGTTCTTGAACGGCTTGCTGAAATAGTAGAAGGCGCCCTGCTTGGTGGCGGCGACCGCGTTCTCGATCGTGCCGTAGGCCGTGATCATCACGACCGGCAGCCGATCGTCGATCTGCCGGATGTCCTCGAGCACTTCGAGCCCGTTGCGATCCGGCAGCATGAGGTCGAGCAGCACGACGTCCACGGGCCCGTTGCCGAGCGCGTCGAGGCCCGCCTTCGCGGTCGCGGCCGTCGTCACCCGGAACCCCTCGGCCGACAAGAGCGCCTCCAGGGCCTCCCGGATGATCTCCTCGTCGTCGATGACCAGAACCGATGGCGCAGCTGTCATGGGTGGCTCGCGGGTGCCGGTTCGCCGCCGCCTACCGGGTGGCGGCCTCGACCGCGGGATGGTCCGTCCTCGGCAGCACGAGGCGGAACGCCGTGCCCTTGCCGGGCTCGCTTTCGCAGCTGAGCGTGCCGCCGTGCTCCTGGACAATGCCGTAGGTCACCGAGAGCCCCAGCCCGGTGCCGCCGCCTTCCTTGGTCGTGAAGAACGGATCGTAGATGCGCGCCAGGTGCTCGGGTGGAATGCCCACGCCGGTGTCGGCGATTTCCACGGTCGCGTCGGCCTCCGAGCGGCGCGTCTCCACCGAGAGCCACCCGCCCTTCGGCATCGCGTCGCGCGCGTTGAGGAACAGGTTGAGGAACACTTGCTGCAGCTTGTACTCGATGCCGGTGACGAACACGGGCTTCGGCGACAGGTTCTTGCGCAACTGGACGTGTCCCGTCCTGAACTGGTGCTCGAGCAGCGTCAGCACGTCGTTGATGACGACATTCAGGTCGACCGGCGCGGTGTCCGCGCCGGAGGGCCGGGCGAGATTCAGGAGGCTGTTGACGATCTTCGCCGCCCGGAACGTCTGGCGCTCGATCTTCTCCAGCAGCCCGGTGCGCGGATCGTCGGGCTCCGATCGCTCGAGCAGCATCTGCGTGAAGCTGGAGATGCCGGTGAGGGGGGTGTTGACCTCGTGGGCCACGCCGGCGGCCAGCAGGCCGATGGCCGCCATCTTCTCCGACAACTGGAGCTGTTCCTCGAGCGTGGCCCGGTCGGTGATGTCAACGACCACGATGATCCAGCCCGCCTGCGTGCCGTCGGAGGTCTGAAACGGCGCGACGGCGACGTTCACGAGCTGCGACCGTCTCGGGTCCGCCGGGTGTGGACCGAACGGCACGCGGTACAGGCTGGTGCCGGCGGGCTCCTCACGGCGCGACTGCTCGAGCGTCTCGACGAAGGCCCGCGGAAACAGGCCGCCGAGATGCCGGCCGATCGCCCGGCCGCGCGCGATGCCCGCCAGGAGCTCCATCCGGCGATTCCAGCGCAGCACCCGATCCTCGAGGTCGGCGACGACCACGCCATCGGTCAGCGATTCGACCACGCTGTCGCTGAACTGGCGGAGCCGCTCGATCTCCTCGGCCTTGCTCTGCAGCTGCCCGTACAGCCGCGCGTTCTCGAGCGCGGTCGCGGCCTGGCCCGCCACCGCCGTGAGCAGCGCCAGATCCTCGCTGCTGAGCGGCTCCTGCTGCGGCAGGCGGCCCGCCGCCAGCACCGCGATCGTGACGCCCTTCGACACGCACGGCACGAAGCAGTAGAGCCCCGCGTCGCGCCACGTCGAGGTCTCGTCGGCCGTCAGGCGCCGGCTCGACGCCGCGTCGTCCACGAGGTGCGTGTGCCCGCCGGACAGCAGCGAGCCCAGGGCCGATCCGGGCTCGACGTCCGGCGTCCGCTCGAGGCCCTCGGACGCGACGATGACGAACCGTCCGGCCTCGCCGGACGGATCGGCCAGGAACAGCGCCATCCGGTCCACGAGCAGCGTCTCGCGCACGCGCTCGACCAGCCGGGTGCTGAGCCGCTCCAGGTCGAGGTCGCTGTTCAGGTCGCGGGCGAAGCTGAGCAGCGCGCGGCGGTAGTCGTAGCGATCGCGGTAATAGAGGCGGTCGAGCGCCGCGGCAATCGCGTGGCGGATCCACGGCGCCAGCAGGACGACGACCAGCGTCGCGAGGAGCGCCCAGAAGCGGCTGGGCTCGGCGCCGGCGCCGAGGACGAAGCTCACGACCTGCAGCGTCGCGCCGTAGATGGCCGCCAGGAGCAGCAGGTAGGCGGCGCCGACGAGCGCCTTCTTGATGATGACTTCGACGTCCATCAGCCGGTAGCGGACGAGCGCCGAGGCGAACGCGAGCGGCACCGAGCCCAGCAGCACCGCCGTGTACTCGGCGAACGGCGGCACGCGGCCGGCAAGATACGGGATGAGGTAGATCAGCACGAACGGCAGCGCGCCGGTCGACGAGCCCCACACGATCCACCGGAGCTGCCGGTTGGCGGTGACCGACCGGAGGCGCCGCAGCGCCCGTGTCATGACCGCCAGCCCGCCGATGAGGCAGACGCCGAGATACAGCAGGCTCAGCCACTCGATCCGATCGAGCAGCACCGACGTGCCGGCGTCGCCGACGCCCTGCGTGAACGCCGCTACGCGAGTGGCCCCGAGCATGACGGCGGGCAGATAGACGAGCGGCAGCAGCTTGCGTCCGGCGTCGCTTTTGAGCCACGCGTTGGGCCGCTCGGGGAACCCGAGCGCGAAGTGCAGGAAGAGCGGCGGCAGCGCGAGCCGCGCGACCAGATCCGCCCAGTCGAAGAAGTAGTCGAGCCGGTCGTACCGGCCCGACGGCGTGAACGCCAGCGCGCCGAAGAACGCAACCGTGAGCCAGAAGAAGTGCAGCGTCGAGACGTCGTTGGGCCGGCGCAGGCGGACCGACGCGCCAACCAGAATGCCGAGCATCCCGACGAGGGCGAGCGAATAGTAGAGCTGCGACTGCGCTCGCGGCATCGGCAGGAGCTCGATCGGGATCGGCTGCTCGACGCCCGAGCGCTGGACCAGGTACGTGAAGACGCGGCCAGGCGGCGCCTGGTGCAGGATCTCGACGACCTCCGCGGGCGACGACACGACCGTGTCGTCGACCCTCAGGAGGACGTCGCGGACTTCGAGGCCCGCGCGATCGCCCGCCCCGCCCTCGGCGACCTCCAGCGCGATGACGTTGGCGCCCCGGCTCCGCCAGAGAACGGCGTCCTCCAACTCGCCCGACCACCGCTTCACCAGCACGACGTTGACGATCGCCAGCGCGATCAACACGGCGGTGACGACGACCGGCAGGCCGACGCGGACGAACAGGCGGAGGGATCGGGAGGAAGCCGGCATGACGGGGCGTCGATCCAAGGGTACCCGATCCGTGTGGAAGGCCGGCCGCTCGGCCGCCTAGAAGCGGACCTGCAGGCCGCCGACGAACCGCGCGGGCGGCGACACGGTCAGCAGCTCGTCATAGAGGGAACCCGACGCGCCCGGCTCGCGGTGCAGACTCCGAATCCCGACGAGCACCTCGACGATGCCGCCGCGGATCGGCTGATACGGAAGCGGCTGGCGCACCTCGACGTCGAACCGCGCGCCGGGCCCCCCCGCGGCCGGCAGGCGGCTGAAACCGGAGCTGACGCGACACGCGACGAGGATCCGGGTTGACGACCCGGGAATCTCCGCCTCGACCGACGCCGACAGGTCGTGCAGACGTTCGGCCTCGTCGCGCGCGATCGACGGCACGAGCGCCCCGAGCCTCGGCGACAGCCGCCCGGGCTGCCAGGCCACGCGGCCGGTCGTGTAGTCAACCGTCCCACGCACCTGCGCGAGCAGCTCGCCGGTGAAGCGGAGGCTCCATCCATCCACGCGCGCGTTGCCCACAGCCGTCGTCAGATAGCGGCCGGCCCCGAGCCGTCCAATGCCGAAGAGCGTTGCGATCTGGCCGTCCGTCTCCTGTTGAAAGCGCGCGAGGCTCATCGTCCGCGAGCCGCCCGGGCCCCCGAACGTGTGTTCGACGGCAACCTCGAGGTGCCGGACGCGCTCGGCGCCGAGCGGTCCGCCGTCGCGGCTCGCCGAGAACGTGCGGTGCGGCGGCATCCAGAGACCCGCCGATTCGGGGGCCTGGAACTCCGCCGAGCCGGGCGCGACCACCTGCTGCCGGCCGCCCACGCGGATCCA
>Ga0326597_10006337_pt1 | contig 16229 bp, 14 predicted proteins | sample RVTome_12_FD_203789 | JGI IMG/M metagenome (GOLD analysis project Ga0326597, IMG submission 203789) | Soil microbial communities from uranium-contaminated site in the Upper Colorado River Basin, Wyoming, United States - RVT100D185 | ecosystem: Environmental > Terrestrial > Soil > Contaminated >...
ATGGGCGGACTGCTGCGGGTCCTGCGCTATCGCAATACCTGGATCCTTTCGGTCCTGCCCGGGGGCATCGTCGGTTGCACGCTGACCTTCGCCGGGCTCTGGGGCGTGCCGTTTCTCACCAGTCACTATGGCCTGACCAAGACCGAGGCCGCCGCCCTGACCACGACCATGATGGTGGCGTGGGCGTTGAGCGCACCGCTGCTCGGGGCCTGGACCGATCGTATCGGCCGCCGCAAACCGCTGTATATCGCCGGCGCGGGCGGTTTGCTGGTGTTGTGGAGCGTGCTGATCTTCGTGCCGGGCCTGTCGATTCCGTTATTGACGGCGCTGGTGTTCGCCATCGGATTGGCCTCGGGCTGCATGATCATCGGCTTTGCCTTCGCCAAGGAATCCGTTCCACGATCCCTGTCGGGGACGGTGTCCGGGGTGGTCAACATGGGGGTGATGATGGGGCCCATGATGCTGCAGCCCGCGGTGGGAATGGTGCTGGATCACTATGGTCGCGGAGCAGCGGCGGCGGGGGCTGACCTGATCTACAGCCTGGCCGCCTATCGGGCCGGGTTTTCGCTTATGCTGGTATGGCTGGCGGTCGGCTTTGTGCTGCTTCTGCTCAGCCGCGAGACTCATTGCCGGCACCTGACTGAACCTTGATCACGGATCGCGATCGGTTGATCATGCGCAAAGCGCGACAAACATCGGCAACAGAAACGTCGAGGCCCGGTGGAACGTGCCCGCACCAGATTTCGAGCGGGCCAAGGCGCATCAATCGCGTTCGACCCCACAGGAAACAAACATGCCCACCGTCAATGTAAGCATAGACCAGGCCGACCATTCCGCATCGACGGCCCAGGCCCGCGGTCATTCGTTGACCATGGATCGCCCGGAATCCAAGGGCGGACAGAACAAGGGCCCGATGGGCGGCGAGACGATGCTAATGGGACTCGGCGGCTGCTTCATGAGCAACCTGTTCGCGGCAGCGATCGCCCGCGGCGTGAAGATCAGCAATGCGCACGCGGACATTGCCGGCGAGCTGGCAGACGCGCCACCGCGCTATGCGGCCATTCACATGAAGGTCACGGCCGACTGTGAACCGGCGGATCAGCTGGAGAGGCTGGTCACCATTGCCGAAAGGGGTTGCATTACCGCGAACACGCTGCGCAACGCGGTTGAGTTGACGATTGAATGTGGCTGACTCTGAATACTGGGAGGCCTTGAACCATGAAGAAAGTGCTGGTCGGCGTGGATCTGAATACAACATACGTGTGGCTGGTGGTGCGTGCGGCGGACCTCGCGGAGTGCATCGGAGCGCAGGTCGACCTGGTTTACGTGGCGAGCAAGAAATCGGCCGAAGAACGGCAAAGGCATCAACACACGCTGGACGGCCTGATGGAGCACATGGAGGCCGGGTTGCGCGGTGCATCGCTTGTTTGCGATGGAAACGCCAGCGAGGTGTTGAGCGAGATGAGCCGCGGCTACGACGTCATGGTCGTTGGGCCGCGCGAACCCGCCGGCTGGAAACGCCTGATCGAGAAGCCGATGGCGGTAAAGGTCATCGCCGGCGCGCGTTGTCCTGTTTTCATACCGCGCACTGAGGAGCCCAAACGGGCATTCCCTCGCATTCTCGTCGGCGTGGATTTGAACGCCGAGGACAATGACGAGCGCCTGACGAGTGCCGGCGAATGGGCCCGGGCGCTCGGCGCCAGGCTCGATGTGGCGTACTGCGAAGCGAACCCGGCACACCGGCTGGACGAGGACTCGGCGCGGAAAGCGGCGGACAAGCGCTGGCAGGCGCTGCGCACGGAACAATTGTCGACCCTGCGGGCACAGATGGAGAGGTGCATCGATGCAGCCGCACGCGGCGAAGCGATCCTGTCCGATACCATGCCGGCCACGGGACTGATGAACCTGTCGAAGGACTACGATCTGTTGATGGTCGGCACAACCGATGTAGCTTCAGACAGCATCCTGATGGGATCGGTAGCGGTTGAGGCCGTACGCCATGCGCACTGCGACGTGATGACGCTGCCCAGCCAGGAAGTACAGTGACAGAGGACGGGCGACGGTGTCTTGCGAAACCCGCGATCCGCGACGGGTTCGGCTGCTGCCTGGCCCCTATTTTTCGATCAGGAGCCTGTCGTAAGTCGTGATGTGCTCGATCAGCCAGTCTCTTAGCGTGCGCGCGAAGGTATCGATGTCTTCGCCTCCGGCTTGGTCACCGAAATCGGCCACCGCATCGGTGACGTAATCCAGGAATCGGTCGTGCTCGGCCTTGTGCTCGGCATAGTGGGGGTTCTTCGCCTCCCGCATGGTCTTTTCCTCGAGCGCGAAATGCGCGGACACCCGGGCGTGAAGACGCCCGAGGCAGTCGGACACCGTGTCCCGGTCCGCGCTGCGGGAACAGCCGTCATACAGATCATTGATGCGCTCGAACAGGTCCTGGTGCTCGTAATCGAGCGGAGCGATTCCCAGCGCGTATTCCTCTTTCCACGTCACCAGGGGCATGGTGCCTCCCGCGGCCGCGTCGTTGCGCAGGCCAGGGCCGCGCATGAATTGATGCCATAATACCCGGGACTCGCGCCCCGGCCCACGAAAACCCTATACTTGCCTGTCCGGGTTGGGGAAGCCGTCGTCAGAGCGGCCGGCAATGCGGTCGGCCTGAACCGGGCTTCGGGCGGGCATACCCGTCCATCATTTCGCGGCGCCGTTGCGTTGCAGCGTGCCTGCGTTGAGCGGTACAGACACAACAGGCACCATGACCGGCTCTCCCATGGTCTCGGTCGTCATCGCGACCTACAATCGCAGCAACGTGCTGGCGTTCGCCCTGGAATCGCTTCGCCGCCAGGGCATGCGCGACTGGGAGGCCTGGGTCGTTGGCGATGCCTGCAGTGACGACACCGAGTCCGTGGTGCGCGGTCTGGGCGATACGCGCATTCATTTCCTGAACCTCGAACACAACGTCGGCGAGCAGTCGGGCCCCAACAACGAGGGCGCCCGCCGCGCCCGCGGCCGCTACGTCGCCTACCTCAACCACGACGACCTGTGGTTTCCCGATCATCTCGAGACCGCGGTGCACGCCATCGAGCAGACCGGCGCGGACATGGTCTACACCCTGCTCGACCAGGTGAAGTTCGGCGAGGGCCGATGGCGGCCGCATCGATTGTGCGGCGTGGGGCCGGGACTGCGCTTCGACCCCCGCACAAGCGTGCCGGCGTCGTGCTGGCTGATGCGCCGGGAGCTCGTCGAGGAGATCGGTCCCTGGCGCTTCTACCGCGAGTGCCGGCTAGTGCCGTCGGAGGACTGGATCTACCGTGCGTGGCGCGCCGGTAAGGACATCCGCGCAGTGCCCGTGCTGACGGTGCTGGCCTTTCCGTCCGGCCGGCGGGCGAACTCCTATGCAGAGCGCCAGGACTCGGAGCAACGCCGTTTTCTCGCCGCCATGGACAACGCCGATGCGCTGCGCGCACGCCAACTGAGCGAGATCGCGGTCGGCTATCGCATGTATGGCTTTCAGTATCAACGCGCCAGGTCGCTGCTGCGAGAGGTTCTGGTCAACCTGGGCTACCGCCTCAGCATGAAGCTGGGGCGGCATCCGTTCCACTTGAGATACCTCCTGGCCGGCGTTGAGCGCGGTGCACGCGTCGACGCAATGCGCCGGATGCGCGGCCTGCCGCGCCTGGCCGACAGGGGCGATCGCACCGACGGCAGCCGGCCGGCCCGGCCCGGTACCGGAACATGAGCGACGAGAGAAAGATCGGGGTGCGGCGTGACGATCGGCTGTTCGCCGACGCGACCAAGCGCGCACAGAGCGTCACCGCGGAATGGGGCCTGCTGCAGGAGCCGATCGAGGGCGTGCAGGTCAAGGAGGTGCGCAACGTGCCCAAACGCGGCGGTTACGTCACTGAGCTGTACCGCCGGGACTGGGGTCTGGACGACGTCCCCGTGGACCAGGTATTCCAGGTGACGCTTGAGCCGGGAGCCGTTTCGGCCTGGCACGCCCACCGGCTGACCACCGATCGCATCTTCGTGAACGCGGGCATGGTCACGGTGGCGCTCTACGACGGACGGGAGGACTCTTCCACCTTCGGCCGGGTCAACGAGTTCCGCGCCGGAGCGCTGCGTCCCATGCTGCTGGTGATCCCGCCGCGCGTTTGGCACGGAGTCCACAACGCCGGCGCCAGCCCTGCGTCACTGATCAACGTCGTGGACCGCGCCTACGCCTACGACGACCCGGACCACTGGGCGCTGCCATGGGACTCCGACCGCATCCCCTACCGGTTCTCCCGCGACGAGCCGTAGCTGCCCGGACAATCGGGCCGCGGGGCAGCTATCGCCAGGATCCGCGAGGCGTGCTCCCTGGTTAATCCGCCGCCATTCGCGCCCGTTGGGGCCGCGCGGCGGCGGCAGCGGCGGCTAACAGCCCGCGGGGTTCGACCCGGGCTGCACCTCGACCAGGTCCGGGGCGGGCTTGGAGGGATCCATTACCAGGAACTTCTTCTGGTCCTCCGCCACCTGCGCCATGATGCCGGCGACCTTGCTGCCGAACAGCTTGCCCATCAGGCCGGAATTCATCGTGCCGACGTACACCTTGCCGTCGTCCTTCCGGAAGACGGTGATGGTGCATGGCATGAGGATCGACAGCAGGCGTGACTGTTCGTCCTCCAGTAGGGGACCGGAGTACTTGGCCGCACAGGTCTCGACCAGCAACACCGCCTGCTCGCCGACTGTCGGGATGATGCCGCGGGCCGGCCTGCGCAGGCCGGACAGCGCCCAGCCATCGGTCGCGGCAATGTTCGCCTGGATACGCGCGGCCGTCTCGTCGACACCGAACGGGCTGGGCGTCACCGTGAACATGAAGGAACCGGCGACCTGCCAGGCGAGCACGGCCACCAGCACGACGCCACCCACAACACCACCAATGATCTTCCACATGACTGTCTCGCTACGCCTCAGGCGTTCGAGCGGACGGAATCGCCCGCCAATACCGAGAGTTAAGGCCAACCGGCACCCTTGCGCCATGACGTATATCAACAAACACTAATATACGAACGTGCGGTCCGGTCCGGGGCCCGCACAATCCCTCGCAAGTGCCTGATCAATAGCATCTTTCCAGTCCTGCGCGACTTTCTGGTTCAATGGTCTCTCGCCGTCACTCGAGGGACGATGGTATGCGCAAGTGGACGTTCGTGATGCTGGCCGCGCTGACGATGGCGGCCACCGGAGCGCGGGCCGCCGAGATCCGCGAGTATCGCGTGCCGGACGGCGCGCACCCGCACGATGTTGCGCCCGCGCGCGACGGCGGCGTGTGGTACACCGCCCAGCACCAGGGCGCGCTCGGCCATCTCGACCCCGACGCCGACGGCGGACGCGGCAAGACCCGCCACGTCCAGCTCGGTGAAGGCTCACGTCCGCATGGGGTCGTCGTCGGGCCGGACGGCGCCCCGTGGATCACCGATTCGGGGCTCAACGCGATCGTGCGCGTCGATCCGAAGACCGACCGGATCGACGTCTTTGCCCTTCCCGACGGCACGCCCTACGCCAACCTCAATACCGCGACCTTCGATCGGGACGGCGTCCTGTGGTTCACGGGCCAGAGCGGATACTACGGACGCGTGGATCCGGGCACCGGCAAGGTCGAGGTTTTCGAGGCGCCGCAAGGGCCTGGGCCCTACGGGATCTGCACCGCGCCGGACGGCAGCGTCTATTATGCTTCGCTCGCCGGCTCACACATCGCGCGCATCGACACCGGCACCGGCAAGGCGCAGGTGATCGATCCGCCGACCGCCGGGCAGGGGGCGCGGCGCGTGTGGGCGGATTCCAGGGGCCGTATCTGGGCGAGCGAGTGGCACGCCGGCCAGCTCTCGATGTACGACCCCGCGAGTGACGGGTGGCGCGAATGGAAGCTGCCGGGGGCGGGACCGCGCGCCTACGCGGTGTACGTGGACGAGCGAGACATTGTCTGGCTGTCCGACTTCGGCGCCGACGCCATCGTGCGATTCGATCCAGTCAGCGAGCAGTTCACGGCCTATACGCTGCCCAGCCCCGGCGCGCGCGTACGCCAGATCCTCGGCCGGCCCGGCGAGGTGTGGCTGCCGGAGTCGGGCACGGACAGGCTGGCGGTCATCAGGGAGTGAGGCCCGCGCTGATCCGCACGGAGCGCAGGTCGTGACACCGCGCGCATTTGCCAAGCAGCACGCGTCTCACGGTCCGGCCCCCGCTACGCACCCGCCAGAACACCGCCCGTCGCGGCAAGGTGCCGATAGCGGCGTCGCAGATGCATGACGATAAGGCCCCACACCACACAGATCGCCACCGTCAACCAACCGAGCTGCTCGACCGTTGCTGCCCACGGCAACCATTGCGTGGAAAGCAGAATGAACACAGACCCCACCACCTTGAACACGCGGTATCCCAGCATGTCGATCCAGGCCTTCGCCCGATAGATGGTCACTGCCCCGATAGGAACGTAGAGCAGTTCCTTTGATGCCCGGTTGATGGAATAGGACAGACCACGGTCGCTTATCTTCATCACCGACGCGACCAGAAGGCTCGGGTGCCCGATGAACGCCACTGAAGAACAGGCCAGTGCGACGGGCTGCACCAGCATGCCCGCAATCACGCCCAACAGGCGGTGGATCACCGGCGTGAGCACCAGATTGATGCCGATCGATACCAGCCCGAGCACACTGAAGAACAATGAAAGAAATGCCGTGCGCGCCTCGCGCTCGGTATAGACGACCTCGACGGACTTGAGGAACTGAAACTCCACCACCGGCTCGGCAAGCTGAGCAAGAAAGAGTATCGAGGCGATCAGGATCAGATAGCGGCGCCCGAACCGGCCCGTCCCGGCCTGCACATCTGCGTCCTGGGGCCGCTCCGGTGTCGCGCCTTCGCGATAGATTCCCAGTTTGCGCATCGCGCGCGTCAGCCCCAGAATCACCGAAAAGATCAAGGCCGCGACCAGCAGCAGATCCGGCGTCTCGAGGGGCGTAAACCGGATGAGCGAGGTCGCGATCGCACCCCCCGCCACGCCGCCGACCAACCCCCCGGTGCCGACCAGTCCGTACCAGCGCCTGCCGGTATGGTTGCCGTACAGGCTGTTGGAAAGGCTCCAGAACTGCTCGACGAGCACGACGCTGACGATGTCAACGAAGATATAGAACGCCACCGCCACACCGGGACCGGGGGCAATCAGCAGGAGGCGGAATACGACCAAGGCGGCGATGCTGGCAAGGCAGGTGGCGAATACCACGCTGTCGCGGGGATAGCGGGCCACCCAGCGGTGATACAAGGCAATAGCGCTGCCCAGGACAATCGCTGTACCGATCCAGACATAAGGAAGGTAATCGGCGCCAAGGTACTCGATGAACAACGAGCGGCTGGCCGGCTTGACCTGGTAGTAGCCGGTGATAATGAGAAAGAAATTGATAAACAGGAAGGTTGCCCTTAGGGCCAGCGTCCGGCCGGAAACGCCGTCGTCCCTTTCTGGCCCCTCCTTCGAGCCCGCTTTCGTATACTTCACCGGTTCACTCGGGCATAATCCTGCCGTTTTTAACGACGCTGTCAGGCCGCTACCATGACCCAACGAATCATAGCGCGTTCACTGGTAGTGCTGGCCCTTGCGCTTTTCACAGCCACTGCGGCCGCTGCCGGTTCGTCCTACCCCTCACTTCGCGCCTCGGGCAACATGTCCCTTCAGCGCGGGCTCGAGTCCGCCCTGGAGAACCTGGGCCTTGCTACCGCGGCGAAAGCGCGCAAGCTGGCGGTGGCGCTGGTAGACGTCACTGACCCGCGTCGCCCGCGTGTGGCGACCGTCAACGGCGACGAGATGATGTACGCCGCAAGCCTGCCCAAGATCGCCATACTGCTCGGCGCCTTCGAGCGCGTTGCCGAGGGGACGCTGGCGCTCGACGACTCGGTCCGCGAGCAGATGCTGCGGATGATTCGCTACTCCTCGAACTCCGCCGCGACCTTCATGCTGAGGAAGGTGGGCGCGCCCTATCTCGCCGACGTGCTGCGGTCGCCGCGCTACGCACTCTATGACGAGCAGTACAACGGCGGGTTGTGGGTAGGCAAGGAGTACGGCAAGGCCGCCGCCTGGAAACGGGACCCGCTGCACAACCTCTCCCACGGCGCCACCGTCATGCAGATCGCCCGCTTCTACTATCTGCTCGAGACCGGCCGCCTGGTTTCACCCGAGGCCAGCCGGGAGATGAAGGCGATTCTCGGCGACCCGGGGATTCACCACAAGTTCGTCAAAGGGCTGGAGTCGAACCGTCCCGGCTCGCTCATTTATCGCAAGTCCGGCAGCTGGGCCAGCTCGCATGCCGACAGCGCAATAATCGAGCGCGACGGCCGGCGCTATATCGCCGCCGCGCTGGTCAACGATGCGCGCGGCGGCGAGTGGCTGAGCCAGCTGATCGTCGCCCTCGACGACGTCATCTTCCAGACTCCGACGCAGGTGGCGGTTTCGAATGCGCCGACTCGATGAGCCTGTGCAGGCGCGTGCCCAGGGTCTGGTGCTCCACCGCGGAGTTCCTGCGCAGCACGTTTGACATCACCGTCACCAGGTAGAAATGACGGCGCGCCCCCGCTGGCGATTCGACGATTGCGACTGAGTTCATCCAGTTCACCACGTTTCCCTGGTACTTCCCGCAGGTGAAGCCCGGCTCCGGCCGGCAGCGATAGAACGAACCCGATTTGAAGTACACCGCCGCGTCCGCGAGCGCCGGCGAGGAGGCGTAGCGAATTCGCCGCTGCGTCATGTACAGCAGCCGCTTGATCTCGCGGCTGGAAAACTCATCGACCAGCCTGCCCTGCTCCAGCAGCAGCAGATAGCGCGTCAACTCGCGGGCGTCGGCGTAGCTCGACGTGCCCGGCACGTGCTGCTTGCCGGTCCTGGTGAAAAAGCTGCCCTGCCGGATGCGTTCGATGTCCAGTCCGTTCCGGCTCACGGGCTCGTGCATCGCCCGGGCGAGCAGCGCGCCGAGCTCCGCCCGCGGAGTCTCGCTGAAGAAGCGCTTGCGCTCCGCGCCGCTCACCGGGTAGCTCCGCCCGTAGTGCACCAGCAACAGCAGCTCGCGCATTACGGTACTCGCCGCGGCGTTCGAGCTCGCCGACAGCATCCAGTCCATGTACGTCCAGAGCGTCGCCGTATCGCCCTCCGCCAGCGCCCGCCAGCTCAGCCGCCGCGACCTGGCGTCCCAGAAGGGCACCTTGTGGCTGTCCGTGCGCACGAAATCGTCCGCAGTGACCATGCTCTCGCGCAGGACGCGCTCGCGTTCCGCGGTGCTGTCCGGATAGACATCGGCCAGGGCCTGAAACACGCCCAGCGCAACCAGCAGCTTGCCGACACTGCCGGGACCATGGCGTTGCGTCCCGTTGACTTCTGCATAGCGGGGCGCGTCCCGATCACTCAGATCCAGGACCGCGAGGCCATAGCGATCCGACTCGGGCCCGAGCAGCGCTTTGATCTGTTGCGACCACTTGGGATCGGGCTCGGGCAGGATGAAATCGGCCTGGTCAGTGGTGAGCCGGGGCAGCACCTGCGCGAGCGGCAGGCGGGCGCCTGGCGCCTGGCGGGGTCCGCGGATCTCGCCGTCGGCCGCCAGGCGATAGCCGACCAGGCGGGTGATGCCGGTGTAGGCGTCTCCATCCAGCGGATAGGCGGCCGCCGTCAAGACCGTAGCAAGGCCGCACAGGCCCGCACCTGCGCGAACGCACCACGCGCCGACCCGGCCCCTAAGGCCGCGCCTGGAGATCCACCGGCATTTCATCGTCTGCAACCATAGACTGATCGAGCCGCTGAAGGAACAGGCTGTGTGCGGCCCCCTTGCTGTCCACGAACGGACGAAGCTGGAAAAGGTAGAAACGTCCGTCGAGAAAACCGAATTCGATATCGAGCGCCCGCAGCGCCCCGTCGCCATCCCGGGCCGTGGGCAACACCTCCGGCAGCCGGCTGACCCATCGCCTGAGCTGGCCGATCTCGGCATCGCTGAGCACTGCGTCCACAACGCCGGTTGGAACCTCCGCCATTCCGCCGTTCGGATCGAGCACGCGCTTGCGAGGGGCCGTCGCCTCGGCCATCAGGCGAACGCCGCCGTGTTGCAGGTCGATTCGCAGGTCCTCCGCGGCCTGGTTGTCCACCGCACCACCCACACCCTCGTTGACCGCCACCGACAGCACACCGCGGCGGCCGCTGTCCACGTCCACGGTGACCAGCACGCCGGATTTTTCCACCGGCACGCTGTGCTGCAGCAGCACCGACACGTAGACATCCTCGGGATTCGTCATGCGGGCCTGGCGCCAACTGAAGGCGCGATCCGTGAACGGCGACGCCCATACGCGGGGGATCGCCGCGAGGATCTGCTCGGAGCCGACGACGTTGGGCACTGTCAGATTGAGCCCCGCGCCGGTGAATCCGGGCAGGTCCTCGACATTGGTGTCGCTGCGCACGAACACCCCGTAGGAACCGTCCGCGCCGAACGTATCGTCCAGCGCCGCGCGCAGTCTCGCGCGCATCTCGGGTCCGAGCTGCTGCGCCAGGATGAATTCGCGCACACGCGCCAGGTACGCCGCGGTCGCGCTTCGCCGGCGTTCGCTGCCCTCGGGCAGGCCGGCGAGGGCGGCATACTGCGCCGCCATCCACTCGATGGCACTCGGCCCGCCGGGCTCGATGGGGCGCTCGAGCACCGCCCGGAACACCCCGAAGGGGAGCACCAGCCCGTCGGCAACGGCCTCGGGAAAATGGCGCTTGAGCGAGCCGAGGTTGGCGGCCTTGGGGCCGACGATCCGGCCCGAATCGGCCACGTCCAGCCGCCCCAGCCGGATGACGTCGCGAGCCTTCAGGTCAAGCCTTGCCGGGTCCGGACGGATGAGCCCACCGCGCGTCGGCTGCCCCGCGCCGAACACCGCGTCCCACTGAGGGCCGTCCTCGTCGAGGACCACCGCCCCGCCGTGGCTTGCCGCCAGCACCACGCGGCGTCCGACGCGCGCGTGCAGCGCGCTCAGCAAGCGCCGTTCAGCCAAGACATTGGGTATGCCCAGATTGCGCGCCAGGAGCTGCACGTGCGAGACGGGATTGCCTTCGCTGGCGGTCAGAATGCCGGCCACCGGCGTAAGGTCGGCCGCGGTCTCGGCGAGCAGATAGATTCCGGCGGGATCGTAGCCCTCGTCCGGCGGCAGCCGCAGGACACCGCGGGCGAGGCCTGCGTTCAGCGCGCGCAGGCCGGCGCCCGCCGGGCGGTCGAACAGCTCCCGCCGGACTCCTGCGAGGCGGTTACCATCTTCGGCCAGGTTGTCGGCGACCTGTCCAAAGAACAGCAGCGGCGATCCCCGCAGCCGGTCGTGAACATAAGCGGCAGCCAGGGGTTCGATCCGTGCGATCCGCTCCACCGCCCTGCCGAAATTCCACTGCAGATTCCGCTCCGCCCAGGGCACGACCCGGGCGAGATACTCGACCTCCCGGCGGTAGCTCCCCAGCGTGGACACGCCGCCGGTCAGGCGCGCCAGGCTCTCCGCGAGCGCGCTGCGCTGGCGGTGGGTGATCAACCCGCTGCCGTACAGCGCCGCCACGCTGTCACCCAGCCACTGCAGGCGCTCGGCCCGGCTGCTCTCCGACAGCTCGTCAAGCAGGCGGTTCGCAGCCGTGAACACCTCTGTTTCGAGGGCAAGGCTGACATCCAGCAGGTCCAGCTTCGCCGCCGCCGGCCCGGCACCGTCCAACCGGTCACGAATGGCCGCCAGCAGTGCGGCGCGCTGCTTCAACCGCTCGCCGGGCGCCTCGCCCCGCGCCCCGCTCGACGCCGCGGCGACGAGCCGGCCGAGCTCGCGGTCCCGGATGCGCGGCGCAAGCTCCGCCAGCCGGGCGCTGGCGTCCGCCTGGTAGACGGCGTCTATGGCGTCGGCAAGCCTGTCATAGTCCGCGAGCTGACCGGCGCGGTCAGCGCGCGCCCTGGCGTACTGCCGCACGGCAGCGGCATCCTCCGGTCCAGGCCGAACGTGAATCTTGGTGCGCAGGCGATCAAAGGCAGGGTCCCTGGCCGCAATCGACGCGGCGAGCTCACGCATCGCGAAAACCGTAGGGGTTTCACGCGTATGCGGGACGAGTCGAACGGCTTCGCGCAGAACCAGGTAATACTGTTCCCGCCACCGCGGCTGCTCCACCATCGACAGCAGCAGGCTTCGCCCGCCCGCTGCTTCGTCCTCGGCCTGCAAGGCGCCGCGGTAGAACCGGGCGCGGCGGAAAATCCAGCCGTCATCGGCTGCGACCAGAAACTGCTCCAGCAACAGATGAAGAAGCGCATCCGTTGGCGCATCACCCTCGAGGAAAACCGACTGATCGGCATCGGCCAGGATGTTCGCCACGTAGTAGCCCGCGCTGCGCAGTTGCACGGCGCGCTCATTCAGCTCCCCGTGCTGGACCCCGCCCTCGTGTTCCCGGCAACCCACCTCGGGCGGCTGCACGGTGCCGTCCCGGCAGAACCACCGGATGCGCGAGAACGGGCCGCGGGACGACTGCTTGAACTCTTCAACCGAGGCCCGGTAGGAAGCGATTTCGGCCGAATCCGTCCGCACCGTCGCGGCGGGCGCTGCGGCCGCGACAAGCGAAACGAGCGACAGCGCACACAGCATCGCTTGCAGACGCTTCGCGCGCTGCACTGGAAGGGTTACGGCAATTGGTGCGTGGGGCGGCTTCACGTGGATACCGGCAGGGGACTGGATATCGGCACAAGACAGACCCCATCTTCTCACAAGACCGCACAAAACTGTGGTCCGCCCCGGGTTGGCGCGCTTGGCGCACTCAGAGCCTAGTGCCGGAATCTACGCGCACCGCCATGGCGTCCACGTCGACCTTGACCTTCGCCATGAGCGCCTGGAAGCGTGGATCCTCGCGCCACACCTCCCACGCCGGGTCGGCCAGCGCCTCCCACCAATACCGCCCGCCCTCGTCGCGGGCACGTCCGAGTTCCGCGCGCGCCTCGTCCTGCGTCCCGCGGCCCTGCAGGGCGAAGGCGTGCACCGGCGTTGCTGTGGCAGCACCCGCACGTCTTTCCCTGGCCGCTGCAGCCGCGCGCGTCAGTGCTGATCGGTTGGATCTTCCTCGGCGCCTCGGTGTACTTCATCCACGGCGTGCTCGTCCCGCGCTGGGCGAACGCGAAGGGACGGCTGCTGGGGTTCCTGGTCTAGGACGCCGTGCTGCTCGGTCCGTACTTCGCGCACCTGGACGCGATCAAGCCCGAGCAACCTGCCCAGCCTGCTCGTGTATCTCGCCGTCCTGGTCCACAGCGCGGGCCTGGCGGTCTGCTTCCTGTCCTGGGTCCGCGCAGGCGTCCCGGCTCGGCCGCGGATTGACGTCCACGGCCGCCGCGGTCAAGCGGCTGCGCCCCGCCTATGGCCCGAACACGGCCGTCGCGTCCGGGCAGCACTCGCTCGCGACCGATGAGACGGTCACCGTCTGCTGGGTGTCGAACACGGCGGTGCCGGAGAAGTTGCCGGACGAGGTGCAGATCACCACGCCGCCGCAAAGGATGCGGTGAGTGAACGACCCCGACACGGCGCCGTTCGAGGTATTCAGGTTGCCCTGGAACGTTCCGTCCTGGGTGACCGGCTGGCCGTTCGCGCATTCGCCGCCGCTTGCCGCCAGCGAACCCGAGAAATTGCCGCTCTGGTCGAGAAGCGCGCTTCCCGCAGCACCGTCGAAGCCGGGATTGATGCTCAGGGTTACTCTGTCGCCGCCGTTGTCCTCCCAGCTGACCTCGCCCAGCAGCGCGAGCGGCGTCGTCGAGCACGCCGGCAACAGCGTCGACTGGGCATGTGCGGGCAGCAGCACCGCGTCGACGATCGGCTGCGTCCAGCGATCCGGAACGGCCCTGCCGGTGCCCGCCACGGCGCCGGCCCCTGCGATCATCTTCAGGATCCTGCGCCGCGACCGCATGTGAGCGGCACCCCTGACTGTCTTCATGTGCTTCTCCTCGTCTGTAATGCAGGTGAGCATCGATTGCGGCATCGGTCGCCGCCGTCCCGGAAATGCCGGACGGCCGGTATGGTGCGCGCCGGCCGCCCGTCCCCCAGCCCCCGGGTTACTTGTTGCTGCAGTCCGATTGCGCAGCCGCAGAGACGATCGCGCCCTTCTCCGCCTCGCTGATCAGCTCCAGCTCCCGGCGCAGCGGCGCCGCTCTGATCGTTGGATCGTTCATCCCGCCCCCTCTCCCGTGTCTCGACGTTGCGCCGGGCCCGCCGCCGGGCGCATGGCGCCGCGTCGCACGGGACGCGGCGCCAAATTGCGGCCTTGGGGGGCGGATTGCTAGGATGAGTCTCCCCACTAGAGCCAGACGACAATTGAGCGCCGGGGGGATCATCGGAGCGCGGCCGACACTGCGGGCGTGCCGGGGAAAGGGAACGCCGTGCCAGTACCTGGAGAGATCACTCAGCTTCTGGATTCCCTCGGCCGCCAGGAGGGGCCGGCGCGGGATGAGTCCATGCGCCGGCTCATTGCGCTGGTGTACCGCGAGCTGCAGCACCTCGCGCACCACCACCGCTACCGCTGGGACGGCGAGCCCACGCCGGGGACCACCAGCCTGGTGCACGAGGCCTATACACGCATCGTCAGCCAGCCGGAACCACGCTACGCCAGCCGCGGCGAGTTCTTCAAGCTCGCCTCTCGCGCGATGCGCAGCGTTCTCGTCGACAGCGCCCGCTACCACCAGCGCCGCAAGCGCGGCGGCGGCGTCGTGCACGTGCCGGCCGAGGACAGTCTGCTCGTCTCCGAGCAGCGCTTCGACGAGCTGCTCGCGCTGGACCGGGCGCTGGACCGGCTCGAGCGCGAGCATCCGCGCCTGGTTCAGGTGACTGAGTGTCGCTGCTTCGCCGGCCTGTCGGTGGAGGAAACGGCGCAGGCACTGAACGTGTCGACCGCGACCGTCAAGCGCGACTGGAATGTCGCGCGCGCCATGCTCTACCGCGACATGGGCACAGACGAGTGACGTGGCGATGATCGCTGCCGCCTTCTAGGACCCGGTCGTGGCGAACGATGCGCGTGTGCCGGGAATGCTCGACGCGCTGCTCTCCCTCCCGGAGGCCGAGCGCGGGGCATACCTCGACCGGCACTGCGGCGCCGAGCCGGCGCTGCGCGCGCAGATCGAGGCGCTGCTCGAGGCGAGCGGGCCGGCATTTGCGTACTTCGACGAGCTCGGAAACCGGATCTCGAAGGCGGCCGTGATCGAGCTCGAAGCGGCAGCCGCGCCTCAGATCAAAGTCGGCCCCTACGCCACCTCGCGCATCATCGGCCATGGCGGCATGGGCACGGTCTACCTGGCCGAGCGCAGCGACGGCCAGTTCGAGCAGCGGGTGGCCCTGAAGCTGATCCGCCTGGACATGGAAGGGGAGTCCGCACGCCGGCTCTTCGAACGCGAGCGGCGCATCCTGGCGCAGATGCGCCACCCCAACGTCGCGCAACTCCTCGACGGCGGAGTCACCGCCGACAACCGCCCGTATCTGGTCATGGAATGGGTCGACGGCGTGCCGCTGATCCAGTACTGCGACCGCGAGCGCCTCGGCGTGAGGGCGCGCCTGCGGCTGTTCCTGCAGCTGTGCTCGGCGCTGGAGCACCTGCACCGCCACCTCGTCGTGCACCGCGACTTGAAGCCCGGCAACGTGCTCGTCACCGGCGCGGGCGTGGTCAAGCTGGTCGATTTCGGCATCGCCAAGCTGATCGACGACCAGCAGGCCGAGGGCGCGACCGGCGAGGACACGCGCGTGCTCACGCCCGACTACGCCGCCCCCGAACAGCTCAGCGGCGGCGCGGTGACCACGGCGACGGACATATATGGTCTGGGCGTATTGCTCTACGAGCTGCTGGCCGGCCGCCGGCCGCACGGGTCGGCCGGGGGCTCGCCGCTGACGCACGCGCAGGCCGTGGTCGCCGACGCGCCCGATCCGCCCAGCGCCGTGGTGGCGCGCGATGGCGAATCGCGCACGCTCGAGCGGCTCGGCGTCACCCGGGCACGGGCGCGGCGCCGCATCGCCGGCGATCTCGACAACGTGTGCCTGGTCGCGCTGCGCAAGGAACCCGCGCGGCGTTACGCGAGCGTCACCGACCTCGGCGCCGATATCCGCGCGCACCTGGACGGCCGGCCGGTCGCCGCGCGCGGCGACCGGCTCGGATATCGCCTTGGCAAGCTCGTGCGCCGCCATACCACCGCCAAAGCCGCCAGCGGGCTGGCGCTGGAGCT